>Ga0315547_1000011_pt1 | contig 303463 bp, 238 predicted proteins | sample SalMarSW160240MG_2_FD_202542 | JGI IMG/M metagenome (GOLD analysis project Ga0315547, IMG submission 202542) | Salt marsh sediment microbial communities from the Plum Island Ecosystem LTER, Massachusetts, United States - Salt Marsh Sediment SW1601-240 ... | reverse complement strand
TGGGAGATCCACCAGTTGAAGGAATACTTAAGCCCGACTCTGGGTGACCTCACCACCCTGACACCGGTTACACCAATTGGGCTAACCGGAGTGAAGATGGCTTCTCCTTCTATACCGTGACCATCATTGTCCGCTATCCAGGCTAAATTCACCGTGTCGGAGCAGTTCCCTTGTGCCTGAGTCCGTATCTGCTTGAAGCCACAAATGTCGTCTTGAGCACCAAATTCACCGTAAGGGTTCTCATCCTTGTGCCCCACATCCGCATCTATATAAAGTCCCATATACATGTTCCTTATCTTTTTGACTCCGATGTTTTTTACAAATAGGTCTATCAGCACGAAATCCTCAGCATATTCGTAGCTCCAGGAGTAACTTTGCTGGATGATCTGCAGACCGAGGGGAAAGTGCTTGCGGTTATCAAAAGGATCACGCTGTTCCGGAGACAGTGGAATCTCAGCGGAAGTATCGGTATAAACTGCTATGATGTCCTGCTCGGAAACAGCGTCAGGCCTGTAACATGAGGTATTTATTCGGGTGCTTCTTTCCACTATGGCACCGATGGAAGGATCTTTCGCACCATCAGGCCAGAACTCATGGATCCAACGCCAGCCGTCGCATCCCACTGAGACATAAGGTTGATCATCCACCAAAGCTCCTATCCACAGACCACCCCAGAAAAGGTATTCTATCTTTGATCCGGCTGGATACTCGGCTGAAGGAGCTAGGACCTCCTCATCCGGATTGGGGTTGAAACAGCCCCCTTTGGATTCCTTCAGATCGTAAAGTGGATGTCCCTGTCCGTTTCCAAAGAACCCCCAGTTGCTCACACAGAGATGCAAGAGCCCCACTCGATGCACCCGGGCTTGCACATTGGGCAAAACCGCACAGAGCTTGTAATGAGTTAATTTTTCTTCTTTCTCTCCCTGGTGTTGTATAACATTGGCTTTAACGATTGCAGGACCAAGATAGAGAAAAAACAGAACGGGGATTATGAATATCCACCTTAAAAGATTCTTTGCCTTAATCTTTTCTTGCTTGCACATGAGTTCGCCTCCATAAGGATAGTTATTCAAGATGAAACCAAATGCGTCACAATTACTGTTTTTTTAAAATAACAAAAAAAAAGAAGGTATCAAGACTTTTTTGTGTCAACTACAAAAAACATAAGAAAAACTTCTAAAAGATCTTTCATTCATAATGCTTTTTAAAGACGGAGAGCCGAACCCTTTAATTAACGTAAGCACAGAAGGCTGGCTTCTTTTCATAAGCCAGCCTTCTCCCTTCAGATTGTTAATCTTTCTGCATAAGCACCAGATTTATTGCATGCAACATCTGTGCCGAGCATCAATCTCAAAAAGGAAAAAGCGTTTCCTTGCAATCCGTTGCGCGTCAATAAGAAACGGCTTCGCTTTTGGTTGTTTTCAGAAAAGATTAATTTCTTGGTGGGTAGCTTACGCAAGGTTTGGCGAGATAGTTCGCTATGACAGTTGATAAAACGAATTCAAGTTATTGTTATTCAAACCAATATCAAATTCGCCATTAGATACGACTGGTGTGAAAAAAGGCGTGTTTCAATTCTTAAGACTGGGCTGGTTTATTTTAAATCTTTTCGAAATTCAGAAGAAAATCGCAAAAATCTGATGGACTCAGTTTTGTAGGTCGGGTTGCGTCCAGACGGACGCCTGTCTGGGCGATCCCCCGCCAACGGCGGGGGAGAGCTACCCGACACTCTGTCTATGAAGCTGGTGCGGGTGGGGATATTTTATACTTCTTTATCTTGTTCCTGATGGTGGCTTCGGGGATGCCCAAAAGCCGGGCGGCTCTTAACTTAATCCAGTTGGATTGTTTTAAAGCCTCGATGATTTTCTCTTTCTCAAACTCCGCCACCAAGTGAAATAAAGAAGCTTCATGGGAAAGAACTTGATTGGCGATTGAGTAATTTAGCCTTTCTGGCAGAAACCCGGATGGATCCTTATCGCCTACCTGAGATAAGACCACCATCCTTTTTATCTCATTTTCAAGTTCCCTCACATTTCCGGGCCAGCCATATTCCAAAAACCTTTTAAGTGTCCCGTTTCTCTCAAATTCCTTTATTCTCTTTTCCTCCACTTCATATTCTTTCAAGAAATGTCTAAGTAGAATTGGAATATCCTCTTTTCGCTTCCTCAAGGGGGGAATGGTTATGTCGAAGGTATTGAGGCGAAAATACAGATCCTGGCGAAATTTTCCATTTTTCACCGTTTTCTTCAAATCATCGATGCTGGAGGAGATAATTCTAACATCGATTTTTCTGGGTTTGGTTTCACCCAGCCGGGTGATTTCTTTTTCCTCAATAGCTCTCAACAATTTTACCTGAGTGGAGGTGGGGATCTCTTCCACCTGATCCAGATAAAGAGTCCCACCCTCTGCCTCTTCAAACAGACCGGATTGGTCTTTGTCTGCTCCAGTGTAGGCGCCCTTTTTGTGACCGAAAAGTTCATTTTCCAGAAGGTTTTCTGGAAGAGCGGCACAGTTTACTGCCACGAACCTTTTGTCTTTTCTTCTGCTGGAATAGTGTGTGGTTTTGGCAAGTAAGTCTTTTCCGGTTCCAGTCTCCCCCTCCAGAAGGATGCTTATGTCGTAATCCATTATCTGTTTCAGTTTCTCTATGATCTCCCTCAACTCTGTGTTCTGGGTCACGATGTTGTCAAAAGTTACCCTTCCGTTGGACTTGGCAATCATGCTGGAATGAAAGAGGGTCTCCTCAATTGAGTGCCTTAAACTACGAACCTGACGAAGTTCTTTTTGATCATTAGAGTCTCTAAAAAGCCTCTCTGCCTCGTCTAAGAAGACCTGAGCTTTGCCATAATCCTTCTGCTCTACCAGAAGATCGGTGATGGCAGAATTAACCAGACCCAGATGATATTTTGAATCCAACTCCCGGAATAAGCTTTCAGCATTGCTCAAAAATCCCAATCTCTTATAATAGTCAAAGGTCTCTGATGATCGACCCGTTTCTAAATAGGTTTTGGCTAATTCGTATTTTGCCCCTACCTGCTGGAGGTATGAAATGCTCTTTTTGAAATATTCGGATGACTTCTCCCTTTCCCCTCTGGCAGAATAAATCTGTCCAAAAATTCTGTATGCCGCCCCTTCCTCGATCTTTTCACCTAAGGACTTCGAAACTTCCAAAGATTTCTGACAAAAAGTAAAGGCTTTATCATATTCTTTCTGAGCCACTTTGAGCTCAGCTAATAGACGATAGGTTTGACTGATCATATCCCCATCAGGCGCGGCATTCTCCCATATATTGATAATTTGATTATAATGATCTTCCACCTCCCTATATCTTTCCTGATTAAAGCACAGTTCTCCCATGTATTCATGGTAAATGACCATTTCCCTGAGATAATTATTTTTTTGGGCAAGCTCAAAGGCTTTTGTTAATAACTCTTTCGATCTGTGAAAATCTCGTTTTAGGCATGCTACAAAACCCAAAGAGAGCAAATCCTTGCACAAGTTAAGTTCGTCGCCATTTCTTTGGTTAAAACTAAGACTTGTTTTTAGATTCCTTTCCGCCTGCTCCCATTCTCCCAAGAGAATCTGAACTCGACCGAGATTACCATATATTAATGCATTAGTCTTGAAATCACCGGCTTTTTCAGAAAGCTCCTTAGCTTCATTAAGACACTCAATCGATTTTTCGAGATCACATTTGATAAAGTAGATCCGGGCTAGTCGATTGTAAGATTTTACTATTTCATCTAACTCTCCAATTCTACGGTAAGTGGTAATGGCATCTCTTACATAGAGATCGGCATTTTTTAAATCACCCAAACTCAGGTTAATCCTTCCCAGTATATCCTGAATTTGTGCAACTTTCTTGTTTTCAGAGGTGTCCTTAAATGCTTCAAGGGCAGGCATAGCTTTAGTCAGCGCCTCTTTGTATCGCCCCAGATGGTATAAACAGACAGATGCCAGATAGGTTAGATATCCCCTTTCATCAGGCGACAGATCACTTCCTATCTCTCTTTCTGTCTTCTGAATCTCCTGGAATGCTTGAGCACATTCCCCCCGTTGAGTCAAGGATTCAATAAGTGCAATCCTCACCTCTAAAGACGATTTTAAGTCTTTTGTTTGACTCTCCATTTTTCTCACCATGCCCGGTTAATCATTCAGATCTTCCTTGTTGCCGAGTAGAGCTTTGTTCTTCCATTGCCTTCTTGACCACGTAACTGAGGTAGAATTGAAGGACAAAGTTGGTAAACGTCGGAGCACCCATAAAATCGGGATAGCCATTTCCTGAGCCAGGACCATAATAGGGAGGGTTGTCATTGCCATTACTGCTGTGACCCGAATCACCCCACGGGTGGCCTTTAATTACAATAGGACCAAACGTGTTGTTTTTTGGACTCCAGCCTGAATAGGCTGATCCCACAAAGAGGATCAAAATACTCAGGATCAAGATAATGGTCAAACTCTTCTTTCTCATTTTTTTCACCTCCTGAAAATTATTGGCACATTGAAAATTCTGAGTTACTCTCAGAATAAGTTCTCACGTTTTAGTATTGCAAAAATTGCGCCAAAATTGACGGGTTCGCACTGTTTTTTCTACTCCACTAATATGTTGATTTATAACAGGTTGTTTAACGAAACTAAGTAACATGTAAACCTTCGCCAGATTATAATACAGATATTCGCAGGAAATTGCGAGTGCTGGATCAATAGGAGATTATGTTCTTCATAAGTTGTTGCAAAGTAACATGAAAGAAACTCGTCAAAAATTGCGAATAGAAGTTGATTTTTTCGGTGTTTGTTGGATACATTTAGGGACACGCCAAGAGTTTCTTAACATTCTCTAAACTTTTTCCTACAATTGAGAAGTCACGAGGCTTCGCTTCTGAAATTTCGTTTAAGAAGGGTTTGGAAAGCAAAGAGTTTTGAAATTGCCCACACTTAAGAAAAAACTTTTATAAGCAATCTGTTAAATTGAATGGGACGATTGAATCGTATTTATTGTGTCAAGTTATTATTTAGAGATCTCATTTTTGGTTCTGTTTAAATAAACTGTCAGGCTCTCCGATAGATAAATATATGAGCTACCACGGATACAGAACTTACAGCTTTGGACCCGGAGGAATTACAAAAGCGGTCAAGTATCTCCTGCTGGCAAATGTGGGGATTTTTGTCCTGGAGTTTTTGTGGGGGTCTGAGTTGATCTATCTTTTCGGATTAACACCTGTTTTGGTGAAAAAGGGATTTATCTGGCAACCGGTCACGTATATGTTTCTTCACGGGGGCTTGTTTCACATTCTCTTTAACATGTTTGCCCTGTGGATGTTCGGATGTGAGATAGAGAGAACCTGGGGAACAAGAGAGTTTGTGAAGTATTATTTTATCACCGGCATAGGGGCGGGACTTTTCACCTTCATCCTTTCATTCAATTCAAATGTGCCCACCATCGGGGCGTCAGGTGCTATCTTTGGAATTTTAGTGGCGTTCGCCCTCATGTTTCCCAACAGATTGATCTACCTGTATTTTATCTTTCCAGTGAAAGCTAAATACCTGGTGATATTCTTTGCGGTGATTGAGTTTTTAGCCTCTTTCAGACATACCTCAGATGGAATAGGGCATTTTGCCCACCTGGGAGGAATGGTCATCGGGTACCTATATATCAAATCCGACTTTAGAATTCCCCGATTGTTCCGATTATCAACATACCTTACCTCTTTAAAGAATTTCAGACATAAACGCAGAATGGAAGCCATCAATAAAAAAAGGGAAAGAGAACAGAGGTTGATGGAAAGGGTGGATCAGATTTTGGATAAGATAAACCAGGTGGGTTACGATAATCTCACTAAAGAGGAAAAAAAGACCTTAGAGCAAGCCAGCCAGCTTTTGTCTCGGCAGTCGGAAAAAAGATGAGTGCGGGGAAGAATGAATCAGGGACAGGACAAAGCTATGATTTTCCTTTTATAATAAGGGTCCAATGGAGGGGTTGATGCCTAAGAAGATTTTGGTGGCAGATTATAGTCCAACTTTGAGAAACATTGTGGAGTCCCTTTTAAAAAAACATGGGTATGAGGTGCTTTTTGCTGACAATGGAACCGAAGCCTTAGAAGTGGCTAAAGCCAACAAGCCCGACCTCATATTTCTGGATGACTCCTTATCTGTTCTGAATGGGGAGCAGGTATTAATAGAGCTTAAACAGAGCAAAACCTTAGAAGATGTTCCGGTGGTAATGCTTTTATCCAGAGACCAAACAGATAAGGTGCAGAAATTAAAGCAAATTGGTGCAGATGCCTTTATCGCCAAGCCTTTTAACCACAGGGAGATCTTGGATCACGTGAGGCGATTACTTGAAAAGGAGACTCAGAAAACTGCTTCTCCAACTCACAGGGGAAATTCAGAAGATGTTTTGGATATTGTGGAGACCAGCGATCTGGTAGAAGAGTTTGAACCATCCGACCCAGCTTCAAATAGAGAGCCAATTCATGGATTTGACTGGTTTATGGCTGAGCTAAAAAAAGAGGCCGAGGAACACAAAAAAGCAAACTCACTTCCAGAGAAAAAGCCGATCCTGTCTGAACAGAAAATCTCAGAGGAAAAACCGGATTATAAAAAGGAAAGCAAAATATATGAAATAGATGAGCATGAAAAGGGATATGAGGATCTTTTGAGTGAGTTAAAACAGGAGGTGAAGGAATCAGATAAGGAAAAATCGACATCGGTGAAACCTTCAACCACGGAAGAGACAAGTCGGTCTGAATTCGATCAGCTCTTTTCAGATTTAAAGGAGAAAATTTCCGAAAGGGTCGCTAATGAGGTGGCGAAAAAGATAAGCCCTGAGTTTCTGGAGAAGATAATTCGGGAGGAGTTAGCTAAATTGAGAAAGGATTCATCTTAAAAAAAGGCTTTGGGCCTCAACATGATGAAAGACTTTGGTTGTTATGTCATGACCGCAGTCCTGACACCTTTCAAAAAGTTTTCTTCTGCTATAGCTGTTGCCTTTGTTCTGAGCGGATCAGCTCTATTTCAAATTTATTCTTAGAAGATTCGTAATCACAAGTAAATATCTTTGGTTCTTTTCCAAGGTGATAGCTAAAATTTTTGATAAGAACGGAAATTTCAGGGACTGATTAAAGTTTACTTATTGAGGCGGGAATGAGTTGAGACCTCACCCCCCGTCCCCCTCTCCATAGCATGGAGAGGGGGAGAAGGGGGTGAGGTGAAAATGTCTCATACTTTAACCAATTAGTGGAGGAATAAGTGGAAAACGTCTCCGTTTTGGCGGCTTTTACTGCAGGAATAATCTCATTCATTTCCCCTTGCGTTCTCCCATTGATTCCCGGTTATCTTTCCTTCATCTCCGGGGTCTCATTGGAGGAGATGAAAAGCAGGGACAAAAAGTCCGAGGCGTTAAAGAAGGTGAGCTTGAACACTCTTTTATTTGTTTTGGGATTCTCCGTTGTCTTTACCGCCATGGGTGCTTCGGCTACCTTTATCGGAGAATTTCTTTTGTCCAAGCTCTCCCTTTTCAACAAAATTGCTGGAGCCATCATCATACTTTTGGGATTGCACATGATGGGCGTGTTTAAAATTTCCTTTCTGAATTATGAAAAAAGGTTTCACACCAAAAGCAAACCCTTAGGTCCCTTAGGCTCCTTTTTGGTGGGCCTGGCATTTGCCTTTGGCTGGACTCCCTGTATAGGTCCAATTCTGGGTGGAATTTTGCTCTTAGCCTCAAATCAGGGCACGGTGGGAAAGGGAATCGTGCTTCTCTCATCTTATTCCTTGGGCCTGGGTATTCCTTTTTTGATAACCGCGGTGAGCTTTAACACCTTTCTGGGCGTTTTCGGATGGGTAAAAAAACACTTCCGCACAATCGAGATCATAAGTGGTTTGTTGCTTGTCACTATCGGATTTTTGATTTTCATAGGTTCCTTTGGGTACATAGCCGGACTTTTAAACCAGTGGATCCCCTGGCTTCAAACAGAGTAAGAGAATTTTAGAACTTGTTCATCTGAGCAGTCATATTTCTCGCAGAGGTTCTTGCCATAGCTGGCAAATAGTAAACCAAGACAATTCGTTTCAAATAAAGACAAACGAAGTTTTGCCTTTTAAAAAATAAGTCCATCTGAACGCAAAATCCTCTTTGCCCATGCCAGCATTTTTTAAAATTCTGCTCTTCTCTCTTTTAATTTATTTCTCCATCACTGATATTTCTTTTGCCCAAGATAGTTTAACGGAACTTCTTCCCAACTCAGTAGATGGTTGGAAGAAATCTGAAGCACCGCAGATATACGACAGAAAGAATCTCTTTGACTATATAGATGGAGGAGCAGAGCTTTATTTAGCATATGATTTTCAGCAGTTGGTGGTTCAAAGATACTCACCTGAACTTAAAGATTCTCTAAAAGAAAGATCTATAACTGTCGAGATTTGGCAGATGAATTCCTCCGCTGATGCTTATGGCATTTTCTCCTTCGATCAGGAAGGGGGAGGCGTAGATATTGGCCAAGAAGGGGTCCACAGCGATGGACTGTTAAGATTCTGGAAAGACAAGTTTTTTGTAAAGATTATGGGACTGGGGGAGGATTTAAAAGAGATCATTCTAAAACTGGGGAATAAGATCGACAAGAAGATCAAAAAAGAAGGTAAACTTCCTCAGCTTGTTTCCAAAATCCCTCAGGACAGCCTTGTCCCTGGCTCAGTTCATTTTTTTCACAAGCAGATTATTTTGAAAAACCTCTGTTTTTTTCCTAACCAGAAAGTTCTAAATTTAGACAGAGAAACAGACTGTATTCTGGCAGATTTCAAATTGGGAAAAGATAGGTTAAAACTCCTTTTGATTCAGTATCCAGATACCGCCAAAGCAAAAGAAGTAGAAGATAGTTTAAAAGAGGTTTATTCACAAAACAACTTCTCTACTGACAACAATATTTTTAAAACAAAAGAGGAAAAATTATTGGGGATGGATTTAGAGGAAAATTATCTTATATTGATTTTTGAGGGGGAAGAAAAAAATAATATCCTCTGGCTTTTGGAATCGACAAAGAGTTCTTTAGTTTTGAGAAAACAGTAGCGAAAACAGCGTTTTTTTCGCTCAGGATGGGTGTTAAAGTCAGACCTCACCCCCTATCTCCCCCTCTCCATTATATGGAGAGGGGGACGGGGGGAGAGGTAAAAAAACGCAAATAAAAGAAAAACAGAGGGCTCATGCAATCAGAAGGCATTGTAATGAAAGATAAAATCACCCGCCGAGATTTCATCAAGGCATCATTGGGAACTGCTCTCTCTTTGAGTTTGCCACATTCGGGATTGCCAGATCTTTTTGCGCAGACCCTGGGAGAAAAGGAGATGATTCCGGATCTGGCAGTGGTGACCGACGGTGATGCGGCTTCAATGACCCGACACGTGATCAAGCTTCTGGGAGGTATGAAAAGGTTTGTCTCTAAAGGGGACGTGGTGGTGGTCAAGCCTAACATTGGCTGGGATCGAAGCCCGGAGCAAGCAGCAGACACCAATCCGCAGGTTGTGGCGGAGGTGGTAAAGCTATGCCTGGAAGTGGGGGCAAAGAAGGTTAGAGTTTTCGACCGCACCTGTAACACCGCCTCTCGATGTTACCGAAATTCCGGCATAAAAAAAGCCGCTTCCGATGCCGGGGCAGATGTGAGCCTGGTTGTGGGTGCTGGTTTTTCTAAGATGAAGTTTCCGGAAGGTGAAGTGTTAAAGCAGTGGCCCATGTATAAGCCCGCTTTAGAAGCGGACGTTCTGATAAACGTGCCCATAGCCAAAAATCACGGTTTGACCAGATTGACCATGGGAATAAAAAACCTGATGGGGATCATGGGCGGCGACCGGGGAAAGATACACTTAGACATTGATGACAAGTTAGCTGATCTGGCAAATTTCGTCCGTCCCCAGTTGACCATCCTGGATGCTTACCGAATATTAGTAAAAAACGGTCCACAGGGCGGGAGCTTAAAAGACGTCCGGGAAAAGAAGGCCATAATCGCTGGAACACAGATCGCCACCGTGGATGCTTATGGAGCAACTCTTTTTGATATCAAGCCGACAGATTTAGGCCATGTTGTCAAATCAAGTAAATTCGGGCTGGGTGAAATAGATTTGAGTAAGGTGAATATAAAGAGGGTAAGTCTGGGATAATTTTGTGAGGTTCTTGAAAGACCTCACCCCCTGAGTCCCCTTCAGGGTGAATCCCTTCAGGGTGAACCCCTCTCCATTTCATGTTGAAAATCCCGCCGGAGGCGGGGGAGAGGGGGAGTAAGGGGGGGAGATTACTTATGGGGCGCATATTGAAAACCGTTAGACGAATTTCCCAAATCCTTTTCCTTCTGTTCTTTTTCTTTCTCTTTCTTGCTGCCAGCTACCCATTAAAGATCAGAATCCCAGTCGACCTTTTTCTGCGGATGGATCCCCTAATTGCTCTTTCCGCCATGGTTTCCGCCCGTGCTTTCATAAATACATTCATCTGGGCTATCTTTGTGTTAGCTCTCACCATACCTCTGGGAAGATTTTTTTGTGGCTGGGTTTGTCCTCTGGGCACGGGCTTGGATGTGATCAGCTTCGTTTTCAAAAACAAAGCGGGAAGGAATTACCCCAAACTTAAATACGTAAAATATATGATTCTGATTTTTCTTCTGGTTGGTGCGGTTTTCTCCTCCCAGCTTTTCTGGTTTTTTGATCCCGTCGCTTTATTTACCCGATCGATAGCTCTTTCGGTCTGGCCCATTATTACCTTGGTATCCAGTTCATTATTTGGTTTGACTTTTCAGGTCACCTCCTTTCAGGACTGGCTGGGCAAGATGCATAACTTTTTCTCGTCCACTCTTCTTCCTGATCAACTTACTTTCTTTCGCATGTCCGGGTGGGTGCTTCTGATCTTCTTGGCGATTATGATTGCCGAATTTGTATCCCGCAGATTCTGGTGCAGATACCTTTGTCCTTTAGGGGCTTTCCTTGCTCTTTTCTCCAAATTTCAATTCCTAAGAAGAAAAGTGAGTTCTGATTGCACCGACTGTGCTGTCTGCCAGAATATGTGTAAGATGGATGCAATAAAGAGCGATTTCAGGCTCACTGATGATGTGGAATGCATTCAATGTTTTGACTGTGTAAAAGATTGCCCACCACATGTCACCTCAATTAACTTCAAAGGGAAAATTCAACCATACAAATTTGATCTGGGAAGAAGAAGATTGGTCAGCTCTGTTGTGGCTGGTTTGGTATCTGTGGGAATTTTGAAAACCAATTTCGTTAGCAGAAATGAAACAGCCAAACTGATCCGGCCTCCGGGATCAAGAGAGGAGAACGAATTTCTGGATCGGTGCATTCGCTGTCACGAGTGCGTAAAGGTATGCTCCACATCAGGGAGATTCTTGCAGCCGACCTTTCTGGAAGCGGGGCTGGAAGGGATGTGGACTCCCGTGGGAATGGCTCGCTATGGTTACTGCGAGTTCAACTGCACACTCTGCACCGAAGTCTGCCCCACGGATGCCATCCACGTTCTGGACGTGGAGACAAAGAAGAAATGGGTGATTGGCATCGCGTATATAGATAGAGACCGATGTATCCCCTTTTATAAAAATGAGAACTGTCTGGTATGTCAGGAACATTGCCCCACCTCTCCCAAGGCGATTGAGCTAAAAGAAGAGAAAGTTCTGCATCTTGACGGATCGGAAAGGTTGGTAAAACGTCCCTATATCAGAGAGGATCTTTGTATTGGCTGTGGAATCTGCGAGACCAAATGCCCCATCGCTGGAAAATCAGCTATAATCGTCACCCCACAAAACGAACAGCGGTGGGTTGATTAAAGTTGGGCGACGGGGAGACCGCGAGCCCCTGTAGCGTCAGGAACAAAGCCCTGGCGGGCTTTGGGGCGTCACAAGCCTGGGACCCCAGCGATACTACAAGCGATATTCTACGCAGCGCACCTTCCGGTTCCACCAGCACTTCCTGCACATATAGACGGAAGCAGTTGGCTTTTGCCCAGTGAACCCAAGTTTCACAATGGCGAAGTTGCGGCAGCGAACGCGGCGAGTGATTCTACCCTTTACGCGTTGTTTTTCGTTTTCCTCTAGGTGAAAGTCGAAGCTCTCGCCCCAGAGTGCCAAGGGGATGTCCAGGCACCACGCCGTCTTATTGGTGATAGGCGAAGAGGTAATCTGATGAATTGTGGTCTTCGTCTCAACCTCCGTTACATCCGCCAAAGTGCCGACGTGAACGTCGCCCCCCAGGATCAACACAGGGCGTTTTCTCTCCCCAGACCACCCATACAGTAAGTTTAACAGGATTCGACGCTCCCTTTTATTGTGCTCCATTGACCATTGGTCCGCGATGTCGTTTTTCAATTTTCTCAGACTTCCGAAGTTATCGCTTAGATGAAGCACCGGAACGGAAGAAACGACGAATAACATCTTGCTTTCTTTGACGGTGTCGGTGCTGAGCCAAGCTCTCACGTCATCCCATTGTTGGCGGCCTGCCAGCGGGTATCCAGCTCCCTCGGCTTCCGGATTAAAGCGGTTGATGTCCCGATGCCCTCTGAGGTCCAGGAACAAGAATGCGACGGGGCCGTAGTTAAACGCATAGTACAGTTTGCCCTCGCGGAGAGAGCCAGGATTATGACTGTGCTGGAATTCTACGTACGCCTGACGGGCGGCGTCAAACACTTTTCTAGACGCGGCATCGCCCCAATGGTCCTTGTCCGACCCCCAGCCATTGGTGATCTCATGATCATCCCAGATCATATACTGAGGAAATGTTCGCATCACCTGCTGAACATGCGGAAAATCCCAGCTCTTCAAATAGGTTTGGCGATAATAGCTCAGTCTTTCTTCATGTGTGGCTGCCTGTAGGCTATTCTTCCATGCATTGAGCGGTTTCTTGTCAGCGTACACCTGATCCCCTGCCTGGATGAGAAAACGACAGTCGTGCTCGCGCATCTCCTCCCCCAGATATCGCCACATGCGAGTTACTCTCTTGTTGTCTTTTCTTGGCTTGAACGATGGGCAATGACAGGATATTAAGGCAAAGGAGAGACTGTCAATATTTGCGCCGACTTCGGGAAAGCGCCGGATCGTGTATGTCTGATCATTCTGCGACCGATCCGACGCATCAAAGACCAACTTGTAGTAAACCTTTTCTGCGTCTGTCGGCAGAGAGATTTCAGCCAAACCAGCCACTCCTCGCATTCCCTCCATCTGATGCACCGAACTGGAGACCGTCTCGAAGGAATATTCGGAGATCTTCTCAACACAGTCCTCGTCTTTGAAAACTTCGCACTGTGGAAGGGCCTGCTCTTCACCCCCCCGATCGTAGAAAACCCAGACCTTGGCTTTATTGCTGGTTACCGCCCCCAGAATCGGACCTACTAAGAGCTTCATGGCTATGTTCCTTTTCTTATTTAGGACTAGTCATTTTCTGACGCGTCGGCATTCCTCTTCCTCAAAATCTCCTCGGGAAGCCCCAGCGATGGCTTACTGATTGGATGGCAGTCGATCATTCATCCTCTCGCCCTGCTATCGACAACCAGACTCCTTCCAGCTGATTGGCAAGGTCTCTCACCACAAAGAGCTCCCCTTATGGCTGCAAAGCAATTACAGGGTTATGCTAATACTCATTCTGAATATTGTCAACACCTAAATTCAAAAAAAACCAATCTACGTAATCCATTCACCGCGTGGTGCCTTTTCTGCACGCTTGACATTCTTTCAAATCAGCTTTAAATTGCATGAAGTGATAGAGAACTCAAACTGAATAGAACAGGAAACTTTTATGTTTGCCCAGGTGGCTTTAGCCCTCCCGTTATCTGAGCCATTCACATATCGGATTCCCTCACATCTTGAGGGAAAGATGGATCTGGGGTTCCGGGTGTTAGTTCCTCTCAGAAAGAGGATCGTGACCGGCTTCGTGGTGGGGAAGACCGCAACTGCCGGCGTTTCAAATGTCAAAGAGATTATGGACCTTCTGGATCCCTATCCTCTTTTCTCAGGAGAGATGCTTGAGCTTACCAAATGGGTATCTGAATATTATCTTTGTTCCTGGGGTGAAGCTTTGAGGGCGGCTCTTCCGTCTGAGCTAATGCTGAAAAGTGAGATGTACGTCAAGAGAAGGGTCAAGGGTCAAGGGTCAAGGGGTAAGGGGCAAGGGGCAAGGGTCAAGGGTCAAGGGTCAAGGGGCAAGGGGCAAGAGGCAAGATTTTATCTGGAGTCTGATGTTTGCTCTCCGGTGTCTGTAAGAAAACTTTCTCTACGGCAGAAAAGAATTCTGGAGATTTTGGCGGATGGAAAAGAGAGAAAGTTTTCCTGGCTCTCAAGAACTCTCAAGACAAAAGGTCTTTATGCGGACCTATATGACCTTAATAAAAAGGGAGAGATTGAAATCGACGAGCGCTTGGGGAAACCGGGGGTGCGAATTCAACATGAGAAGATGGTGAGGCTCAAGAATTTTGATAGTACTCCTGAGACCCTGGAGCTTCTGCAATCAGCAATTTCTGCGTTAAAGAAAAAATCTTTAGCGCAGTCAAAATGTCTGGAGTTGCTCCTCAAAAACCAGGGTGAGCTTCTCTGGAGAAAACTTACCAGTCTGCACAAAGTCAGCGCAACTTCACTTAAAGGACTGGAAAGAAAAGGCTTGATTGAATTTGCAAAGGTGGAGAAAATAAGAGAAGGAGACTGGGCGCTGGATTTGCAGGAAACACAACCGGTATCTTTGAATGAAGGACAAAAAGAAATACTGGAGAAAATAAAGACGGCTTTGGAAAAGGGTGTCTATTCCCCTTTCTTAATTCACGGAGTCACAGGAAGCGGCAAGACCCAGATTTACATTAAAGCCATAAGAGAGGTTTTGAAAAGCGGCAAACAAGCTTTGATCCTGGTGCCGGAGATATCTTTAACTCCCCAAATCATTTCCAGGTTTAAAGCTAACTTCGGTGAGAAGGTGGGATGTCTTCACTCCCGGATGTCCGCGGGTGAGAGATTTGACACCTGGAGGAGAGTGAGAAATGGTGAACTCCCCATTGTGGTGGGAGCCAGATCTGCCGTTTTTTCGCCTGTTTTAAATCTGGGATTGATCGTGGTGGATGAGGAGCACGTTCCCTCCTACAAACAGGATGACCCCGCCCCCAGATATAATGCCAGAGACGTGGCAACTGTGAGAGCAAAATTAAATGACGCTGTGATTATTTTAGGCTCTGCCACTCCCAGTCTGGAATCTTATTACAATGCCCAGCAAGGAAAATATGCCCTGTGTGAGTTAAAGGAGAGAGTGAAAAAGCAGAAACTTCCCCAGGTAAACATTGTTGACCTGGCTCAGGAGAAGAAAAATGGGAACCGAAATTTTATCTCGTCCAACCTGTTGTCTCTTTTAAGGGACAGGATGGACAAGAAAGAGCAGGTGCTTTTGTTTTTGAATCGCCGAGGTTTTTCCACCTTTGTCAAATGTCAGGATTGCGGGCAGGTAGAAAAATGCCCACAGTGTGATATAACTTTGACCTTTCATCGGACCGATTTTTCCTTAAGATGTCACTACTGTGGTTATCATAGGAGCGCACCAGATCTTTGTCCTAATTGCCAGGGTCACAGATTCATGTATAAGGGAGCAGGAACTCAGAAGATTGAGGAGGAGCTAAAAAAAGACCTCCCCACAGCGCTGATGGAACGGATGGACCTGGATACAACTGTTAAGAAGGGTGCGCACAAAAGACTGTTGAGTGATTTTGGCAAAAAAAAGTTTGGCATTCTTGTGGGGACTCAGATGATAACCAAAGGTCTGGATTTTCCTGACGTGACACTGGTGGGAGTAATCTCTGCAGATTCAGGCTTGGACCTTCCTGATTTCCGTTCAAAGGAGAGAACTTTCCAACTGCTGGCTCAGGTGGCAGGCAGAGCTGGAAGGGGCGAGCGAGAAGGAGAGGTGGTGGTTCAAACTTATTATCCCGAAGAATGGACGATTAAACTTGCCGCCTTGCACGATTTTGAGGAATTCTACCGGAAGGAGTTAGAGCAACGTAGGGAGTTAGGTTATCCTCCTTTTAATCATTTGATTCTGGTAGTCTTCTCCGGCAAAAGTTTGAAGGTGGTCACCAATTGTGCACAAGGTTTTTCTTCCATGCTGAAAAGAAAGGTTAAATCGGGAAAGCAAAAAAGTGTGGAAATTTTAGGTCCTGCTTCGGCACCACTCGCTAAGATAAAAAATCAACATCGCTGGCAATTGTTGATAAAAACAAAGAACATCACCAGCGTAAGCAATTTGATCAGAAAGATTTTGGAAACTGAGAAAAATGCAAAAAAGAGGGAAGCGGTTCGTATAACTGTTAATGTGGATCCCATGGATATGCTTTGAGGCAACACCATACTTGCATCCCAGCCTTTCTTTTCGTTTGCATATGGGGAGGATTTTTATTTGAGGTTTTTCTCCACTTTAGTGGCTAAAATTCTTAAGTATGAAAAAGATTCTTGAGAATCTAATGAAGATGACATTTTAAAAACCTCACCCCCTTTGTTCCCCCTCTCCCCCGCCTCCGGCGGGATTTTCAACATGAAATGGAGAGGGGTTCACCCTGAAGGATTCACCCTGAAGGGGATAGGGGGTGAGGTAGAAAAAAACTGAAGTCCTGACTCTAAAAGCTAATTTCGGAAAAATCCCTAAAGAGGTGAAGATTGATGATAACTGTAGAGGATGTCAAAAAGAATGAACGAGTAAAGCTTTTGATCAAGAAGTCGGATGAGATTTTGGGAGTGATCGGGTATACCGAGCATGGAGAAAGACATGCCAGCTTAGCCGCCAGCATTGCTTATAACATCTTGGATAGATTGAAATATCCAGAGGAGCGGGCGCATTTAGCTTCCATTGCCGCCTATTTACACGACATTGGAAACGTGATCAATCGGGATTATCATGCCCAGACCGGAGCCATCTTATCCCACACCATCCTTTCGGAGATGAAGATGCCCCTGGAGGACATTTTGGAGATAATGGCCGCCATCGGAAATCACGACGAAAAAGATGGTCAACCGGTGTCGGATGTCTGTGCCGCGGTGATTTTGGCAGATAAGTCGGACGTGCATAGTTCCCGGGTGCGCACCGTGGAGATGATCAAACAGGACATACACGACCGGGTGAACTATGCGGCAAAAAGCTCATTTCTGAGGGTGGAGGAAGAGAAGAAGATCGTTACCTTGGAGATTAAGATCGACACCTCCATATCTCAGGTGATGGAATATTTTGAGATCTTTTTGTCTCGAATGCTGGTCTGCCGAAGGGCGGCAGAGTTTCTGGGACTTAAATTTCAACTGGAGATAAACGGTCAAAGACTTTTGTAAATTGATTTCATGTTAGCTTTGAGAATTGGATTCATTACTCAAGAGGGATTGATTTAACCCAGCCTCAACCAAGAACGTAAGAACCAACGATCGAGGAAAAAATGAAGAAAAGACTTACCTACAAAAACTCCGGGGTGGATATTTCTGCCGGCGATCGGGCGATGATGAAAATTAAAAGTTTAGCTAAGTCAACTTTCACTCCAGAGGTATTGAAAGGGATAGGTGGTTTTGGGGGATTTTTTGCGTTCAAAATAAAGGAATACAAACAACCGGTTTTGATCTCCAGCGTTGATGGGGTGGGCACCAAACTGAAGGTGTCATTCATGACGGACAAACATGACACGGTGGGAGAGGATTTGGTAAACCACTGTGTCAATGACATCCTGGTGCATGGAGCAAAACCTCTATTTTTCTTAGATTATATATCCACAGGGAAACTTTCTCCAAAAGTGGTCCAGCAAATTGTAAAGGGACTAGCAAGAGCCTGCAGAAAGGCCGGCTGTGCCTTGATCGGGGGCGAAACAGCAGAGATGCCTGAATTTTATAAAACAGGGGAATATGATTTAGCTGGATTTATCTTAGGGGTGGTGGAAAGGAAAAAAATCATCGATGGGTCGAAGATAACTCCCGGTGATCGGATCATCGGCTTAAAATCAAATGGTCTGCATACCAACGGATATTCGCTGGCGCGTGAGGTGCTTTTCAAAAGAGCACGCCTGGGTGTGAATGATTACCTGAAAGAATTGAGGACCACGGTGGGAAAGGAACTTTTGAAGGTGCATCGGTGCTACGCACCATCAATTCTTCCGCTTTTGCAACGATTTAAGATCAAAGGGATTGCTCATATCACCGGAGGAGGGATCAAAGGAAATCTGAAACGCATTCTCCCTGATAATTGCGACGCTAAGATTTTTGCTGACTCATGGAGGGTCCCGCCGATATTCAAACTTATTCAAAGATTGGGAAATATAGAAAACCAGGAGATGTTTAAAGTATTCAACATGGGAATTGGTTTGGTTTTGGTGGTATCAAAGAAAGAGACGAATAGAGTGTTTAAACGTCTTTCCTCACTGAAAGAAACTGTTTACCGGATCGGAGAGATAACCTCTGGAAAAGGCAAAGTGAAATTGCTCAATCTCCAAAGTTACTCCTGACGAAAGGTGGGTTGGAGTGTTTGCCTTTAGGCAAACCTTTGGTCTCTGGTCAAGCTGAAGCTTGACACTCCAAACTGTATGGTGTCCCAGCTAGATGAAATGTTGATAGAACCAGAACCTAACTTAAGTTAGGTTCTGGTTCTGCTATTTTGACCAATGTATATCATGCATCCCTACCGAGGGGTGTCTTACAAATTTAGGTGCTGGCCTTGCTTCGCCACAGTGAAGCGGCATGCCTTTCTACTCCATATCTGAATCAAACTTGACAAGGTGAATATTCCGTTTATATTAGATGTGTCCGAATGTTATAAATAAAGGAGAATGGCAATGGAAAAAAGGGAACAACTCCTGGAAGTGGTGAAAGGTGCCATACGGGTGGAAAATGATGGGTATCAGTTTTATCGGCTGGCGGAGGAGAAAACAGAAGATGCCAAAGGTAAAGAGGTCTTTGCCACCTTAGCCAAAGACGAAACCAACCATATGGAAATACTCAAAAGTTTATACCAGAGCATCAAGGAGAAGGGAGAGTTTAAGTTTGACGAGGTGAAGGAAATGAAGCACATTCTTGGCACCACCTCAGAAAGCCCCGTCTTCTCCAAAGAGTTTAAACAGAGGCTTTCTCAAGCACATTTCGAGATGACCGCCCTTTCCATCGGGATACTACTGGAGAAGGACTCCATTGAGTTTTACAAAAAGTCTGCCCAAGAAACCGAAGACAAGGACGTGAAGATGCTTTTCAACTATTTGGCTGATTGGGAGGGGGAACATCTGAGAGCTTTGGTGAATCAGCAAAAATTTCTGCAGGCAGATTATTGGACCGAAGCCAGGTTCTATCCATTTTAGCAATTGATTCTCATAGGGAAAATTCAAAATTAAAAGAGCAAAAGTAAAAACTGCAATTAAAAATCCAAAAATTGACCAGTCATTTCAACTAAAGAGTTAGCTTAGAATTTTCAACTTTTTATTTTTAACTTGCAAGGGCGAATAGTCTAAATAAGAACGTAGAGTAAATTCATCTGTAGGTTTCATAAAGAGGAAGTGGTTTTCCGTGCCGGCGAATCTTCCCCCTCAATATTTCGAGGCTGAAAAAAGATACAGACAGGCGAAAGATCCGCAGGATAAGCTCAAGATACTACACGAGATGTTCGCCATCATGCCCAAACATAAGGGCACGGATAAGCTTCAGGCGGATTTAAAAGCCAGAATCTCCAGGCTCAAAAAGGAAATCCAGCAGAAGAAAAAAGCGGCCAGAAGAGGTGATCAATATTTTGTAGAAAAACAGGGGGCGGCTCAAGTGGTGTTGATCGGTCCTTCTAATGTTGGAAAATCTCAAATTTTAGCTTCGCTTACCAACGCCACTCCGGAGGTTGCCGCCTATCCCTACACCACCTCTAAGCCGCTCTGTGGAATGATGCCCTTTGAGAACATTCAAATTCAACTGGTGGATACCCCTCCTGTTGGCGCTGAATTCATGGAGCCCTGGCTGGCAGGAATTGTCCGCAATGCTGATTTAGTGTTTTTAGTGGTGGATTTGGGGTCAGAATCAATGCTTAAGGAAGCTCAAGCTGTGTTTGGGAAGCTGGAGGAATACAAGATACTTTTAGAATCGGAGGAAGGGGAGGTCAATCCTCTGGATGGGATTGCTCACAAGAAGACCATCATCCTGGGTAACAAAAGCGACCTGCCGCTTTCTGAAACAAATTTAAGCACTCTAAAAGAATCATACGGACAAAGGTTTCCCATCTTTCATCTCTCTGCCAAACGGGGGATAAATCTGGAAGAACTTAACCGATACATTTTCGATTCTTTGAAAATTTTAAGAGTGTACACAAAAACTCCGGGAAAAAAAGCAGATTTTGAAGATCCGGTGATTTTGAAAGTGGGCAGTACTCTTTTAGATGCCGCCAAAGAAATTCATAAGGATTTTGCCAGAAACTTAAAGTTCGCCCGGGTTTGGGGTGAAGGAGTTTTCGACGGACAGAAGGTGCAAAAGGATTTTGTCCTGAAAGATGGGCATGTGGTGGAGTTTCATATTTGAGTAAGAGATCATTTTAAGTTTCCACAGTTGTTTTATCTCTTCTTTTTCTTTTAGCATTAGGTAAAGCGAAAACAGACTCCTTAAAAACCTGTTGACATTTTGCTTCACCGGGATATTTTTCCTTAGTAACAACAAAAGACCTTTAACTTCTTAAAGGGAACAAAATGCTAAAAAGAATCTTTTTTCTTATTCTTATCCCCATTCTGCTCTTCGCTTATTACTGTAGCAAAACTCCCAGTCCCAGAGTGGTGGTTATGGATTTTATCGAGGCGGTAAATAAAGCTGATACTGCCTCGCTTGAGAAATACCTTGATCTGGACAGATTCATCCAGGAGAAACTGAAGGACCTTCCAGACACACAGAGAGTAAAGGTGTTCTCCAATGTCAAAGAACAGCTCTGGGAAAGTTTTATGGGAAGTGGAGCCACTCGCCTGAAGTGGCAGAACAAGATGATCCTGGTGAACAGAGAGGATATCAAAGAGGATTTGGCTTTGGTAGAGGTAACCTTTGTAGATCAAAAAACGGGGAGAACAGAGTATACAAAGGCAAGGCTTTACAAAAAAAATAATCGATGGTGGATATATTATATCAAAGATTAGAGGGAAAGAGTAGATTTTTTGAACGATTGTTCTTAAAAGGTAAGTTGTTTTCCTTTCCCCCTTTTGTCCCCTTCAGGGTGTCCTTCGATCCCGAAGATCTCAGGATCGAGGGAAATCCCTTTCCTTAAAATGGAGAGGGGGACACAGGGGGAGAGGTTTTTAATTAAGATATCTGGTTTGTTTTTTTAATCCTTTTTAAGGAGGAGGGAAGCGATGAAGAAGCTAAGAGTTCTCATTTTTTGTTTCCTTTTGTTTGGATGGTTGTTTCTGAATTTGGCATCATCTGCTTTTGCAGTCACCGGTGATGTTGAGAAATCTTTTCGCTCACCCGGAGCTTGTCCTACTGGTTTAACCTTTGATGGCAAGTATCTCTGGAACTGTGATCGCAAGACGGACATGATCTATAAGATTGACGCCAAAGACGGGAAGGTAGTGGACTCGCTTTCTACACCCGGATACCGACCCATAGGCCTAACCTGGGATGGAAAGTTCTTGTGGAACGTGGATGCGTCGGAGGAAGATTATTTCATCTATCAAATTGATCCCAAAACCGGGATTGTTGTCAAAACCCTTTGGGCACCATGTGACCGACCCGAAGGACTGGCCTGGGATGGACAATACCTGTGGATAGCGGATGATAGAGAGAACAAAATTCATCAAATTAGCACAGAGGATGGAACTACGATTAACACCATTCCTTCGCCTGCGTACCATCCCTGCGGTCTGGCTTACGACGGCAAATACTTGTGGGTCTCCGATCGGATAAGCGACATGATCTATATGATCACTCCGGATAGGGGAGATGTTATTCTGTTTTTCGACGCGCCCGACGCATATGCCCGGGGTCTTGCCTGGGACGGAAAAAGTTTGTGGAATGTGGATTATCAAACTGATGAAATCTACAAGCTAAAAATACATGACAAAGAGACTCACTCCCGCACTGAGGAAAAGGAGGAAGTTTTAGAATACACTAATCAGTTCAGAAATTACGGTCCGGGTATGGTAAAGGACCTGGATATCTATTTAGCCGTGCCAGAGAATCTTCCTAATCAGGAGCTACTCTCGGAGATTGAATACTTCCCCCAGCCGACTGATTTTCTGACAGACAAATGGGGACAGAAAGTGGCGCACTACAGGTTCCAGAATCTGGAGAGCACTCAGTTCGTCTCGGTGGTGATGAAAGCTAAAGCAAAGCTTTACAAGGTTAGATACTTCATCTTTCCGGAGAAGGTGGGTGAACTGAAAGATGTTCCCAAATCAATCACAGAAAAGTTTCTGGCGGATGATACCAAATACTCCATAAATAACCCCTTTATACAACGGAGTGTCAAACAGGCGGTGGGAGTTGAAACCAATCCCTACTGGATTGCCAGGAAGATATTCAATTACGTGATCGATCACATGCAATATGAGTTGGCAGGTGGGTGGAACATTGCGCCCACCGTATTGAAAAGAGGAACCGGCTCGTGTTCTGAGTATAGCTTTGTATATATCTCCATGTGCCGGGCAGCCGGTCTGCCCGCGAGGTATGTGGGATCAGTGGTGATACGAGGTGATGATGCCTCAGCCGATGAAGTGTTCCATCGCTGGGTGGAGATTTATCTTCCCAACTACGGGTGGATTCCGGTGGACCCGTCAGGTGGTGACAGAGCCACCCCGGAAGGACAAGCAAGCGCGATTGGCAATTTGAGTAACCGCTTTCTGATCACCACCATGGGTGGAGGTGGATCAGAATACCTGGAATGGTCATACAATTCCAACGAAACATGGACCTCTCTAGGCAAATGTAAAGTCTACGCAGAGCATATCGGGGAGTGGTCGCCGTTGAAGTCAACGGAGGAAACGGATGGGTCAACGGATGGATCGGATTAAGCGGATAAAGGTCGTAGGACGGGCTGTCGAAGGCTGCCCGACAAATTTCTAAAAATCGGGAAGATAAATCAATGGAGTTGGTATTCGGAATCATCGCAGTAATTGCCTTAATTGCGACCATCTATTTTGGCATCAAAGCACTAAAGCCAAAGGTGCCGCCGGAACTACAGAAAGACATCCAGAAAATAAAGACGCAGATGGACCAAGTCACCTTATATCTCGATGGTCTTCCAGAAACCAAAGACAAAAAGAAGAAAGGTCTCTTCGAGAAGGGAATCTCGTTGATGGCAGAGTATAAGTATGAGGAGGCCATCGATTCATTTAGAGAATGTTTGAGTTTAGGGTCAGAGGGGAGTGAGAAGTCAGCGTTATTGCTCTTAATAGGAAATTGTTTTCATGCACAAAACAAATGGGATCAGGCTCTCGGTAGGTGGAAAGAGGCACTAGACGCGGCAAAAAATGCAAAAGATGAACGGAGTCAGAGCGTCGCTCTGGGAAACCTGGGGGTGGTTTATGAGCACAAAGGCGAATGGAATAAGGCAATTGAGTTTCATAATAAGAGTCTAAAGATAGATGAAAAACTTGGTGATGAACGTGGAATGGCAAAAAGTTATGGTAATTTGGGGAATGTTTATCAGCTAAAGGGCGATTGGGACAAGGCGATTCAGTTTCATAATGAGAGTTTGAAGATTGAAGAAAATATCGGAGATGAAGGTGGGATGGCAAAAACTTTTACCAATTTAGGCAGTGTTCACACGTCGAAGGGGGACTGGTACAAGGCGCGTGGGTTTTATGATAAGAGTCTAGATATTTGCAAAATGATCGGGGATGCCCATATCATGGCATCAAATTACCTTGGTCTGGGAAGTCTTTATCAGTTAAAAGGCGAATCGGATAAATCAATGGACTTTTATGAGAAAAGCCTAAGGATTGCAGAAAAGATTGGGGATGAGCATCTGATGGCACAAAGTTACATTGGGTTGGGCATTGTTTGTGGAGCGAGAGGGGAATGGGATAAGGGGATTGGGTTTCTCAATAGGAGTCTAAAGATTGAAGAAAAGATTGAAGATGAGCATGGAATGGCCCAAGCAAAGGCGAATATTGGGATTTTGTATAAAAAGCAAGGTAAGAAAGACGAGGCGAGGAAATTGCTGGAGGAAAGTTTAAAAACATTTGAGAAGATCGGAGATAGACCGAATGCAGAGATTGTAAGGGGGCATTTGGAGGATTTGTAGGGAGAGCGGTCAACAGATTGAGCGGATTAAGCGGATTCATGTAGCGAAAGGTTTAGCTTTCCAAAGCAATTTTTCTATCATCTTTGTGGTGAAAGAGAAAGAGCGAGGGTTAATGGAAGCCCAAGAGTAATGGGCTTCCCATGCATTTATGGTGATCGAAGTGCAATCAACCACAAGAGCTTTTGAACATGACTCAAAACCACACAAAAATTTTTGAAAAAGAGACGTCAGAAAGGTCAGAAACGTCAGAAAGGTCAGAAACGCCAGTGCTGATCATCGAAATATCAACCACTTACGAAAAAAAGACACAACTTTGATTTTAACCAAGAAACGTCAGAAACGTCAGATAGTTCAGATACTTCAGTGCTCACCATCTCTTGTGATGTTTCGGCAATAGTCTCCTGTTTTTTGTTGATTTTTTGATTTTTCTGCCGTATTATTTTCTGGGTTCACTATGAACTGTGAACCAAGAACTATGAACCGCCCAGACGGGCGGTCGTCTGACCGAATTTCCCGGGGGCGACTTGGTTTCGACGGAGGTAGTTGGAAAAGATAAGCGTGCCGAGGTGCCCAGTTTCCTCGTTAATCCAGTTGGGATACAAATTTAAGTGCAGACTATTCATGTGCACTGGCTGCCTAATAAAAGGTAGCTCGTCTGCTCCGAGCTTGCTTGTTGGCCCGGAAACAGGCGTCGACTCAAACAAGCTGGTCTGATCTTTGGCTCAGGGAGACCAGACGAGATTCAACTGAGATAGCGGAGGTCAAAACCTGCTGGTTGGTGTTGTCTTCTGCGAAGTAAGAATAAATCAGCTACGCACGTAGAAAGTCTTTATCTTTTGCCTTCGGACGGGGGTTCGATTCCCCCCGCCTCCATTAGAAATTCTTACGAGCGTAGCGAGTTAGAATTTCTTATCCTGAGGAGCGAAGCGACGAAGGATTAGTCCTTATTGAAATGAGTTGGTACTTTTACATCCTAAGATGCGCAGATAGCTCCTTCTATTCCGGAATAACGAATAACCTCGAAGAGCGTTTAAAGGAACACAACACTAGAGTGGGGGCAAAATATACAAAGACAAGATTACCAGTTAAGCTAATATATTCTGAAGAGTTTCCAGATAAGTCCTCCGCCTGTAAGCGTGAAATTGAAGTAAAAGGATGGCGCAGGGAAAAGAAAGAAGCATTGGTCGGGGGTTTCCTTCACATTCGTTCAGGACAAGTCCTTCGCTATCGCTCAGGATAAACTTTTCCCGCGCCTAAGCTGGAAGTCATTATTGTTTCCTAAGAAATGAGATGGTATTTCTATATTTTAAGGTGTGCTGACAATTCCTTCTATTGCGGAATTACGAATAATCTGAGAGAGAGATTGAGCGAGCATAATAACGGAAAAGGAGCGAAGTACACGAAGACAAGATTACCAGTGAAGTTGATTTATTTTGAGGAACTTCCTGACAAGTCCTCCGCCTGCAAGCGTGAAATAGAAGTAAAAGGGTGGGGGGGAGAAAAAAAACAAAAGCTTGTAGCTGATTTTGACCAAGTTTGCTTGCAATAAGTGTTTTGCTAAAGCTTTGTTTGAACCTTCCTATCTTTACTTTTCCTCTTATTCAATGCTTTTCACGTAACCGTGCGTGAGTTTCCTTTACTCTTTCGCTTCAGTCGATGAGTAAGTATTTTCCCCAACAGATAAAACTTTCCTTTCGTTTTCTTTTCGGATTCGCTTAAAGATCAGGTATTGGAGTGGGTTCAGCAATTGACGTCTTTGCCGATAAAGAAAATTGAGCACTTTTTGAACAGAAAGTCTTTGACTTAGAAGAGACACAAAGTTTTTGTGCATGGAAACTGTTTGATTTTGTTCAGTTCTAAACGAAAGTGGTGCGAAACTAAGATGGATATTTATCGATATTTAAAGCCAGAGCTGATCAAGCTGGAGATGGAGACTGATATTGAATGCGACCCCGACTCCCAGCTTCATCCGGACAAACTGCTCTGGATAAGAAAAGAGGCGATTCTTTCAGAGCTGGTGGACCTTCTGGAAAGGTCGGGAAGGGTGGGTAATAAAAGAAAGTTTTTAATCGATTTTTTAAATCGGGAGAAAAAGGCGAGCACCGGAATTGGGCACGGTATAGCGGTTCCTCACATTAGGACCATGCAAGCCAAGCAGTTCATCATGGGCTTTGCCCGATCCAGTAAAGGATATGATTTTGATTCTTTGGACAACGGTTTGGTCCATCTTTTTTTCGTAATGGCGGCTCCACCCTATGATGATACAATATATTTAAAAGCCTTCAAAGCTTTAGCCGAAATCCTTCGTTTTGATTACTTTCGAGAAGAACTCCTGAACGCCTCATCTGAATATGAAATAATCCGCGCAATCAAGAGAATGGAATAGATTTGGCTCATGTATTTTTATTATATCAGCTTTAATTCCTTCCATTAAGAAAAAAGGAACGCATTTATTTATCATGTCAGTAATTTACCCATCATTTGAGCCTCCATGACTTGCTGAACAAATTTTATTCCTCCACTTTTTCAAACTCTTCTTGATCCGCTCCACACTCGGGACACGTCCAGTCATCAGGGAGTTCTTCGAACGGGGTGTCCGGTTCGACGTCGTTATCCGGATCACCCAGCTCAGGATCGTAAATGTAGCCACAGACTAAACATTCCCATTTTTCCATCTATTACCTCCTTTTGATCGGTCCAATCTGCCGCTATGCAAATTCCTGAAGTTTCTACACCAGTCAAAAGCGTATTGTCAACCTATTTGTTAAAAACTTTGTCTAAATCAGACATATATTCATGGTTTTTCATATTCCAGATACCTGAAATTGGGTCGGCATAATTCTAATCACCTCCTTTTATTTTGTCAAGAGATTTTTATGTGTTCTTTCTCTACTGTTTGTATTATGAATCTATAACACCCAAAAAACTTTTGACATTCTCTCTTCGGAAGAATATATTGGGAAACAAGATGAATCGTCAGATGCGGCATTGTCCTTAAAAAATGGAGTTTTAGTAAATATGAAATTCGTTGAAAAACTTCTAAACATTTCTCGAAAGAATAATTCATTAGTTTGCGTGGGGCTGGATATAGACTTAGAGAAGATCCCCAAACACCTCCTTGAGGAAAAGGACCCTATCTTTGCCTTCAATCAGAGGATTATAGATTCGACCTCCGATCTGGTATGTGCCTACAAACCCAATATGGCTTTTTATGAAGCTTTTGGTTCTGTAGGCTGGGATGCTCTGAAGAAGACTTGTGAGTATATTCCACAGGAAATACCCCTAATCATAGATGCCAAAAGAGGGGATATCGGAAATACAGCCAAGATGTATGCCAAGGCATTTTTTGAAGGATTGAAGGCGGATGCAGTAACGGTTAATCCTTATATGGGGAAGGATGCCCTCTCACCATTCTTAGAATATGAAGATAAGTGTGCTTTCGTGCTTTGCTTAACCTCAAATGAAGGGGCTAAGGATTTCCAGGCTCGCATAATAGAGGGAAAGCCATTGTATGAAATTGTGGCTGAAAAGGTCTTAAGCTGGAATGAAAAAAACAATTGTGGTTTAGTAGTGGGGGCAACCCATCCAGAGCAATTGAAAAGAATCAGAAACATCGCCTCCTCATTACCGGTTCTGATTCCAGGCATTGGGGCGCAGGCCGGGGACATAGAATCGACTGTTAAATTTGGCACAGATAAAAAAGGTGAGCTGGCGATAATAAACTCTTCCCGTGCCATTCTTTATGCTTCCTCTGAAAAAGATTTTGCCCAGGCGGCGAGGAATGAAGCCCTGCGGTTGAGGGATTTGATTAATCTTTATCGCAAGAGGTGAGAATAGTTACCTGTAGTTGCTCGATTTATCAAGCATGTGGGGGAGGACTATTTGTAGGTCATGTCCCGCCAGAGGCGGGACTGTCCGACATTTTTTCTGTCCGAAACCCCACCAAAGGCGGGGATTTCGGACCTACGAATAGGGCAATGATTTAAAAGATATGCGAGATGGATTTGAAAAAAGAGAAAGAAATCTTTAGATTTCTTCTTTGGGTTGAAAATCTTCAAGCTTTTTGGCTAATCTCTTGAAGGTGTATTCAAACAAAACAAAGATGCTTTTGTTCTGATCTGTTTTTACAAAATAGCGGTTATCTTCTTTCCTTTTCTGGGTGGCAAAAAGCGTCTCCTCATGGCCATCCAGAAAAGTGAGCTTGAGCATAAATTGTGGTTTTTTGAAATCTATTTCTTCGATTTCCGGCTTTCTGGCAAACTCGTCCGCTTTCATATCTGCTAATGTTCTGAGGTAATCTTCTGTTTTCTTGCTGTCCGCTTGAAAGCTTTCCTGATAAGGATACAGGCTTAACTGCCACAGGGTGTCTTCTCTGGTTAATTTGAATTCTTCTTTACCCCTGCTTAGTTTGATCTCTCTTAAGTGTTTTGGATCAAAGGTGAAAATGCCACGGTCCCTCCATTGATCGATCTTACGCTTGACCATGCGGATAAAATGCCGCCTGACCAGATACACGTCATCTGAGTTTGTCTTCCTTAAATATGCGTGCAGGCGATCGCTGGACATCTTTCCTATCACCACGGATGCCAGTTGATTCTCTCCTCTAAAGAAGTCTAATCTGGTGCCGGTTAAGGTATCCACCTGAAAAACGAATTGCTTTTCCCTGTTGGAAGAAATCTTCTCCCCCACCTCCAGATGGCTGAAAACGCTTAACAGTTGACCTATGGTGTTGTTATCAGCTCTGAATGAATCAGGTTCGAGCATGTACCATTGTTGGTTGGTTTTCTGAAAAATCAGTTTGGTGCCAAATTTTCCGAATTCGATTCTGTTTACCTGTGCGCTGTCCAGCTTGAGAAAATTCTCCACCTTTCCCGGCGAAAAGGTCTTCTTCTCCTTTTGGATTAACAGAAGATAGATTATCACAAAGACCAAAAGGATTCCTAAAAGAAAATAGAGTGGCTTTTTCATATGCAGAAAGGATTACAAAGATAGATTTTTCTCATTTCACCTGCCTTCTTATCTGCCACCTGACCACGCCAAATAAGATGACCAGAAAAGGTAGACCGAAAGTATTTCCGTATTTGATCAGTTTTCTTGCTCCGGGTGATATCTCCTTGAGCGGTCGGGTGGTCACCTGCTTGGAGCGGATGGCTATCAAAGCCTCATCTTGAGAGAGCCAGTCCACCATGTTCAAGAAGAACGTTAGATTATCCGTTCCTGTTATGTTCTGATCGGTTACAAAGTCAGCATCTCCCACTATCACCAATCGGGTCTCCGGGCTCTGAGTCATGATAGAGTCAACAAAGCCAATCTCTGCTTCAAGTTCGGATTTATCCATATCCGAGAAATAGCTTTTAAAACTTCCCTGAAGTGTTGCCGCCAAGATTAGAGCGTTTTCGGAGAAGTCTTCTTGGGCGAATTTTTTGTATGGATTTACATCGAAGGGAGCAACCTGGGTTCCGCTCCGATTTGAGGATCGAACTATGGGACAGAATCGAAGACCTTTGGCTGAAGTTGAGCTTAAGTCAAGTGAGCTGACGAAGTTGAAGCTTAACGTCCCTAAGTCCTTGACGATCAGGCTGTTTTCATCAAAATCTGTAGAAATGGGGAAGAAGGGATAGTTTATGATATTTTGGACGGTGAAAGCTCCGCGCTGTTGGGTGACCCCGATTCGCTTGCACTGCAAATCTATCACCAGATCGTGGTTGATCTTGATTCCATAATTACCTAAGAATTCCTCCAGCCCCAGATCTTGTCTTTGGGCCACTGCCTGCTGGAGATCAACATCTATATGGTTTAGCAAAAATGCCAGCTTACCGCCTCTCATCAGGAACTGATCGATGCCATATTTTTCCCACTCGGAGAATTTCTTTTTGGGTCCCAAGATAATCAACACACTGACATCCTTTGGGATTGGGTCTCCCTCATCCAGATTTATTCTTTTGACTCGATAATGCCGGCTGAGTGCTTGGTTTAGATAGGTAAGCTCGCTATACAGATCTGGCCCATCCTTGCCCACCAGGAATCCTATGGAAGGGAGAATCCTGGCAGATAGTCTCTTTATGGTGCTGGTGAGCTCATATTCTAAGCCGGAGATGTTTTGCAGGACCGGGATCACCTCTTTTCTGTCCTCAAACAGAAGCACCAGCCCCATATAAACCTTCTTTATCTCGATCTTATCATCCTCCAACGCATTCACCTGAAGGGGAGGAATGCCATATCCTTGTGCCTCCAGTTCCTTCTCTTCGTCTGTGGGATCGATCATCTCCAGCTTTAACTTTCCTCCGGCATAAGCCTGGTATTCCTCCAACTGATCTTTCAGATATCGGACATAGCTGTTGTAAGGAGGAGGAAGATCTTTGGTGAAGTACATCTTCACTATAAGCCGATCGTTCAAATTGCGCACGACGTTCTTGCTGGCTTTAGACAGGCTGAAGACTTTTCCTTCGGTGAGATCCAGACGGGCAAACAGATTTACCGAGATAAGATTTAGCACCAAAAGTATAGCCAGGATCAAAAAGAGCGTGGCGGCAGATCTAACGCCATATCGGAATTTTTCCCTCATACTTGAGACTACCTCCACTTCCGGCTTTCTAAAGCCCTGACTGCCAGAAACAGAAAGAAAAAGATAAGTGATAGATAATAAATCACATCCCGGGAATCTATCACTCCCCGGGAGATGTTGGAAAAGTGATAATCGACGCTGAGATACTCGAAAAAAGAGGCTAAGAAGCCGGGTACAAATACCAGAACCTTATCCAGCATATATAAGGCGAAGATGATGACAAAGCTGGTGATAAATGCCACTATTTGATTCTGAGTCAGGCTGGAGGTGAATACACCTATAGAAAGATATGTGGCTCCTAAAAAGATCAGACCGATGTAACCTGCCACTACCGAACCAGAATCAAGATTACCTAATCCGAATAGGGTAAACGTATAAACCAAAGTTAAAATCACAGCTACAAAGATAAGGATCAATCCAGCCAGAAACTTTCCCAAGATAATCTCATAATCCTTCACCGGCAGGGTGAGAAGAATTTCAATGGTGCCGCTTCTTTTTTCCTCACAGATCAAACGCATGGTTACGGCTGGTATGAAGAACATGAAGATGAAGGGGATGGTGTTAAACAGATTTCGCAACGAAGCCTGGTTTACCAGGAATAAATTACTGAAGAAAAACCAGCCGGAGATCAAAAGGAAGATGGTAATCACTATATAGGCGATGGGGGAATCAAAGAAACTTCTAAGTTCTTTTTTACAGAAAACGGCTATGTGGTTTGACATAACGTTTCACCTTAAGAGGTGGTCAACTCTCGGAAAACGTCCTCTAAGCTTGCCTGCTGTTTTCTCATCTCCAGAAGGACCCAGTTATTCTCCACGATCAAACGGAAAAGTTTTTCCCGCAAATCCACTCCCCTGGCACACTCGACGGTGAACTTCTTCAAGCCATCTCCGTTTGAGGCAATCTCTTCTACCTTTTCCACATTTTCTAAATTTTTAAGTTTGGTTTCCACGTCGTCGGCCGGCGCCTTCAGTTCGATATAGATTTGCTCTTTTCCTTGAAAGCTGGACTGCAATTCTGCCGGGGAACCATCTGCCACTATCTTGCCCTCATTTATGATCAGCACCCTTCCGCAGGTGGCTTCAACTTCCGGGAGGATGTGGGTGCACAAAATAACCGTCTTCTCCTTACCCAACTCCTTGATTAAGTTTCTGATTTCGACTATCTGATTGGGATCGAGTCCGCTGGTGGGTTCGTCTAAGATGAGAATCTCGGGATCATGCACCATAGCCTGTGCCAGACCCACCCTCTGCCTGAATCCCTTGGAAAGCTCGCCGATGTTTCTGTGCATGACCGGGCCTAAGCCGCAAATATCGATTATCTCTTTGGTTCTCGGGCTCCACCTGTCTTTAGCTATTTTCCTGATGCCCATGATAAAATGGAGGTAATCTAAAACATTCATCTCTGAATAAAGGGGAGCATTTTCGGGAAGGTATCCGATTTTCTTTCTGATCTCCAGGGAGTGTTCAAACACACTCAACCCATCCACCTCCACCCACCCTGAAGTGGGAAGCAAAAAGCAGGTGATGATTCTGACCGTGGTGGTCTTTCCCGCACCGTTGGGTCCCAAAAATCCTAAGATGTCGCCGGTGTGGACGTCAAAGGTGACGTCATCCACCGCCTTCAATTCACCATATTTTTTGGTCAGGTTCTTTACTCTAATCATCTCAACACCAAAAGAGCATTGTTATAAAATACGATATTTCCCTTAATCTGGTGAGTATCTATATAACAAATTTTTGATATATGTCAATCCGGAAATTTACAGAGGCATAGATACCAATTGCAAACAACTAACACTAAATTTCTAACAAGCACCTATCAAGGGTATATTTGAATTTTCTTATCTGAAGAAGTCTATACCTTATAATGAGAAAAACACCCACTCCCAGAAGAAAAATGATCAGAGGGGGACCCCAAACGTAACTGTCAACTTTATCCAGAACGGCGATTAGTTCTTCCATAGCGATTGAGTCGAGTTAAACAAAAAAAGAGGGAATTGTCAAGGAGAAAGGGGAGCCTCCTTTGGATTTTGAGTTGCGAGAAAACAAAACGTCCCGAGAGGATAACAATATCCCCTCGGGACGTAAAAACTATTTAACTTCCACCATAGTGGTTAGTTCAAGTAAGAAAACAAAAAAGCAAAAACGCCATGGACTGATGCTTACCGGTGCCAATGTCCTTTTTTCCACACCCAGCCGCGGGGTGTTTTCTTCCAATGTCCTTTAACCCAAACTCCTTTAGCTTTCTTTTCCCAATGACCGGGGACCCATACGTATTGTCCACCAGACCATTTCCAGTGTCCCGACACCCAAACCGCCTTCGGACCCGGAGGTGGAGGCTTGATCTCCTCTTTAAGCGGTGGGGGTGGTTTGGGAACATAAACGGTGGTGCCGCAACTGGATAGGAAAGCTACTAAAATGATGATACTCAAAAGCGCCAAAAGGAATTTTTTCACGTCCCCCTCCTTTTTTGTTTTGAGCCTTATGTATGTTCTTTTAGCTTATTTTCGACTCCTAAATATTCTTCTTTAGCTGTAGGGGCAATTCATGAATTGCCCCTACAAGATACATCACCAAAAGAACGTATCCCGAATATGACACCTGAGTGTGTATGTGTCGAGTTCTTCTTGAAGAATTTTTCCCTATGATTCGTAGGGCAGGCATCCTTGCCTGCCGAATTTATGCAGGGCGGGTCATGCCATAGGCAGATCTCGCCAGAGGTATGAACCGTGTGGTTCATACCAGAGGCGGGAGAGCCCCGCCTACGAATATGTATTCAAGAATTGCGGACGGCATAAATGCCGTCCCTACGTGCTCGACAAATCAAGCAACTATCTCTGAAAAGCTACCGTGTCAAGAACTATTTTGAGCTTTAGCTCCACCCTTCTTTTCTTTGAGGCAACTCTCCCCTATCAAACAGGAAAAGAAAAGCTGGGAAAGCTCACTTCAGCAAAAGTTTTTCCATCTGATCTACCAGGTCGGCAAAAAGCTCTATGGTTGCATTTACCGGCTCCGGTGAGGTCATGTCAACGCCTGCTTTTTTGAGAAGTTCTATAGGATAGTCAGATTCGCCTGCCTTTAGAAGCTCGATATATAGCTTCAAAGCTTTTTTGTCGCCGGCTAAGATTTTTTGGGAGAAGGCGGAAGCGGCGGCAAGACTGGTGGCGTATTGGTATACATAGAAGTTTCTGTAAAAATGCGAAATTCGCAGACACGAAAGATCGTCCAGAGAATCCACCACCAGTTCCGGTCCGTGATATTTTTTATATATTTCCCGATAGATCTTCCTCAAAGACTTAGCAGAGAGGGCTTCTCCGGCTTCGGCTCTTTCGTGAGCTTCCTTTTCGAATTCGGCAAACATTACCTGGGTGTAGAAAGTCCCCTGTATCATCTCGATGTAATAATTGAGCAGATAAAGTTCTTGAGCTTTATCCTGGACGTTTTTGAGCAGATAGTCCATCAGAAGCATCTCGTTGGTTATTGCGGCTACCTCCGCTACAAATATGGAATGCCCGGAATAGATATATGGTTGTTCCAGGCTGGAATAGAGTCGGTGCATGTTGTGTCCCATTTCATGTACCACGGTAAAGACATTATCTAAAGTGTTGTTGTAATTTAGAAGCATATAAGGGTGAGTGGAATAGGCGCCCCAGGAATAAGCGCCGCTGCCTTTACCTTCAGTCTCATACACATCCACCCATCCTGAATTGAAACCATCCTTCAACTCATCGACATACTTTTTGCCCATAGGCTTCACAGCTTTCAGGACGATATTTACTGCCGAGTCGTAGGGAATCTCCATTTTTGCCTCCGGCACCAGAGGAACCCACAGGTCGTATTTGTGCAATTCGTCCAATTCCATTACCTTTTTCCGCAGGCTGACATATTGATGAACCGGCTTTAGATTTTCATTCACCGTGTTAACCAAAGTGTTAAACACGTCCACAGGAATATTGTCTTTGTGTACCGCAGCTTCAAGACAGGAGTTGTAATTTCGAGCTTTGGCGAAAAATACGTCTTTCCTGATGCTTCCGGCCAAGGTGGCGCCCAGCGTGTTCAGATAACCCAGGTAAGCCGAACTATATGCATCCATGGCATCTTTTCTCACCCGGCGGTCGGTAGATTCTAAGAATTTAGAATACCTCTGCCTGGTGAGTTGAACCTCGTTTCCTTCCTCGTCTATGATGGAAGGGAATTTGATATCAGCATCGTCCATCATGGTGAATACAGTTCGGGGAATGCGAGCTATGTTTCCAGCCTGCGCCAGAAGTTCTTCCTCCGGAGCAGAGAGAGTGTACGCTCTTTTTCTTATGATGTTATCAACATAATGGCCATATAGCGTCAGTCCTTTTTCCTGTTTCATCAAATCGTCTAAGGTGCTTGGGGGAATGTTTAGAATCTCCGGATCGATGAAGGAGAACGCCTGTCTGACCTTGCTCAAGAAGCTGGCGGTACGGTCGGATAGCTCTTGGTATTTGGAAACGCGCGTGTCTTCATCCATCTTCATGTAGGCATACACATACATCGGCTCGAAGATAATCCAGATGCTGTCCTGCATAACAAGACAATCTGTAAGGGTCTTTCCAGACTCGGCCAGATGTCCTTTGAACTTTTCCATCTCAGGCAGAAGAGCCTCCACTCGGGAGAAATCATATTCCCAAAGAGAATCTGTAGGATAGATGTCCTCCAGTCTCCACTTGTATTTATCAGGTATCTCCGAACGCTGGGGAATTTTTTTAACCTGGGATTGACCCAGTGCAGAACCAAAAACAAAAACAACTAAAACCGATGCCCACAGCAAAACCTTACATGCCTTCTTCATCCTTTCCTCCTCAAGTTGAGGTTATAGTTCAAAACCGGAATCTTATTATACAGGCATTTAAGCAAAAGAGCAAGAGAAAAACCTGCAATTTAAAGAAGGGAGTCCAGAACCTAACTTAAGTTAGGTTCTGGACGATATAATCTCACCCCTCTCTCCATTCTATGGCGAAAAAGAATAAGGGGGTGAGGTTATAGCTGGACTTTATGCTTGCCAGTATGACTAACAGATTATAAATTGTCAGGTAAGAGCGAGATCAAGAAATAAAGGGATTAAAAGATTAGGAAAAGTGAGGTGGATATGTTAGCCATGATCTTAAATGAACCTGAGGCGATCGAGAAAAACCCTCTTCAGTTGAGGGAGATCGATAAACCAAAAATCAAATCAGAAGAAATATTAGTTAAGATCAAAGTGTGTGGAATCTGCCATACTGATCTGCACACGGTTGAAGGAGAGCTTGAGCTTTCCAAAAAGCCTCTGGTGCCCGGACATCAGGTGGTGGGAGTGGTTGAAGAAACAGGTGAAAAAGTTGCTCGTTTCAAGAAAGGTGATCAGGTGGGGATGGCTTGGCTTTATTCCACATGCGGAAAATGCAAGTATTGTCTGGAAGGAAATGAGAATCTATGTAAGAACGCTTTCTTCACTGGTTATCATGTGGATGGAGGATATGCACAATACACTGTTATATCTCAGGATTTTGCCTATCGGATTCCAGAAGGATTTTCCGATGAGCAAGCCGCACCTTTACTTTGTGCAGGGATCATCGGTTATCGGGCTTTGAGGTTGAGTGAGATAAACCCCAAAGGAAGACTTGGACTATATGGATTTGGCGCCTCGGCTCATGTAGCCATACAGGTGGCGATACACTGGGGATGCGAGGTCTTTGTATTCACCCGAAGCCAGGAGCACCAGAGGCTTGCAGAGAATCTGGGGGCAGTCTGGACCGGGCAGGCAAAGGATAAAGCGCCCCAAAAGATGGATTCCGCCATAATCTTTGCGCCGGCAGGAGAGCTGGTGCTGGATGCCCTAAATGCTCTGGACAAGGGCGGAACCTTGGCTTTGGCAGGGATCTATATGACCCCAATTCCCCAGATGGACTATATGAAATACCTTTACCATGAGCGAACCGTTCGAAGCGTGGCAAACAGTACCAGGAAAGATGGTGAAGAGCTTCTTAAGCTTGCTGCAGAAATTCCTATCCGCACGAAGACGACCATCTTCCCGTTGAAAGATGCAAACAAAGCACTTCAATTGCTCAAACAGAGTAAAATAGACGGTGCCGGAGTTCTGGAGATTCCGCAAGCTTAGCCCTGAGGGAGTGGAACTAATTTCCTGTGCTCAAGGCGGATGTTCTTCCCCAGCCGGGCAGGCAGATGCCCCGGCATACGCCCCCGTCTGGGCGTCCGTGCATGGTTGGCAGGCTTCACCCACCGTTGGCTTCCCGTTGGTGAAGAACACCAACGGGAAGCAGAGATTTGAAAGCCCAATAAATTGGGCAACTACTGAGAGAACAGGGGCAAGAGTCATGGGGCAAGGGTCAAGGCTAAAATCCAAATAGATGAGACAGATTTCACTTCAGCAGAACCATTCTAATAGTCTCACATCTTGTGCTGGTCTGAAGTTTGCAAAAATATATTCCGCTGGCGACCTTTTTGCCACTTGAGTTTTTTCCATCCCAGGTTATCTTTTTCCATCCTCTGGTTTGAAAACCGTCCACAAGCTCTCTTACTTTCTCGCCTCTCAGATTGTAAATGATGAGCTTAACCTCTGCATCCGTAGGTAAGAAATAGCTGATGTTGGTTACAGGATTGAACGGGTTGGGGTAATTAGGAAAAAGCTGGAAAGTTTGAGGAATATTTTGTTCAGAGAACTCATCCACCTGGGTGACTCCAGCAAAATTTATCTTGAAGGTATCTGCGTTAAGAGGTAAAAAACAATATTGAAATGAGGCTGAATCTCGAAAGACACAATAATCTCCCCAGGGCAGGCCGACAAACTCATAATTGCCGGATAAATCGGTAAAGGTGCTGTCATCTTTATCGCCTGAAAGATAAACCACTGCGTTTTCCAGAGGAGTGGTCTGATCGGTCACCTTTCCCCTGATACTGTTCAGGGTGAGGTTCTTATAATAGTGGAGACCTCCTTTAGATTCCCCCACAAACAGATCCAGATCACCATCTAAGTCAAAGTCACAGAGAACCGGGGAACTTCGCTCTCCCACATCAATGGAATCGAAAGAATCAGGGATGAGAAGAAAAGAGAAAGCCGAGGGGGTGCCATCGTTTAGATAAAAGCTTATTTCCCCCTCTTTATTTCCCACCAGCAGGTCAAAATCACCATCTGAATCCAGATCACCAAATGAGGGAACACTATACCATCCCACGTCAATCGACTCGAAATTTTCCGAAACCGGAGTCCAGAAAGGCATCTGGGACATGCCGTCATTTCGATAGAAAAAAATCTTTCCGTATTTCTGTCCCACAAACATATCCAAATCGGCATCCCCATCGATGTCCACAAAAGCGGGAGAGGCATATCCTCCTACGTCAATGAAATTGTATTCGTCGGGGATCAAATCCCAGAAGGCAGATTCGGCTGTTCCAATGTTTTCATAGAAATCGATGGTACCGTCTTTTTTTCCTATAAACAAATCTGAATCACCGTCTGTGTCTATGTCGACAAATGTGGGGGAGGAATAATTATCCGCATGGATGGCAAAATAATTCTCAGTGATTATGCTTAAGGAGGGTATGGGAACCGTTTGCTCGTTCTGATAAAAGTTGATATTGCCTTCAAACTCTCCCACAAAAAGATCTAAATCGCCATCATCATCTATGTCCACCAGAGCGGGTGCTGAGTATGCTCCCAGATCAAAGAAAATATGATTTTCGGTGATGAGTGTCCAGGATGGAAGATAAATGGTGCCATCATTTCTATAGAAGAAGATTTTCCCCTCATCCTGCCCAATGAAAAGATCGAAATCAGAATCACCATCAATATCTACAAAGACAGGACAGCTCCGTTTTCCCACATCTATGGAATTGTAATTAGTTGTGATTTGATCCCACTGAGGGAGAGTGTCACCTCCGGTATTTCTGTAGAAATTGAGATTACCATATTCCTCTCCTACAAACAGATCAAGGTCTCCGTCCGCGTCCAGATCCACGAAAGCAGGTGTGCTTTGTGCTCCCACATCGATTGAGTCGTAGTTTTCGGAGACAAGGTTCCATGAAGGGGTTTTTTGGGTTCCCACGTTACGATAAAAACTGAGTGTTCCATCTTGCTTCCCTAAAAAGAGGTCTAAATCTGAGTCAGCGTCTATGTCCACAAAGACCGGGGCACTTTCTGAGCCCACATCAATGGAATCGTAGAAGTCGGTAATTTGAATCCAGATGGGCGAATTTATGTTCCCGTCGTTTCTGAAAAAGCAGATTCTTCCTTCTTGATTGCCCACAAACAGATCTAAGTCGCCATCATCATCCATATCTGCAAAAGCGGGATAGCTTCTTTCCCCAATGGTCGAATCGTAAAAATCTGACACGAAATCCCAACCAGGATTTTGAAGGGTACCTATGTTACGAAAAAAGCGAATGCTTCCATCTTCGTCTCCAATAAACATATCCAGATCGCCATCTGCATCGATGTCCACCAAGCTGGGTTTGGAAAATCCCATCCCACCAGCAAAGGCGCAATCTATAGCTTGCCCCTCCACCTTAGCCTTCAATTCCTTTCTCCATCTTATCTCTGTGGCAAAAGACAGAGAGCAGAGTAGCAACCAAACCGTAAGTAGAACCCCACATATACATTTTATGTGTTTCTTAGAGGAAGTATGAAGACAGGAATAGTTTAACATCCGATGCCAGAATTAAACTCATTTTCATTTTTGATTCATTTGCCCAAATTTATCTCCGCTCTTTTGTGTTGTCAAGACAATTTGCTGGAGGTTTTCTTATTCTTAGCAAAAATCCCAGCCACTTGGTCGAGAAGATCCGCATTTAAAAGCAGGGGTAAACCTTTCATGAACCCAATTTTTCCTCAAAAAAGTAGGAAAAACTGAAGTTCTCATTTTGAAAACATGCCACCTCAGCACTTAACTCTTTGTTGCATAAAAGGTTATGGGAAACTATGTCAAATTGAGAAAAATCGCTTTTTTAAGGAAACTTTAAGGTTTCCCTTAACCCCTCAAGGTTATCTTGGGTTCGGAAAAAGAAAAGAAACCAGGATGAGATTTCCCCTTCCTCTCATACTGGCTCTGGGTGGAGCTGGTGGCGTCCCGCCGTTGGCGGGACGCCCCTGGTTAAAAGAAAATAGGATGGGAAAGGTGAAAAGAGAAAAAATAAAAAATATGGAGGTGCTTGTGAGAGAAAAAATGCAATGGTGGGGCTTTTTGGAACTGTTGAACTTTAATCCAGAACCTGGAGGTGTTAATATGAACTCCGATAATTTGAAACCAAAATCTGCTAACGTTAACCCAAAATCCAAAACCACTTTCAAGAAAGGAAGGAAAGCCATGAAAACAAGATTCTCTATTCTGGCGATTCTCTTTGCGGCAGTTTGCATGCTTTCATTCTCATCAGCGGAAGGCACGCCTTCTGGTCAGCCTTACGCTTGCGAGGAGGACTTGATCGAAGTGATGTTCGCACAGGATTCTGAAGTGCGTCTCCGCGGAGGTGCACTGGTTGATTTAAAAACAGACGCCTTAACCGGCGTGAATGAAGTGCTGGCAAAAGCTGTTTCGGTTGAATGGTACCGAATCTGTGATGTGCCAGAGGAACGACTGAACCAGATCCAGTCTCGGGGTGAAGCCAATACAGGCAAGCCTCTTTACAATCTAAATAACATCTACCGTCTGCGCATTAGCAAAGATAAAGATATGGATGTCTGGGAAGTGAGCAGAGAACTGGAAGCGCTTCCTGGTGTCATGCTTGCCCGACCTGTGCCCAAACCCATGCCTCTTCCCTGGCCGGGCTATTACGAACCTCAGCAGGGTTACTTAGATCCGGCGAGTTCCACTCCCACAGGAATTGACGCAAAATATGCCTGGGGCTGGTGGCCAGGTGGTGATGGCGCTGGAGTGACAATATGCGATCTGGAATATAGCTGGAATTACAATCATGGGGACCTGACCAAGGCACCCGGATCCCAGATCAATTCTAACGTAGTCGATCCCTTCGGCGATAACAATCACGGCACTGCCGTTATCGGAGAGTTAGTTTCTGACAAAGCTGCTTGGGGAACCACAGGCATTTGCTACAATGCGAATCTGAAAACCTGCGGCACCTATTACGGTAGTCCCACTCCAAGCTGGAATGTTCCAGGTGCGATGGCTGTGGCGATTACCAAACTGTCTGCCGGGGACGTGATACTCCTGGAACAGCAATGGGACTATAACGGTTCTAACGGCTTCGTCCCCATCGAGTGGTGGCTCGACTACTCCCCCAACCCTCAGTCATACAACGGAGTTTATGCCGCCATTGAGAATGCCATCGCCAACGGCATTAATGTGGTGCAGGCGGGTGGAAATGGTAATCTGGACACCGATCTGCTCACCTGGTATGGCAATTCAGGAGCAATAATCGTGGGTGCCGGAGGGGCATACCCTGGAGGCACCTGGACCGAAGGAGACCTCCAGAGACTCTCCTTCTCCAGCTATGGGTCCAGGTTTGATCTTCAAGGCTGGGGTGAGGACGTGGTCTCAACTGGATATGGGGATCTCTGGTGGGCCGATGGGGTCAACTATTACTACACCAGCATATTTTCCGGCACCTCCAGCGCAGCTCCTATAGTCGCAGGGGCGGTAGCGTGCTGTGTCGGGTACTGGAAACAATACATTTCACCCTCCCTGCCATCCCCTGAATACATCCGGAATGTTTTGATCAGCACCGGCACACCTCAGATCACTCCGCCCGCAGGGCACATTGGTCCCCGACCGGACTTGCTGGCGGCGTTTGTTGTTTTTTACTCAGCCTACTATTGGACTGATGCCACGGCTTCGCCTATAGACGCTATGGGAGGTTACGGCACAGCCTGGGGCGACTACGACAACGACGGCGACCTCGATCTCTATGTGTCGAGCTACAATTTTGGCAGTTTCCTGTACCGAAATGACGGCGGAGGGGTCTTTACTAGCCCCTTCACTAGCACCACTCCCCCAAACGACAATTTTGACGGGACGGGCGTAGCCTGGGGAGACTACGATAATGATGGTGATCTCGATCTCTACCTGGCTCAGGCTAACGGTCAGGCGAATAAGCTTTTCCGGAACAATGGCGATGGAACCTTTGCTGATGTGACCAGCGGACCCTTGGGTGATCCAGGAACCAGCTATGGGGTTGCCTGGGGTGATTATGACAATGATGGCGACATCGATCTCTACATCGCCAACTTTGGTAGTGCCAACAAGCTACTCCGAAACGATGGTGTTTCGGGCTTCACTGACGTCACCGGTGGAACGCCTCTCGGAGACGTTGGAAGCGGGTGTGGCGTTGCCTGGGGTGACTACGACAACGATGGGGACTTAGATCTCTACCTTTCCAATTTTAATGCTGAAGCGAATAAACTCTTCCGGAACGATGGCGGCGGCTCCTTTACCGACGTGACTGGTCCGCCCCTGAATGATGCGGGGAGCGGTATGGGGGTAGCCTGGGGTGATTATGACAATGACGGTGATCTTGATCTTTACTTAGTCAACTACAACGGCGCCAACAAACTTTTTCGCAACAATGGTGGCGGATCTTTTACCGACGCAACCAGCGGACCTTTAGGTGATGCCGGGTTTGGCTATGGCTGTGCCTGGGGTGACTATGACAATGATGGTGACCTTGATCTTTACCTGGCGAACGGCGGTGGCACTGGCGACAACAGACTATTTCGCAACGATGGTGGAGGGACCTTTGTAGATGCCGCCAGTCCTCTGGTTAAGAATACTGGGCCGAGCACCGGAGTGGCCTGGGGTGACTACGACAGTGACGGCGACATCGATTTATACGTCACGAACAACAACCCACACCACAATAAGCTGTTTCGGAACGAGATAGGCACGACAAACCACTGGCTTCACGTCGATTTAGTGGGAACCGTATCCAACGTTTCCGCCATCGGCGCCCGTGTGCGGGTTGTTGCAGGTGGAATCTCCCAGATTCGGGAGATTTCAGGTGGTTCAGGATTGTGCTCCCAGAACTCACTGACCGCCGAGTTTGGATTAGGTTTCGCCAAGCAGGTGGACACGGTGGAGGTTAGGTGGCCATCCGGGCAAGTGGATACGCTGATCGTCCTCTCTGTCGACAAGGTGCTAAAAATTTATGAGGGAGGTTCTACCCGCGGCGACGCCAATGGTGATGGGTTGGTAGACATTGGAGATGTGGTTTACATGGTAAACTTTCTATACAGAGGCGGTCCTGCTCCTAATCCTCTCTGGACCGGAGATGCCAATTCTGACGGTGTGGTTGACATCGGGGACGTGGTTTATTTGTTAAACTATCTGTATAGAGGAGGACCTTCTCCATGTCCAGGAAAGCCGGGAGGATTTTTAGCTAACGTTTCCAGGTTGAGCCGCAGTCTGGGGCATGCAGAGATATCGCTCCTGCTGAAGAGAAATCCAGCAGATGAGAATTTGACAGGTTTTGCTAAGGTTTCTCCGGAAGGTTTTGATGAAGTAACCGAGATTTCAGTGGTGGGGAAATTCGATCGGGATGTAGCTGGTGTGCAACTGGAGATAGAATTTGACCCGGATGAGGTCACACTGCTGGATCCCGCATTGACTCCTCTAACCAGAGGTCTTCAACTTTTCTCTGTGATAAAGGATGGGACCCGGAAGATTGGAATGGTGGATTTGTCGGGCAAAAACCTCCTTGAAGCAGGAGAAGGAGCCTTAGTCAATCTGCGAGCCAAAGGGAAAGATTTAACCAGCATCAAAATTGAGAATGCAACCCTGGTTGACAAAAATGCCATGCCGCTTGACTTAAAACTTTCAGGCGAGCTTAACCTTGAGGTGGTTGGAGGCTCTAAATCCACACCCCAGCATTTCTCCTTATCCCAGAACTATCCCAATCCCTTCAATCCCTGGACCAGCATCCAGTATACGGTTGGTGGTTCACAGTTGATGGTTCATAGTCCCATCCACACAACCCTCAAGATCTATAATATTCTGGGGCAGAAGGTAAGGACCTTGGTGGATGAACCCAAGAAGAGTGGCAGCCACCAGGTGATCTGGGATGGAAAGGATGAGAAGGGAGATCAAGTTGCCAGCGGAGTCTATTTCTACAAGCTGGAAGCGGATAAATTCTCAGAGGTGAAGAAGATGTTACTGGTGAAGTAATTCGCAAAGCTTGGTAGAGGTCGGGGCATCCTTTACCAACCAAAGATTCAAAAGTCCTCTTGGGAAAGTTTCCATAAAGAAGCTTATGCCCGGGAGGGCTTTTGATTTCTGGCTTGATAGAAATAGAAGTTTAAGAAGAACCAAATAAAGGAGTTTCTCAATCGTATAAAATGTATAAATGCGCAAATACACATAAAAGCATTTAATTCATGGTGGTAATTATGGTCGACCCAAATTTAATTGAGTTGGAAAGCAGTTATCTTAAAGCCCTTGCTCAGCCAACCCGACTGAAGATTCTTTATTTTCTCAAAGACGGTGAGAGATGCCAATGCAAGATCATACCCAGAATGAAGGAAGACCAATCCAATATTTCCAGACACCTGACCCACATGAGGGAGATGGGGATACTTGAGTCTAGAAGGGAGGGGGTCTCGGTTTACTACAAGATTAAAGATAAAAGGGTTTTCAGCTTGCTCTCTTTGGTTGACCAAATGATCAAAGCTGAGATCAAAGAGAAGGCACGACGGGTAAAGATTCTTGCATGAAATTTTTTAAGAGTATTTCTGCGTTTATGCAAAACAAACTATCAGATTGCTTTCACCGGAGTCATTATGCCATTTGTTGAAATCCTGCAAAGCGGATGGGAAGCCTTGCTTGAATACCTGTCGGGCCACGTGCTTTCCTGTTTGGTTCCGGCATTCTTTATCGCCGGCGCCATAGCCGTGTTTGTCTCTCAAACCTCAGTTTTGAAATACTTCGGGGCTGGAGCGAAGAAAATCCTGTCCTACTCTGTTGCCTCTGTCTCTGGGGCAATTCTGGCTGTCTGCTCCTGTACCATACTGCCTCTGTTTGCAGGAATACACAAAAGGGGCGCAGGTCTGGGTCCGGCTATCGCTTTTCTTTATTCCGGTCCAGCGATAAATATTTTGGCAGTGGTTTATTCAGCCAAGCTTTTGGGTTTTGATTTAGGCTTGGCTAGAGCTATCGGGGCCGTCGTTTTCTCAGTAGTCATCGGTCTGATCATGGCCTTTATCTGGCGAAAAGAGGAGTTGGAGAAAGCCAATAATCCGGGTGAGGTAGCCTTGCCTCAAGAAGAGGAGAAAACAAAACCCCAAGGTATCACCTTATTTTACTTTGCCATTTTAGTAGGAATTCTGGTTTTCGGCGCAGCTCAAAAATGGCTGATAACTGCCGCTCTTCTGGTAGTTTTGGCTTTCATTTTACATCGATGGTTTAAGAAAGAGGAACTTAGATACTGGATGTATCATACCTGGGATCTATTCAAAAAGATATTTCCCCTTCTGATTGCTGGTGTATTTGTGGCGGGAATCATCAAAGCCCTGCTTCCTCAACACGTAGTGGAACATTGGCTGGGAGGAAACGGATTTGAGGCTACCTTTACAGCTTCTATTTTCGGAACTTTAATGTATTTTTCCACTTTAACTGAAGTTCCCATCATCCGAGCTTTAATGGATTTGGGAATGGGAAAAGGTCCTGCTCTTGCTTTGCTTTTGGCTGGTCCGGCCTTAAGCTTACCTAATATGATCGTGATCGCCAGAATAATGGGAATAAAAAAGACAGGCGTATATGTCTGTCTGGTGGTCATAATGGCGACCATAACCGGAATGATATTTGGAAATCTGATATTGTAGGAGGTGTGAGTATGAAAATCGAGGTTTTGGGTCCTGGATGTGCTAACTGCAAAAAACTTGAGCAAGATGTGAATACTGCTTTAGCCGAATTGGGAATCGAAGCTGAGGTGGTCAAGGTTACTGATATAGGCAAGTTTTCCTCTTATGGAATTTTGATGACCCCAGGATTGGTGATAAACGGGAAAGTCTACTCTTCTGGGAAAATCCCGGTGATGGCAACCTTAAAGAAATGGATCGAGGATGAAACTAAGAAAGACATCAAAAAGCAAAGATAGAAGGAGAAAATGATTACCAGTAAACTTATTTTGACGAAGCTGATACTTCTTTCCGTTATATTCTTCTTTATCTTTAGTTCTTTTTCTCAAGCAGAGATCCTGCAAAAAACAACCTCGGGGGAGTCGTCGAAAAAAATAGACGTACCTTGGCATCTTTTAAAGCTGGATACTCTTTTTGTAATTCATTTCCATCCTACTGTCCAATGTTCCTGCTGCATAAATGTTGGCAACTTCGCCAAGAAGGGTTTAGAAAAGTACTATGCCAAGCCATACAAAGATGGACGCATCATTTTCAGGGAATACGACACTGACCAAGATTCCTCTACCGCGAAGAAGTACAAAATCTTCGACTCCGCTTTGGGTTTCGAAAGATTTTCTGGAGGAAAAAACGAGTTCGAAGAAATTGAATCGGTATGGGAATTTTGCGAAGACGAGAAGAAGTTTCTTTTGAATTTCAAAAAAGAGCTGGATGAGTTTATGAGTGGGGCAAAAGATAACAAATCGGAAGACGAAAACACAAGGCCGGGTGTAGGTAAGCCCGCAAGTGAGAAGTCAGAGTGATTCTAAAAAATTAAATCTCAGCAAAAGAAGAAATAAAAAAGGCCTTAAGTGAAAACAAAACTGATAAATATAGAAGGTAAACAGATCGGTATAGCCGGATTAGAAGAGGTTTTAGAGGAACTCTACCAGGCGGGTAAAAACCCGGATGAAAGTTTAACAGGCTTTCTTTTGAGCAGGCTCAAAACATATAATTATATTCCATCTGCCAAAGAAGAGGTTTATGCTGCGATATTTTTGGAGGAGTATCAAAAATTCTGCGACCTCAAGGAAGGAAGAATCAAAGAGAAGAAGAAAAAACTGAAATCCTGGCGAGGAATTCCTCGGGAAGAGATTCCCTGGTTTCCCAGCATTATGGAAGAATTGTGCGATGGTTGTAAGGTTTGTTTGAAGTTTTGCTCTTTTGGAGTTTATGAATATGATGAGAAGACTGATAAGGTGAAAGTTGCTTATCCTTTTCACTGTGAAGTGGGATGTAGTATTTGCGCGGCAAAGTGCAAGCCAAAAGCTATTGTATTCCCACCTCTGAAGATTTTGGAAGCATTCAGAAAGAGATGATGCAACACATGCAGTTAAGAACTCACTAAAACAGACAGCCGGAGGTAAAAATTGAAACTGAAACAAAATGCACTGGTCATTGGAATCTTGATTGTAGTAGGAATTGCTTTCGTTTTAATCAAAAGTTCTGTTGATCAAACAGGTAAAAGTTCTAACCCGAAAGCCACAATTGAACATTCCGAGGCGGGTCTCAAAGGTCAGCAGACAAAGAGATTACCCTTGCTAATTGACTTAGGAAAAGGGACCTGTATTCCATGCAAGAAAATGAAGCCGATTTTGGATGAATTGAAAGTTGAATACCAAGGAAGGGCGATTGTTAAGATAATCGACCTCAGATATGAGCCCCAGGAGGCCAGAAAATATGGAATTCGGTTAATTCCCACCCAGATATTCTATGATGAGGAAGGCAATGAGGTTTACCGACATGAGGGATTCATGGACAAGCAATCCATAAAAATGAAATTTGCCGAGATGGGGGTAAACTGATTTGGACTCGATTCTATCAAACATCTCAGACGTGATAAACAATTCTCCCGGCTTAGCTTATCTTCTCGTCTTTTTGGCTGGGCTGATCTCTGCTTCCAGCCCCTGTGTCTTGGCAATAATCCCCCTGGTAATCGGATTTGTGGGCGGTTACTCGGAAGGAAACAAAAGGAAAGCGATCACTTACGCTGTCGTGTTCGCTTTTGGGCTTTCGATAACCTTCACCGTTCTTGGTGCGATCGCCTCCCTGATAGGGGGCCTGTTTGGGGACGTGGGGAAGTTCTGGTATTACGTCGCCGCAGGCGTGGCAATTATCATGGGATTGTATCTGGTCGGAGTGCTTAATTTCAAAATCCCCCAACCGGTTACTCTCAAAACGAAACACAAAGGCGTTCTTGGTGCGTTTCTACTTGGACTTTTGTTTGGAGTAGTATCCTCTCCTTGTGCCACACCAGTTCTAGCGGTCATTTTAGCTTTTGTTGCCACGAAGTCAAAGATAGTCTATGGTACATCTTTGCTCTTTGTGTATGCCATCGGGCATTGTGTTTTGATAGTGTTGGCCGGCGTATTCACCGGCTTTGTGGAAAGCTACGCCAAGTCTAAAGGTGTTAGTAACTTCTCGTCCCTCACCAAGAAGATCAGTGGAGTTTTGATCTTTCTAGGAGGGCTGTATATTCTATATATTAACGCCTGACGAGTGCATTTGTCGCTGTTCAGTTCTGTAATAGCATGGTAAGAAGCCTTAACGTCAGGTTAACCTCATATTTTTGAGAAAATGGCTCTTTTCTCCTGCCTTGATTAAGGCATATAAATGTTCCCTAAATTCTGCTGTAATTTTTCTTTTTAAAATTTAATCATAAGAAAAGAGTAGTCGATATTATTATAGAGATTTTCAAGCTTTGTAATCATCTCTCTCGCACAAGTTCTTAGTGATTCCGTGTGAGAATGAGTCTTTAGTCCCCAGATACTATCCTAACCAAACGTCCCCACTTTGTCGGACAAGACAGAAATTGCACCTTCTCAAAGGTATCAAGGAAAGAGTCGACCGGATTTAAAATGACATAGTTGCTGGTGAATAAGGCACTATTTCAGGAAGGTGTGAATCTATCCCGTCCCTGGATCGCTTTTTCATATGAATAATTACATCATGTCCACTTCTCAATGAGCCTGACTCCGCAAGGTTCAGGCTTCAGGAAGAGGTAGTCGTTTTTGATATTTTAAAAAATCTCTTTTCGGCAAAAGGATAGCACAGGTATGCATAAAACTCAGATAAAAGAAGAAAAAAAATCGATAAGGAAAAATGTGACTGATTCAACACGCCCGGGGAAAGGGCAGGAGAAACTGAAGGGGGAAGCTAATTGTGTTGATTCCAAGGAAAGCAGGCACCAAGAGGAAATAAATAAATTGGCTGACCTCCTGGCTAAGCTGGGGGAGGGTGTAAGCGTGGTCCAACAGGATTTCACCATAAAGTATCAAAGCCGACTCTTGCGGGAACGATTTGGTGATTTGATCGGAAGCAAATGTTATCAGGGTTACATCAATTTAGAAAAGCCCTGCCAAACCTGTCCTCTGAAAAAAGGCATTGACAGTAATTCTGTGGAATCCATCGAGGTTAAAGCCAAAGACGGAAGGCGTTATTGGTCAGTCTTTGCCCCCTTTAGAAATCCAGATGGGAGTGTTGATGTCTTAGAGGTGTGGAGGGAAATAACGGAGGAAAAGAAAACTCAAAAAAAGGTTTCTTTTCTGGCGGGGATCATGAGCCATGCTTCGGAGTCGATTTTAGCCACAGACCAGGATGGAAAGATCATCTATGTTAACCCTGCCACAGAAAAAATGTTTGGCTACTCCGCTGAAGAACTGGTGGACAAGGAGCTGGAGATTCTCATCACCGAGTTTTACAAGGAGAGAATTCAGAACGACATATTCAAGGCGGGCGCATGTGGGCCGGTGTGGAATGGGGAGCTTTTGAATCGACGCAAAGATGGAAAACTTTTTTATGTATCGGCTTCCGTCTCTAAGATGATAGATAGGGAGGGGAATTTCATCGCCTTAGTTTGGTTTCAGAGAGATATCACCCAGACCAAGAGATACCAGGAGGAGATGATAAAAATTGAGAAGGAGAAAACTGAGACTTTACGAATCCTGCACGAAAACGAGACAGCTATAAATAGAAGTCTGAACAAAGCCAAGCGGGAATTGCAGGAGAAGAATTTAGAGTTGGAGAAAAGAACCTTCGAGCTGGAGGCAGAAAAAAAGAGATTAAAGGAGGCATATGATAGATTGAATCACATGCAAGCACAGCTTCTCCAATCCGAGAAGTTGGCTTCTTTAGGGCAACTTTCCGCTGGAGTGGCGCATGAGCTGAACAATCCCCTTGGCTTCGTCTACAGTAACCTGGGCATTTTAGCTGAGTATGTCCAGGATGTTAAGAGTCTTTTGAAAAAATACTCAGAACTGGAGAGGGCTTTGCAATCCAGCAAGTCCTATGCTGAATCGATAAAGGTAATCGATGCACAAAAAGAGCAAATGAGTTTGAGCTTCATTCTGGAGGACTTCGACAAAATCATCTCCGAGTCACAAGAGGGGGCTTTGAGGGTGAAAACCATCGTTCGCAACCTAAAAGATTTCTCTCACATGGATAAAGGAGAGCTGGAACTGGCGGACATCAACCAAGGAATTGAGAGCACTCTGAATATCGTATGGAATGAGCTTAAGTATAAAGCAGTTGTGATAAAGGAATTTGGAGCTATTCCCCGGATCCAGTGTTTTCCGCAACAGCTAAATCAAGTTTTTATGAACCTTTTAGTGAATGCGGCTCAAGCCATTGAAAGTAATGGAGAGATAAGGATAAAAACCTATCAGTCGCAGGAGAGTGTGGTGGTGGAGATAAGCGACACCGGAGTGGGAATTCGAAAGCAAAACCTCAAACATATATTCGAACCATTCTTCACCACCAAAGAGGTGGGGAAGGGAACAGGTTTAGGTTTAAGCGTGGTATACGGGATAATACAAAAACACAGGGGAAAGATAGAGGTGGAAAGTCAGGTAAACAAAGGGTCAACTTTTCGGGTGATCCTTCCTATCAGAAGCTCAACTGAATATGAAAATAATACAAGCAAGACCCAGAAGATAGAAGCGAAGAAGTGAATCGAAAAGAAATTTTGCTTTAAATGATCAGAGATAAAAGTTTTTTTTAATCTGTTTGTGTGAGAAGATTATGTGAAAGTAAAAGGAGATTTGAAAAGATGAAAACAGAAAGGAAAGTTATAGGTGGGAAGTTTCGGTGCTGATGTTCGTCTTTAGATAGATTACGATGATATTTAGTTAGCCTAATAACTGTTGTTGCAGAAATGTGCTAGAGAAATTCGCTCAACGGAAAAAGGAGGAGATCATGCAAAATCCGAAAATTCTAATAGTGGATGATGAGGAGAACATTTTAAATGTGCTTAAGCGTCTTTTCCGGAGGGAAAACTACCAGATCTTTACCGCTAAAAGCGGAGAGGAGGGTTTAAAGATTTTAGATGAGCATGAGGTGGACTTGATAATCTCCGATCTGAAAATGCCTTCCATGAACGGGGTGGAATTCTTGGCCAAGACCAAAAAGAGAAATCCAGATGCTTTACGCATCATGCTCACCGGACATGCGGATTTGAAATCAGTCATCGATGCCATCGACAAAGGAGAGGTGTATCGATTTTTGCTTAAGCCCTGGGATAATGATGAGTTGAAGATGACTATCAAACAGGCTCTGGATTTTTACTATATGCAAAAGGAAAACAAGCTCTTAGCCCGGACAGTCAAAAGGCAAAATGAAATCCTTAAAGAATTAGAAAATGAACATCCGGGCATAGCTACGGTGAAAAAAGATCAGGATGGTTCTATCCTCTTAGATGTGGAGGAAGTAATTCAGAAATATGAGTAGAATAAAAAGGTTCAAGGTTAAAGGTTTAAGGTTCAAGCTTTTTTATCCTTTCTGGTTGTCCGTTCCTCGTTACGCTTCCTTCGTCATTCTTCATTCGTCATCCGTCATTTCTAATTGTCTGCCTACTGCATACTTAGCGGAATTCTCTTTCCTGGTGGGCACAGAAGAAGGGTGGAACTGATACGGAAAAAATGAGACTAATAGTCGGAGAAATATTCGGATCTGTAATCTTTGATCTCAGCTTCTTTTTTTACCTGGGTAAACCAATCCTGGTATACCTGACCTTGTTTTTTCTGAATGAGCACGTAAGTAAGTGAGTCCTTAACTGCGGCAAAGAGGCTGTCGTTTACAGTGGTTCGGGACATGAGCTGTAGGATGAAGGTGCCCAGATTGGTCTTAGCTGGTGAAGAGACCTGGTTTGGTTGGGTCAAGGAGAAGGCAGTCCCGATGAACTCCGGCGGGTTGCCTATTTGCGGAATAAATGAATTTCGAGAGAGTTCGGCTGGTTCGGCATAGGTGGCGTTGTTTTCCTCCGCGGCTTTTTTCAAGCTTTTCCCCTCTTTGATCTGGGCAAATATATTTTCAGCTTTATCATAAGCTAATGTCTCAGCCTTGGATTTGATCAACTTCTGCTTTATAACCTGCTTGACCTCCTCCAATGGAGAAATTCCTGCCGGTCTTTTTTCTTTGATCTGAAAAACATAAAATCCTTTAGACATTTCGAATAGATCGCTTAATTTTCCCTGCTTGTTCATAAAGGCAAATTCATCTATCTGAGAGTTGGTCCCAATGCCGGGGATATATCCTCCCTGGACGAACCATCCGGTCTCCGAGACAGGTGAGTTTTGTTCTTCAACCATCTGAGAGAAACCGGATTTGCTCACCTGATCTACAAATTCTTCCGCCTCTTCTTTTAACAGAGCCAAAGTCTCCTCAGATGGTGATATCTTCAAGAGTATATGGCTGGCTTTTACCTCTTGGGACTCGCCCTCGCCTCTTTTGTCCTCCACCTTTATCAGATGCCAGCCAAACTGGGTTTTGATCGGATCGGACATCTCTTTTGGCTTAAGAGAGAAGGCGGCTTCCTCAAAGGAGGAGACCATCATCCCTTTTCCAAACCAGCCTAAGTCTCCCCCATTCTTAGCGGAGGCATTATCCTCTGAATAATCAGAAGCCACCTCAGCAAAATCCTCCCCTTCTAAAATCTCATTTTTTATCTCCAGAAGTCTTTGTTTGGTTTCTTCTTCATCGGTTGAGCTGGGTTTCTTCTCAAATACCACATAGCTTAAGTTGGCACTTGCCTCAGCTTTAAATTCGTCTCTATGCTCCTGATAATAAGTTTGTATCTCCTCATCACCCACTGGAATATCCTCTTTCTGAAACAGATATGAGGGCACCAAAAGGTATCTTACCTTTACCTTTTCATTCTCATCCCGATAAAACTGTTTTACCTCCTTATCCGTGGCCCGGACCAAACCCACGATGGATTGCTGGAGCTTGGCTAATCGCAGATTGGGACGGATTAACTCCTCTACCTGTGCCCAGGGCACTCTGGGATCAGCTAATGCCTGTAGATACTTTTGATAATCGAATTGACCCTCCGGAGTCTGGAAGCCGGGATGTTCCTGGAGTTCCTTGGGAGGATAACGCCTCAAATATTCATATAATTCCGCATCAGTGATTTCAATTTGCCTTTTTTTCGTCTCCTGATTCAAAAGGATTTCATTTATCATGTTATTCCAAACCTCATCCCTGATCTGGATGGCAGTCTGCTCATCCACATCCCCTTGCTCCTTCTCCGCCTGTCTTAAAGCTTGATCATAGTAATACTGAAAGGCGTAAAGCTGGATGTCTTCTCCATTAACGGTGGCAATGATTCCTGCTCGTCGTTGCTGCTTGGAGGTAAACTCCATTCCCCAGGCAAAGATAATGGTTCCCACGAAGGCGACTACGACAATCCACATAATGTGTTTGGTCAACTTTCTCATTGCTTTCATCATAAGGCATCAGGCTCCTTTCTGAAAATTTAACGCTTTCAATATATTAACAATTTACGATTTGGCAAGCTTTTTGATGAAAAGATTTCTAATGTAAATGACGAATGACTAATGACGAATATCGGATAGAAAAGAGATTTTCCCAACAGATCGAGCAGATTAGACAAATAAAAAGCAATGACGAATATCGGAGAGGAAAATATTTTGCTCCCAGGCGGATGCTATCATCCGCCGATTGGTCCGCTGGATGATGATCCGAAGGATCTGTTGGACAATCCAGCGGGAGCGAGAATCCTATTAATTTGCTGTGAGGCGTATTGAAGAAGCGGGGTAGGGGTATAACCCCTGCCCCAACAGGGATTGTAGGGGCAATTCCCCGCCTGAGGCGGGATGTTCCACATGAATTGCCCCTACACAAACACAATTCCCTATCTCGCAAAGAAAGGGTGGATTAACATTCGCCGCGACAGCTTAATAAAGAAATACCGATGCCGCCTGGCTGGCGAAGTCGAGGAAAATATTGGGATAGATGCCGAAAAGCAGGACGCCTACGACACAGATGATCAGGGCGGTCTTCAATGCTGTGCCTGTAGATATAGGCTTTTCTTCAGTGGAGGTCTGGAAATACATTTGTCTGACCACACCCAGGTAATAATAAAGGGAGATCACGCTGGTTAAGATGGCAATCACCACCAGCCAGATATATTTCTGCTCGATGGCGGCGGAGAAAAGATAATACTTTCCCATAAATCCAGCCAGAGGCGGGATTCCCACCAGCGAAAGCATGAACACTGCCATCATAGCGGCCAAAGCAGGCGACCTTCGGGAAAGGCCGGCATAGTCGGCTATCTCGTCGCTACCGGTGTTATGGCTGAAGGCGATGGCGGTGATAAATGCTCCCATGTTGGCAAACAGATAAACGAAGGTGTAGAAGGCCACAGAAGCAGTTCCGGTGGCAGTAGCGGCAACCACCCCCAACAGGATATATCCAATCTGGGCAATGCTGGAATAGGCTAACATTCTTTTGATATTGGTCTGAAGCAGGGCGATGATATTTCCGATGATCATAGCCAGGCTGGCTAAAACTGCCATCAACAGAACCCAGTCCACCTGAAAGACCAAAAACGAATGGAAGAAGACCCGCAAAAACGCTACTATCCCTGCCGCCTTGGAGGCTACGGAAAGGAATGCAGTAATGGGTGTAGGTGCACCCTCGTAAACGTCCGGCACCCACATGTGAAAGGGAACCAAAGCTAATTTGAATCCGAAACCAGCGATCATGAAGATGAAGCCCAAAACCAGAGCGGGTCCGATATTGCCTGTGGAGAGAAATTTAACAATTAACGTGGTCTTCACCTCAGTTAAGAAGGTGGTTCCGGTGAGTCCGTAAATCAAACTTATGCCGTAAAGCAACAGGGCGGAGGATATTCCCCCCAAAATCAAATATTTCAGTCCGGCTTCGCTGGACTTGAGTTCATCCTTGCGATAGGAGGCTAAAACATACAGAGGTATGGTGGTCAATTCCAAAGATACATATAAGGTCAAAAGCTCACCTGAGGAGGCTAAAAACATCATCCCCACCATGGAGAGCAAAATCAAGCCAAAATACTCTCCCTTATTAGAGGGGAGTCTTTTGGTGAATTCAACCGAAGAGGCAATGGTCAAAAATCCGGTAAGCAGGAATATCAGATTGAAGAATGCGGAGAAGGAATCTGAAAGAAACATCCCTGCAAAAAGCTCTCCCTTCTGAGATGTCAAAACCAAAACGATAGTTATAACTATACCCAGAAGAGCCACATATGCCAGATTATGTTTTTTCTCCTTGCGAACGAGGTCTATAATGAACAAGAGAATCGCCCACAAAAAGAGGAATGTCTGAGGTAATAACAATTGATAGTTCATTTTAAGATTTGAGATTTGAGAGTTGAGATTTGAGATTCAACATGGTTTATCCCGTTTGCTCTTGGGGGATGTTATCATCCCCCAATTTTTCCCTGTGGATGATAACATCCACAGGGAGCATGGTTGATAGTTCATATTAAGAAATGTAAAATTTAAAATTAAAAATCAATTTAGCAATTTTCATTTTGAATTTTGCATTTTATTTATCCTGTTACCAGGTGAACGATGTTTTCTATGGTTGCCTTGATCATATTGGCTAAAGGAGAGGGATACACCCCGATTCCGATCATCAGGATGGCTAAAGGGGTTATGGTAAATATCTCTCTTCCGGATATCTCGGTCAGACCCTCCCATTTAGTATTGAATGTGCCCAAAAAAATCGCCTGGATCATTCGCAAGAAGTAACCTGCTGTTATCACCACACCGATGACAGCTAAAGGAACGATCACATTGAAGGCAGGAAATGCGCCCACGAATACCATGAATTCGCTTACAAAACCCGAGAGCCCTGGTAGACCTAACGATCCCAAACAGAATAGCATCATGATGCCTGAATAAACCGGAAGCTTCGTCCACAGGCCACCGAAGGCTTGTATCTCCCGGGTATGTGCCCTTTCATAAAGAACTCCCACCAGAATAAAGAGTGCCCCGGTGATAAGCCCATGTGAAACCATCTGGAACACACACCCAGAAATGCCGGTGACAGTTATGGCGGCTATTCCCAACATGCAGTAGCCCATGTGGCTCACCGAAGAGTAGGCGATCATCTTTTTTAGGTCCTTCTGGGCCATGCATACCAAAGCTCCATACACGATATTTATCAATGCCAGAATTCCGATGGGCAGGGCAAAATAGATGGCACCGTCAGGAAACATGGGATAGCTAATCCTCAAGAATCCGTACGTTCCCATCTTCAGCAGGATTCCTGCCAGGATGACGGAGACTGCGGTGGGGGCGTCCACATGGGCGTCCGGCAACCATGTATGGAATGGGAAGATCGGCACCTTAACTGCGAACGCAATGAAAAAGGCGACAAAAGCCAAAAGCTGAAATCCTCTGGTAAGTTCTGGTGCTTTTTCGATCAAAACCATCATGTTTAAGGTGTGCGGCTCCACAGTGAAATAGAGTGCTAAAATTCCCACCAGCATGAACAGTGAGCCAAACAGAGTGTATAAGAAGAACTTTATAGCGGAATATTCTTTTCTTCCATGTCCCCAGATTCCGATCAAGAAATACATGGGGACCAAGACTATCTCCCAGAATATGTAAAAGAGAAAGAAATCCAGAGCGGCAAAGACCCCCATCAGCCCTACTTCCAGAAGAAGGAGAAAGGCAAAATATTGCTTGACCCGCTCCTTGATGTCCCCGAAAGAATAGATCACTGATACAAAGCACAAAAGTGCAGTCAAAAAGAGCATGGGGACGGAAAGCCCGTCTGCACCCAAAAAGTAGGTTATCCCCAGAGAAGGTATCCACTCATATTTCTCCACAAACTGGAGCTGAGAGGTGGAGCCCACATATTTGGCAAGAAGAATAAAAGATAAAACCAGGGGGATGAAGGAGAACAGGGCGGCAAGAAAACGAGCCGCGCGCTCCTGTTCTTTTTTTAGCAGCAGAATCAGAATCATCCCCAGAAATGGAATGAAGATCATCAAAGTCAAAATTGGAAAGTTCATAAAATCTCTTCTCCTCCTTTATTTGCTTGATTGGGCTAACTTAAAATTCAACCAGTAAGAATCCTTACCTTTTATTGTCATTCTTTCAATTTTCATGCTCAATTTGAAAAAGTCCTGGCAAACCTGAAGGTTTGCACTCCAGATCTAACTCAGTCGTAGGGATCCCGCCGTTTCCAGAACCTAACTTAAGTTAGGTTCTGGAAATTGGCGAAATGGCTGTTCTCTTTAGAGTTAGGACAGGGATTCATCCTGCCCTTCGGTCCTGAGACCTCAGGGTCGAAGGAAAGGATTCATCCTGAAGGACAAGCCCAGTCCCTACATGTCAAAAAGTCCCTACATGTTAAAAAGAATAATCAGAACCAGCCCAAAGAATATGACGAAGGCATAGTTCTGAACTTGTCCGGTCTGCACCCTTCTCAGTCCTGATCCAACACCTCTGGTAAGATAAGCTACTCCGTTGACCGCACCGTCCACTATACGATTATCAAACCATTCATCCACATCTGAAACCAAAACGGTGAATTTCCCCGCCCCGTTCACCAGCCAATCCACCACCCCCACATCTAATTTGACAAAAAGGAAATCACACAGCTTCATCAAAGGATTTATGATTATAGCGTGATACAACTCGTCAAAATAATATTTGTTATAAAGTACTTTATAGGGAAAAGCAAATTTTGCTTTAAGTTTTTCCGCAGAGATGGATTTCTTATAATACATGGCATAAGCCAAATAAATTCCTGAGAGTGCCACCACGGTCGAGATAATCATCAAAAGATAATTAGGCTCCATATGGTGGGGTTCATGATGGAACACAAAGGAGGAATACCCATGTTTAAGCCAGGGTATTCCCACCCAGCCGGCGAAGATCGAAAGAAAAGCCAAAACCATCAGAGGAATGGTCATCACCTTGGGGGATTCATGGGCATGGTCGAACTTTTTCTGATCCCGTGGCTTGCCAAAGAACGTGACAAAGCAGAGACGGAACATGTAAAATGAGGTCATTCCAGCTACCAGAACTCCCACGATCAGAAATATGGGATTAGGATAATGGCTTGCCACCGCCAGTATCTCATCCTTGCTCCAGAATCCGGATAGGGGAAAGATACCGGATATGGAGAGGGAGGCGATGATGAAGGTTATGGCAGTGATCTTCATCTTGCGGTAAAGTCCTCCCATATCCCAGATGTCGTTGGTGTGCACGGCATGGATCACGCTCCCCGCCCCTAAGAACAGAAGTGATTTGAAAAATGCATGGGTATATAGATGAAATGAGCCTGCGGTAAATCCACCCAACCCCAAAACCATGATCATATAGCCCAGCTGGCTTATGGTGGAATAGGCTAATACCCTTTTGATGTCGTTTTGAACCAGCCCGATGGAGGCGGCTAAAAAGGCGGTGAAGCATCCGATAACAGCCACCACCAGTGCGGCGTTCTCTGCCGCCAGATAGATGGTCATGGTTCTGGCGACTAAATATACTCCGGCCGCCACCATGGTGGCGGCATGGATCAATGCTGAAACCGGGGTAGGTCCCTCCATGGCGTCTGGGAGCCATACATGCAACGGAAACTGGGCTGATTTGCCCACTGCCCCGGCAAAAATGAAGATAGCCGCTACGGTAAGAAGTCCAAACGGAATATACCCTGCCTCCACCTGATGGAATATCTCATTGAAGTTGAATGTTCCTGCACAGGTGGTCAAAATTAAAATCCCGATTATGAATCCTAAATCTCCTGTGCGGGTGGTGATAAATGCCTTCTTGCCCGCATCAGAGGCTATCTTCTTCTCAAACCAGAAGCCGATTAAAAGATATGAGGTTAATCCCACCAGTTCCCAGAAGACGAATAGCTCCAGAAAGTTATTGGCTATTACCAATCCCAGCATGGAGAAGGTGAAAAGTGATAAGAAGGAGAAGAAGCGGGAGAACCTGGGATCGCCAGCCATATATCCAACCGAGTAGATATGCACCAGCATGGAGACCGTGCACACCACAAATAACATGACGGCAGTTAAAGGATCGATCAACATCCCCACATTGATCTTAAATCCCGGAAGATCAATCCAGGTGAACTCAAATTCTGAAGCCACTGGATTCTTCAAAACACTGGCTATGACAAACAGGGAGAGAACAAAAGATAGGCAAACCGCGCCGATGGAAACCAGCGAGCTTAGTTTTTGGTTTCGGTTGGTGAAAAATATGATGGCTACAAAAGCAATTAAAGGAAGTAGCGGTATTATCCAAGCGTTAGCTAACATGATCGCAATTCGAATTAAAAGTTATGGTTTACAATATTCTTCTTTTCAATATCTCTATCTTTGGACTCTTTTTAAGCGTTGGTTCGGGGTGCCCTCACCCCGAACCTGAGGTGTTGCGGGGTAAGGGTACCCCGCAACAACAGTTATATCCTGGGAACACTGGTGATAAGGGTGTCCCACAATAATTATCAATCTCCTTACCATTTCATTATGTTTATATTGTCCACGTTGATGCCTTTAAAGTTTCGATATATCAAAAGCACAATGGCTAAACCGACTGTGGCTTCCGCCGCCGCGATGGTTATGACAAAGATGGCGAATATCTGACCCACAAATTCGCTGGGCGTGATGAATTTCGAAAAAGCCACAAAGTTGATATTAACTGCATTGAACATGAGTTCAATGGACATCAGAATGCCGATGGCGTTTCTGCGAGTTAGGACACCGAAGATTCCGATGCAGAACAAAATGGTGCTCAAAACTAAATAGTGGTTCAGACCAACCAAGGACTTACTCCTTCCGGGCGATGATTATCGCCCCAATTAAAGCGGTTAACAAGACCACTGATACTACCTCAAAAGGCAGAACATATTTGGTCAAAAGCAGATTGCCTATGCCAACTATGGATTGAACCTCGGCTACTTCGTAAGACACTTTCCAGGCAGTTCTGCTCAGGGTGAAGATGGTGGCGATCAGAAGTGCGGCCACGATGATGATTCCGGGAAAGACCTGCTCATTGGACTGTTTTATTTTGGCATTGTAAAGCTTGGCAGTTAGCATGATGGCGAAGATCATCAGGATGGTGATGGCTCCTACGTAAATTAAGACCTGAACCGCCGCCAGAAATTCCGCCGAAAGAAGTATATAGATTCCAGCTACACCAAAAAGGCAGAGCACCAGATACAAAGCACAGTGGAATATGTTCTTAAGGCTGACTACCATAACGGCTGAGCCGAGGATAATGCCCGCCAGTATATAGAAGATGGCAGCTGGGACTCCGGTTAACAATTTCGATTTCCTTTATTTTTCCCCCTCACCCTTTTTCCCTCTCCCCGCTGGGGAGAGGGAGACCTCTTTTCCTCTCCCCTTAGGGGAGAGGATTAAGGTGAGGGGCTACCTGTTTGCAGGTCAAGTATGTCCGCCAAAACCGTTTGACAATACCACTTTGGTCAAGTATGCCATCACCCTTGATCATTCTTGCTCAACGAGGATGTTATCATCCTTGCTGACTTTTCTCTTGTGGATGAAAAATCCACACACAGGGTGCTCTCATCTTTGACCATTTAGTCTTTAAGGATCTTTGAGTTGGGGCAGGGGTTGAACCCCTGCCCCAACACTAAGAAATTTATTGATATTCCTTTCCTATCTCAGCTAATTTCTCCTTATCGTAAATCAACTCTTTCTTATCATACACGGAAAACTCATACAGGGGGACTAATTTTATAGCTTTTCCCTTTACCGGACAGGTCTCCTCACACAGACCGCAGTAGATGCATAAACCGGTATCTACCTCGAAGACCTCAGCCATCCTCTTTCCGCTTTCATCCTTGGTGGCGGAAAATTTTATAGCATTGTTGGGGCAGATTCTGTAGCACAGTCCGCAGGCTATGCACTTGAGTTTGCTGGTCTGGGGATCAGTAAGAAGGACCACACATCCGCGGGATCTCTCCGGCATGGTCCATCTCTCTTTGGGATACTGTAAGGTGATGGCGTGTTTTCCCAGATGCTTCACCGTTACGGTTAATCCCAGAATCAGATTATATATTCCCGAATATACTCTTTTAATTAAAGTCATGCTCTTAAGCAAAAAGTCCGGTTAAGATTAGGTTCAAAAATGCCAGAGGCAAAAGAAACTTCCAGGCAAAATCCATCAATTGATCAACCCGAACACGGGGATAGGTCCATCTGAACCACATGATCACAAGGATTATTCCAAAAGTCTTAATAAAAAACCACATCCAGGAAGGGAGCCAGGGTCCGTTCCATCCTCCCAAAAACAGGGTGGTGGAAACTGCGCTTATGGTGAAAAGGTTGGTGAATTCGGCAAAGAAGAACATGGCGAATTTCATCCCACTGTATTCGGTACTATAGCCCGCCACCAACTCCTGTTCAGCTTCCGGTATGTCAAAGGGGGTGCGGTTCACCTCGGCTACGGCGGCGGTCAAATAGACTAAAAATCCGATGGGTTGTCTGATAATATACCAGTCCCAGAAATGCACCTGAGAGTTGACTATCTTTACCATGGAGAGGGACTGCGCTAAAAGCACCACGCCCAGCACAGACAAAGTTAAGGGGACCTCGTAGCTTACAATCTGTGCCGCTGATCTAAGTCCACCTAAAAGAGACCACTTATTGTTGGAGCCCCATCCCGCCATCAAAAGCCCCACCACGGTAAAGGTGGTGATGGCTAAGATATATAATATGCCGATATTTAAGTCTCGCACGATAAGCCCTCTGCCGAAGGGGATGCACACATACACCATAAAAGCCGCCACAAAAACCACGATGGGAGCTACCACAAAGACTGCCTTATCCACTTTGACAGGGACGATATCCTCCTTCATGATCAGCTTTATCGCATCTATTATAGTCTGTTTCCATCCGTGCCAGCCGGTTCGCATGGGACCGAACCTGACCTGCATGTGGGCGGATACTTTCCTCTCCCACCAGACCAAAAACAAAACCGCAAGAGTGATGAAGGCAAAGATGACTATCACCACCAGCAACATGGAGAGAAGATCCAGCCAGAATTGGGGAATGCCCCAACGGGTGAACAATCCTTCCAACCAAAGGTAAACTGCTTTGAAAACGTTATCTAATTCAAACAAAAAATTCTCTCCCGATGTTATGTAGGTTGCCCCTCTGTTGCGTCAGGATATCTATTTAATCTGTTTAATCTATTGGGCATCTTTTCTCACCTATCCACATCCGGCATGATCACATCCAGACTGGCAAAAATCGCCACTAAATCCGCAATCTTCCATCCTCTTGCCATCTCCGCCAAAGCCGCCAGATTCGAAAATGAGGCGGTGCGAAGCTTGACCCGATAGGGGATGGTACTGCCATCAGAGATCACATAAAATCCCATCTCCCCACGGGTGGACTCGACCCGCGCATACGCTTCGCCCTGAGGGGGTTTGAATACCGGTTTGGTCTTGGTCTTTATCTCTCCCTCCGGTATGGAATCCAGAGCCTGCTCCACGATTCTGTTGGCTTGCCTCATCTCCTGAATTCTCACTATATATCTGTCCCAGGTGTCCGACTGGGTGCCAGTGGGTATTTCAAAGTCAAATCTATCATATATGGAATAGGATTCTTCCTTTCGCATATCCCATTTGAGTCCGGTGGCTCTCAAGTTTGGGCCAGTGACCGAATAATCTATGGCAGTTTTCTCATCCAGTATCCCCACCCCCTTGGTTCTTCCCAAGAAGATGGGATTTTCGGTCAGAATAGCCTCGTACTCATCCACCCGGGGCTTGAAATATTTGACAAATTCCTTGGCTTTGGGAATGAACTCAGGAGGAAGATCCCGCGACACTCCTCCCACCCGCATATAATTAAAGGTTATCCTCTGCCCACAGGTCATCTCTATAAGATCCATAATCATTTCCCTTTCACGAAAGCAGTATAAAAATGGTGTGATAGCTCCCAGATCCAGAGAAAAAGTACCCAGCCAGATTAAGTGGCTGGCTATACGGTTAAGCTCATCCATTATCACCCGAATATATTCTGCCCGCTCCGGCACCTCAATTTCCGCCAGCTTCTCCACCGCCATACAGAAGCCATGATTACAGAACATGGCGGAGACGTAATCTATCCTGTCGGTGTAAGGGATAAATTGAAGATAGGTTCGATTTTCTGCGATTTTCTCCAGCGCTCTATGAAGATACCCCACTATGGGAACCACATCCACAATTACCTCTCCATCCATCTTGAGAAGCAGTCGGCATACTCCGTGGGTGCTGGGGTGCTGAGGACCCATGTTGACTATAAACTCTTCCGTGTCTGCCTTCTCCACGCTCAAAAGTGGCACCTGCCCGTGGGCTCCATAGGGGACACTATTTTTTGGGTAGTCGGACAAAGTCTTTTCCCTCCCAATCTTTTCTCATGGGGAAACCTTGATCCCAGCCTTCAGGAAGAAGTATGGGTCTGGGGTCAGGATGATTTTTGAAGGTTATCCCAAAAAGCTCAGCTATCTCCCTTTCATGCCAGTTGGCCGCTTTCCATACCGGTGTTACAGAATCCATCTCTCCGTCTCTGGGGACAGAGGTCTTTATGGCTATCTTATGCCGGTGGTTGAAAGAAAACAAATTATACACCACCTCCATATGATCCACATAATCAACACAGGTCATGCAAGCCAAAAGGTCGAAGGAAAGCTCAGGGGTTTCTTTGGCAAACTGGCACACCTTCAGGATTAAATCCTTATCCACCTTAAAAGCAACATCCACTCCCACAAAGGGAATCTCTTCGATCTTATCTGGAAATTTGTTTTGAAAAGTTTTAAGTATTTCTTCTTTGGTCATGTTGTTGATTTTCTTCTGACCAGAACCTAACTTAAGTTAGGTTCTGGTTTTCCTTCTTTTAACTCCAATCCGCAATTTTCTCTTTTTTTATCTTTCCCTGCAATTTGATGCATCCTTCCATCAATGATTCCGGACGAGGGGGGCATCCGGGAATATAGACATCCACCGGGATGATAAGATCTACCCCTTTCAACACGCTGTAGGAATCATAGTAAAAAGGTCCTCCGGTTACCGCACATCCTCCCATGGCAATTACGTATCTTGGTTCTGCCATCTGCTCGTAAAGCCTTTTGACCCGGGGAGCCATTTTATGAGTAACAGTTCCCGCCACAAACATCAGATCCGTCTGTCGGGGCGAGGCGCGGAAGATCATCCCGAACCGGTCAAAATCGTAACGGGAAGCGCCGGTACACATCATCTCCACCGCACAGCAAGCCAGGCCAAACAACATATACCACATGGAGGAAGCCCGGGAATAGTTCAGCACATCGTCCAAAACCGTAGTTACCAGACCACCGCCAGGAAGGTGTTCTAAATAGACTGGAAGTTTTTTAATCAGACCCATTTCAAAGCTCCTTTTTTCCACACATAGACCAAGCCAAAGATCAAAATGGCTAAAAATATCATCATCTCAATGAAGGCAAAAAAACCTAAGCTTCTGTATACCACAGCCCAAGGGAAAAGGAACACCACCTCTACATCGAATATCACAAAGATTAAAGCATAAAGATAGTATCGAACATTATACTGCACCCAGGCGCTCCCGATGGGAAGCTCACCACATTCATAGCTTTCCAACTTCTCCGGGGTGGGATTATGTGGACGTATCAGCTTGGAGAGAAAAAAGACGAACAGGACGAAAAGAACCCCTACCAAAGAAAAGAAACCAACGTATGCATAATCCTGAAGCATATATAACCTGTCTTTAAATCTTTTTCAACAATGGTGGCTTTTTCTCATCCCGTTCAAAAGAGTCAGGTGCAAGTGAATTTCTTCACAAATGGTTTAGATAAAAAATAGCTTTTTTGAAATTTGTCAAGAAATTTTATAAACTTTTCGTGAAAAAATTTTTTGACAGTAGGGAAAATGCTTTGCTCCTGACCGAAAATCTTGGTTGCAAAAAGCCAGAACCTAACTTAAGTTAGGTTCTGGCGCTTCCTCAAACACAAAAAGCTTTAGCCTGGTTCACCTAAAGGTGAACACTCCAGATTCTTTTTTCAGGATGAATTCTCTCCGAACAGTTTTTCAAAAGGCTGCTTAAATTTCCTTGACAATGAGAATCGTAGATTTATTTTAGGTGTGCGGTTTACCGGTTATCTTTTCAGGTGAATGTCAAAAACGAGATTTCGTTTTATTAACAGGAGGTTGAAAAAATGAAGAAAGCTGTAGTTAGAGCAGTGACAGTGGTTCTCTTGGGGGGATTAGTCTGGGGCACATTGTTTTCGTCAAGTTTGGCACAACAGTTGAAGGTCGGTTATGTGGACGTGTTACGCCTGAAAAAAGAATATAAAGAATTTCAGGAAGCGGAGGCTAAATTCGAAAAGGAGATGGCAGTCTGGCAGGCTAAGGCTGATTCCATGCAGAGCGAGATGAATGACTTACTGAAAAAGGTGCAGAATCCCCCTATCACGATGCGCGAGGAAGCTATAAGCAAATTACGGGAAGAACTCTTAGTTAAACAGAATGAGTATCAAATTTTTGTCGATGAGGTGATGGGTCCGGATGGTGAGGCGGCAAAAAAGGAGTATGAACTCTCCAAACCTTTAATAGAGAAGATTAACACGGTAATAAAACTGATCGCCCTGAAGGGGAATTATACTTATGTTTTAGATTCCACCGCGGGAAGTGTCTTGTATGCGGATGAAAAGTATGACCTCACAGATAAGGTGTTAGCGGAACTTAATAAATAAGTTAGATTAGAAAATTTTCCGCCAGGTCAGGGGATCTGGTGGGCACAGAAATAGCGATCAATCCAGAAGGTTGGAAACCTGAAGGTTTCCGCTACACAAATATTTTTTCAAAAAGTTTATTTTTTTCTTGACTTAAATACAGAAAAGAGTAATTTTGAGTAAAACGTGTTGGCTACAGCTTGCGTATAAGAAATGAAACTAACATAAGGAAGGAGGAAGGGGACCGGTTAAATAAATTGAGTTAAACATTGATAATCGTCAGGAGGGGATCCGAATTTTTTAAATCCACGCAGAAAGCAAATTTCTCACAGTTTTAAGATTCCAGTTTGACCTACCAGAACATGCCACGGAGGCACCAACAACTGCTGTAACGCAAAAGCAGAAAGATCAAAGGGACAATCCAACAAGATATTTGATAAAGGTTAGTTGCTTATTAGGGCAAAGAAAAAATTTGACCTGATAGGAATGCCTTTAAACATCTGGGGTAAAGTAGGGCTTTTAGGCTAATTTAGCCATTGAAGCCAAAGTGTTGGATGGTGATAATCTAACTTTGAAAAAGGGAATTTGACTTAGGAGTGGAAGAAACCTTTTCCTTATCGCCTTTGGCGAAAAGAGAAGGTGAAGACAAAAACCTTAACCTGTCTTTATTGAGTGAAAAGGAGGTGGTGCTCGAATGCTGAAGGGGAGAAAAGAAGAGGAGATAAGGGTAAACAAAAACTTTTATTCTCAAATGAAAGGAGGTTTAATTATGCCTCGAAAGATCTTAGCAGGGCTCTTGGTTCTGGCTTTTGCTCTGGTCGGATCAACTGTGCTGGCTGATTATGGTGATCCTTTGAGTTATCAGATTCTTTCCGGCCGCAGTGCAAACACGGTGATGGTAAAGATTTATCTGGAGAACACCAAGGGAATGGCTGGTGCATCCATTCCTTTAAGCTTTGATTCCCGCGGCTCAGACATCCTGTGCACCAAAATCGATTTTACCGGGAGTCGGGTGGCACATTTTTCACTTTACCCCAGCATAGACAATCAGAACAAAAGGGTGCTCATCGGTATGATCAGGGCTTTGGATGAAAATGTCGATGACGTCCTGCCACCGGGTAAAGGCCTGATCGCCACACTTCACTTCAGCTCAAAGGACAGCCATTGCCGCCCTGAGCTCAAAATCACCGCCTGGCCGATTTCTTCTTCTGCAAAGGTTTTCTTCAACGTGGTAGACGAGAAAGGCAATTCCATCTGCCAGAAGAGAATTAAGGATGCAGATATTGAGATTCCCATCGAGCCTGGTGATGCAGAGGAATTGCAGGAGGCACTGCCTTCCGCTTTCAAGCTGGAGCGGAATTATCCTAACCCATTCAACCCGGAGACGGTGATTAAGTTCACCCTGCCTCAGGACACACCGGTAACTCTCAAGGTTTACAACATCTTAGGTCGGGTGGTCAACACTCTGGTGGATGAGATGCTTCCAGCCGGGGATCATTCGGTTATCTGGGACGGGAAGAATGAGAGCGGTCGGGATGTAGCCAGCGGAGTGTATTTCTATCGTATCAAAGCCGGCGACTTCGAGTCGATCGAGAAGATGACACTGCTAAGATAAAAGAGAGACAGATCACCCTATTTGGGAACTGACCATGTAACTAAAAGAGAAGATGAATCCCTGGTGTCGATTTTGGCACCAGGGATTTTTTTATCTTCAAGTTTTTAACTAATGGGATTCCTAATTATTTTGTTGACTTTTAACCCAAAAGAATGTAAAATAACTCCCGATCAAGATACTATCGGGGCGTGGCTCAGTCTGGTAGAGCACTTGGTTCGGGACCAAGGAGTCGCTGGTTCAAATCCAGTCGCCCCGAGATGGAATTCAGTTAATAGTTCATGGTTCACGGTTCATGGTAAATGCAAAAAAGCGAATAACAGTTCATGGTTCACGGTAAATGCAGAAAAACAAAATCTTTATTGGGGTGATTGGGGCGGGGGATTGTTCAGACGACATTGGTAAATTAGCAGAGGAAGTAGGGGAGAGGATTGCTAAGGCGGGGGCGGTTTTGGTTTGTGGTGGACTGGGTGGGGTGATGGAGGCTGCTTCCAAGGGTGCAAAAAAGCAAGGTGGAACAACCATCGGAATCCTGCCGGGTATTGACAAAGATCATGCCAACCCCTTTATAGATTTTCCCATAGTCACCGGATTAGGTGAGGGAAGAAATCTTTTGGTCGTCCGCAACTCCGATGTGGTGATCGCTTTCCCCGGAGAGTTCGGAACCCTGTCTGAGATCGCCTTGTCTCTCAAGTTAGGCAAGCCGGTTGTCGGTCTTTCCACCTGGGAGGTGTCAGATAAAATAATCCAGGCGAAAAGTGCACAGGAAGCTGTCGACACCGCCTTAAGTCAGGCAAAAACTTTACAAAAAGGTTATGAATGATAAGACCACAGGGCCCGAAGGACTGGTAGGCGCTCATCTGATCATATCCGGATTAGTTCAGGGAGTGGGCTATCGCTGGGTTGTAATGAGAAAAGCAGAGGAATATAACCTGAAGGGCTACGTGAAAAATCTGTATAATGGCGACGTAGAAGTTGAAGTGGAAGGATACCGACCGATGATTATTGATTTTGTCAAAGAGCTGAGGGTTGGAGTAATGTCCGCACATGTGACCGATGTAAAAATCGAGTGGAGCGAATACAAAAATAAATACAAGAGTTTTGACATAAAATTTTGAAGAGGACAGTTGCCAGTTTGCAGTTTTCAGTTGGCAGTTATCAGTTTGCAGAGGAGAAAAAATGGAGAAAAGCATAATCGATATCGCCAGGTTGAGAGAACTCATAAGAGATGTGCCCGACTATCCTAAAAAGGGTATTGTGTTCAAGGACATCACCACCCTGATAAAAAGGGGAGATGCTTTTGATGAGGTGATTAACATTTTTTTTGAAAAATGCAAGGATAAGAAAATAGATTTGGTGGCGGCGGTGGAGTCCCGCGGATTTATCTTCGGGGGCGCATTGGCGAACCGATTGAAAGTTGGATTTATTCCCATCAGAAAATTCGGCAAACTTCCGGCAGATACGGTGGAGCAGAAATATGATTTAGAATACGGCACCGATACTTTAGAAATCCACAAAGACGCTCTCGGTCCCGGACAGAGGGTTTTGATCGTGGATGATCTTTTAGCCACCGGCGGAACCATCCAAGCCACCTGCAAATTGGTGGAGAAATTAGGTGGAGAGGTGGTTGGAATTTTGATTATGATTGAACTCGGATTCTTGAATGGTAGGGATAAGCTAAAAGACTACGATCTTTTTACTCTGCTCAGGTATGAATAAACCCTTGCTCACCGTTGGTGTTCTTCACCAACGGGAGATGGACGGCGGATGAAGAACACCCGTTTGGAGCAGGACCTCTCCCCCTTAGTCCCCCTATCCCCCGCCTTCGGCGGGATCTTCGACATAAAATGGAGAGGGGTTCATCCTGAAGAGATTCACCCTGAAGGGGAAATAGGAGGTGAGGTAAAAGTATGGTAGGTCAAAGATGGCGGAAGCCTGATTGAGATCAAAAACTGGAGTGTCGGGGCTTAGCCTGACTAGTTATCGGAGTGCGGAAGCAAAGCTTCCGCAGCGCAAGCAAGCTTGCGCACTCCTCCATGAACGGCGGGTGAAGAACACCCGTTTGGAGCAGGACCTCTCCCCCTTAGTCCCCCTCTCCCCCGCCTTCGGCGGGATCTTCGACATAAAATGGAGAGGGGTTCATCCTGAAGGGGAAACAGGGGGTGAGGTAAAGTAGAGAGGGGTGGAGTGGGGAACTATGAACTGTGAACAGTGAACTATTAACTGAATTGACCGTGCCCCCGTAGCTCAGTTAGGATAGAGCAGTGGTTTCCTAAACCATTGGTCGCCCGTTCGAGTCGGGCCGGGGGTATTTAAAGCGGTTCACGGTTCGTAGTTCATGGTTCATAGTTTTAAAGACAACAAACCGATGGGTTTTCAAACTCATTGGTTTTCTTTTTTTAGTGGATACCGTGGTTTCATCCCGTTGTTCGGGATGTAATCCCGAACACCTCTGTGGCGTCGGAGCTTGTCTCCAACGGAGAAGCTCATACCGGCTTAATGACGATAAAATCATGGCTAAAATAGTGTTGACTAAAAGGGATAGTGCATTATATTAAACATAGAGTGAACTATACAATTGTTCGGAGATCTTTCTGGCCAAATTTCTCCGACGGTTGTGTTTAACCAAAGGCTTAGGGCTGTTTTTTTGAAGCTTTCGGCGAATGTTAGGTCCGGACAGGTATCGGCAAAAAAGATTAGCTTGACAAGTTTCTAAAGAGAGCGTAAATGATAACTTCCATGGTGAGCAATTATCGATCTATAGATTTAATGGATTGATAGTCAACGGATAGAACGGGTCAATGGATTGAACGGATTAAACCGTCAACGGATTGAGCGGATTAAACGGATATCAAGAAAAGGAGGAAAAAATGAAAAAGATGTTAGCAGTTATTCTCACCATAGGGTTGATCGTTTCAGTCAGCAGTTATGTTTGTGCTCAGACCGACTTTGATTACAAAAAGGTGAACCCGCTTCGCTGGATGGATCCTTACAGAAATCCGATCACCTATCAGGAGTACCAACAGAGTCGACAGTTCGCCACAGAGTTTAATGTTAGGTGCATTTACTCCGGCAGTAAGGGAGACATACCCATCTGTATCGTGATCAACAGTGTCCTTGAGTCTTCGATCCAAAGTTCCTTTTCTGTGTTTGTTGCCGATCTCGAGAATGAGGGGTATGTCGTCAATGTTTACACCGCGGTGAATAACGGGGACGAGGTTGCTCTTAAGGATATACTAATCTCTGAATGGAACACCCGTGACATAGCTGGCGCCATCCTGATCGGTGATCTCCCTGTGGCTTGGTATGAGATGACCCATCCACCGGAGTATGGCGGAAATCACGTGGAGTTTCCCATCGACCTTTTCTTTATGGATTTAGATGGGCTATGGATTAATCTTGATGATGACGGTTTGTATGATGGTCATCTGGACGGAGATTGGGATATGGAGGCGGATATTTGGGTGGGGAGGCTTTTGGCTTTTAACCTCACTGAGCACGGTGCCTCTGAGGTAGCGATGATGGACAATTATTTCGATAAAAATCATCGCTATCGAACCGAAGAGCTAAGACTTCAAGATAAGGCATTAGCCTATATAGATAACGACTGGTGCATGTACGGATGGGAGGATGAGGTGGCTTTGGCATATCCTGTCACAGATGCGGTCACGGATCCTTATGAGACTACCAGGGAAGACTATATGCAAAGGGTGAGAGAGAGCACCAACAATCGGTACGAAAACCTGCTTATCTGCTCACATTCATCTCCCTGGGCGCATTATCTGTATTGGGGGACCGGACCCTATGACTACTCCCTGTTTCACAATCATGAGATTGAGCAGATAGACGTTCAGGTCCTCTTCTATAATCTTTTTGCCTGTTCCAATTGTCGGTTTGTGGAACCGGATGACATGGGAAATTGGTATATTTTTCAGAGCACGTACGGGCTTTTGTCCGTCGGCTCCACCAAGTCCGGAGCCATGCTCTGCTTTGATGATTATTATGGACCCCTGGGCAACGGGCTGGGTTTCGGAGAAGCCTTCCTCTGGTGGTGCCAGAACAACATGGAGAGCTGTTACGGAGAATATTCCCGGGTCTGGTTTTACGGTATGACCCTTCTGGGTGACCCCACACTTAAGCTCTCCAGGTTTTTGGAGGATCACACCGGAGATGTGACCGGGGATGGAGTGATAGATCTTGCAGACGTAATATTTCTAATAAATTATCTCTTTAAAGGAGGAACTACTCCTGACCCATTAAGATTGGGGGATCCAACCGCAGACTGTGTGGTGGATGTTGCGGATGTGATCTTTTTGATAAATTATCTTTATAAGGGTGGATCTGCTCCGGGGATAGGATGTGCGTAATTCCGTGGATCGGTATCAATGAGTGAAGGGGATTGAACGGACAGGTTTGAAGATAGAAAGATGAATTTTCAAAAGCCTTTGTTTCTGCGCATATTTGATGCACCGACATTAAGGAATGCCGATGCCAATTAGCTTTGGGGAATCCCCCCCCCCATTTTGCGAGGAATCTTGAGACTATTGCCGAAGCATCAAGAGACTCGGAGAAATAGAATTAGATGCACTTTTTTCTTGATAAATGTGAGGGGTGGTTTATATTTAAACTGTAACCTACATAATTAGCTATTTAAAAGGATGTAATCCAATTAATCCTCTTTTCACAAGGAGGAGAAGATGAAGACTCGTTATTTGATTTGGGGGGTTTCTTGCATTTTACTCTGTGTTTTCCCCGCAAGCAAAAGCTTTTCAGAAGATCCTGGCATTCCGGACACTGTGAGGTTTGGGGAGTGGTCTGTGTATGTCACAGGACCACCATACAGAGGGGAAGCAATCGTTCCTCTGGTTGTCTTCAATGATGAACCAGTCCAAGCATTTAATATCCCCATCAAGTGGATAGGACCTATGGTATGCGATACAGCCTATTTTGCCGAAGGAAGACCCGATATGTTTGATTGGCAGTATGTCTTGATTGATAGCTCTATAAATCTTGTATGGTTTAGTGCCCTTTCCTACGGCGACCCTATGCCTCCGGGAACAGGGCCGGTTGCGTATATGCATTTTGAGGTGAATGACACCGGATGGGCGGAACTGGACACAGCGAATACGGGTATAATCTTTCTTATCTTCAAAGATCCACAAGCGAATAGTTGGATGCCTCAAGTTGTGCCAAGCCAAGACCATATCGAACCCAGCTTGGTGGGCGATGTTAACCGTGACGGACAAATGGATTTAGGGGACATCGTTTTCTTAATCAATTACCTGTATAAAGGTGGACCTCCCCCCGACTTTCTTGAGCAAGGCGATGTCAATGGAGATTCTGTCGTTGACTTGGGTGATGTTGTCTATCTAATAAACTACCTCTATAAGGGTGGACCTGCACCCGGGATAGGATGTGCGTAGTCCCGTGTCCGGGGTTAACGGATGAAACAGATTAAACCGTTACGTTTTGAAGATAGAAGGATGAATTTTCAAAAGTCTTTGTTTCTGCGCACATTTGATGGACCGGCATTAAGGAATGCCGATACCAATTAGCTTTGGGGAATCCCCCCCCATTTTGCGGGGGATATTGAGACTATTGCCGAAGCATCAAGAGACTCGGAGAAATAGAATTAGGTGCACTTTTTTCTTGATAAATGTGAGGGGTGGTTTATATTTAAACTGTAACCTACATAATTAGCTATTTAAAAGGATGTAATCCAATTAATCCTCTTTTCACAAGGAGGAGAAGATGAAGACTCGTTATTTGATTTGGGGAGTTTCTTGCATTTTACTCTGTGTTTTCCCCGCAAGCGAAGGCTTCAGCCAAGATCCGGGCGTTCCGGATACGGTAAGATTAGCGAACCTGGTTAGTGATGTGAGCGGTCCCCCTTACCAGGGAACTGCAGTTTTGCCAATAAGGGTGTTCAATGACGAATACTTGGCGACTCTGTATATCCCCCTCAAATGGATGGGTCCTCTGTTGGGTGACTCGGCAAGGTTCGCTGGTGAGAGAGAACCTTATACCCACTTCGGGGGAATCAATATGGGTTCCAAGGGGTGTTCAATTTTTTTCACCGTTCCTTACGGGGGGCCGTTTTGTCCCCCCGGAGATGATACGTTAGTTTACTTGTACTTTTCTGTGGAGGACACCGGATTCGCATCTTTTGATACCACTTCGGGAGGTCCGGCAGAAAATTATCTGCATTTTTACGATTCTCTTCTCAACAAAATTGAACCCTACTTCGAGAGACCACGACTATATCACATAACTCCCCCTTATTTGCCGGGTGACGTAAATAATGATGGGCAGATAGATCTCGGAGACGTGGTTTTTCTCATCAACTATTTGTACAAACAAGGACAGCCACCTGAACCGATCGAGGTTGGGGATATGAATGGTGATTGTGTGGTTGATATCGGAGATATCGTTTATCTGATAAATTACCTCTATAAGGGCGGACCTGCACCCGGGATAGGATGTGCGTAGTCCCGTGTCCAGGTTTAACGGATGAAACAGATTAAACCATTACGTTTTGAAGATAGAAAGATGAATTTTTAAAAGTCTTTGTTTCTGCGCATATTTGATGCACCGGCATTAAGGAATGCTGATGCCAATTAGCTTCGGGGAATTCTCCCCCGTATTTTGCCGGGGGCTTTGAGAATATTCCCCGGGCATCAAAAAGGTTGGTAAATGTCGAGCAAAAGAATTTTTTGGCGAATACTTCATTTTTCGATGTTGATGTCGTTTAATTATATATGGGGCTGTTTATTGTAAAGCTGGAGGTGTTATGAAAACAAGAACAGTGATATTTGCTTTAATTTGCATAATCCTATTTACTGCACCGCTTTATCCAGCATCATTCAATGGGAAAAAGATTTTAAAGGGAACCTGGATGGGAAGAGAGGCAGAGTATATAGAAGGAGAGATTCTTTTCAAGATGAAATCAGAGGTCAAATTAAACGATGTTAAGAGATTTTTTGAAGAAAACAAGGCTAAGATAGTGGAGGGTCCTGACAGACTGGGAATAGGAAGGTTAGAGTTGACCTCCCCCGTTGATATCTTTCAGGTGATTGAGAACTTAAATTCCAGCGATTTGATTGAGTTTGCTGAGCCAAACATGATTGATAGAGCCTGCTATCCTCCCAATGATTATTACTTCGAAAACTCATACCAATGGGGGCTGTATAATTACGGGCAGTTTCCTCCGGGGGGGACCCCTGGCGCAGATATTAATGCCACGGCTGGCTGGGATATCTCTACGGGCAGTTCGGATGTTTTGATTGCCATTTTAGATTCCGGACTACCCCTGTTAGGAGCTTTCCTCTATCATCCGGATCTGAGCGATACCAACAGGTATGTGCTGGGTGAGGATATAACAGGTGATGGGGAGTGGGTAAGGGATAACTTTGGGCACGGCACACATGTTCTGGGAATTATAGCCGCGGTTACCAACAATATGGTGGGAGTGGCAGGGGTGGATTGGAATTGCCGGATTTTGATCGATCAGGTATTCGATAGCTCGGGAATTGGAACCCATAATACCTTTAAGTATGGGGTCCTTCATGCGGTGGACTATGGAGCCCGGGTAATCAACTATAGCGGTGGAGGATTTGCCTCCTTTACCAAAGAGCAAGCGGTTAAATATGCCGACAGCAATAACGTGCTTTTGGTCTCCGCAGCTGGTAACGGATTCGGGGATTCGATTCTGTATCCGGCTCACTACGCTGATAATTACCTGAATGTTATGGCCGTATCAGCCACCACCTGTAACGATCAGTTGAGTGACTATTCTAATTATGGTCCCTCCATAAGCGTAGCCGCCCCCGGTGGTCACGGCATTCCCTGGAATGCAGATGATATTTTTTCCACCACTCCCAATTATCCGGTAACACTCAGCGGTTCACCTTATTTTCTTACCCAGACATACGGCTATATGGCAGGTACCTCCATGTCCTGTGGCATGGTCACCGGACTGGCTTCGCTTCTGCTCTCCATAGAACCAAATTTCAATGCCTATGAGTTAAGAGAGATTATCGAGCAGAGCGCAGAACAGGTAGGAGACTACATTTATTACATAGAGACTGAGAAAAGCTTTGAGCTGGGCCATGGACGGATAGACTGTTATGATGCTTTAGTATTAGCATCCGGGTATACCTATGTTTATGGAGATGCAAACGGCGACGGGACCGTTACCTTGGGAGATCTGGTGTTTATTCTTAATTACCTTTTCAAAGGTGGTCCGCTTCCCGATCCTCCCTCGGCTGGTGATCCTAATGGCGATTGCACCATAACTATGGGGGATTTAGTTTACCTGATAAACTATCTTTATCGCATGGGACCTCTTTTGTTGAGGGGCTGCGTGGGGGAATAAGGATATCCTCCTGAAAAAATAGTAGGTTGGTTTGTTTTCTGCAACTGGATACTCCTTTCTTTTTCTTCGAACTCTATTTTTACATTTCCCATCCACACTGTAACATACCCAAAATTGTCAATTTCTTCTGAGGCTTTCAACTTTTTTATCTTTCTTTTAATTCCAATTAAGCTTCTGACAAAGCCAACTCCTGTTGGGGCGGGGGTGTACCCCCGCCCCTTTTCAACGGTCACGGAGACCCGTCTGGGCGGACAGGGGCTCGTCCTGCACTTCGTCCTGAGACTCAGTGTCGAAGGAAAGGCTCGCCCTGAAGGGTACAACCCCTGTCCGATCTGGGAATCTTGCAACAGGAAGCGTATGGTTCGCGCCCTTCGAACAAGCTTTCGTACTCCAAATACACTTTTTCAAACAGTCTATAAAGTTTTATACTTAAGAGGATTATTTTGAAGAGTTCTGTGGATTTTGAATTAATTTTTTCACAAAAATAATTCTAACAAAAAAATTGACAAAAATTGTTAAGATGCTATATTACTTCAATATGTTACAAATTTCACAAGCACACGCTTGAAGTAGAGCGTATGATTCTTAATAGCTTCTGGATTTGACCGTTAATTTTTTTTGACTGCAGGAGGAAAAATGGCAATCGTTGATTCCAAGACCGGTAAAGTTAGGAAAAATTATGGCATAGATGAATTGATTGAAGCGGCGAACTTGATGCGAGGATATAACATGATCTCCCTGTGTGCGGCTGGGTCCGGACATGCTGGCGGAACCATGTCTATCATGGATATCACCGCGGCTTTATATCTGCACGTAGCCAACCATGATCCCAAAGATGCTTTCTGGGATGAAAGGGATCGAATCATCTGGTCCACCGGACACAAAGCCCCTTCCCTTTACCTGGGTCTGGGCATGGCAGGCTATTTCGATGTAGAAGAGGTGGTCAAACTGAGAAAACTTTACAGCCCTTTTCAAGGACATCCCCACTGGTTGAAGCTTGCAGGAGTAGAGGCTTCAACCGGATCTTTGGGACAGGGATTGAGTATCGCCAATGGAATCGCTCTCGCTGGAAAACTGAAAAACAAAGGCTATCATGTTTTCTGTCTTACCGGAGATGGGGAGCATCAGGAAGGACAAATCTGGGAGGCGATTATGGAGGCGGGTAATTTCAAGCTGGACAATCTCACTAACATACTGGACAAAAACCGCCTGCAGATTGATGGCTGGGTGAAGGATGTGATGGACATCGAGCCCATTGTGGATAAATACAAAGCCTTCAAATGGAACGTGATCGAGATAGATGGACACAACATGAGGGAAATCGTGGAAGCATTTGAGAAAGCGAAAGCCCATAAGGGTCAGCCCACGGTAATTATAGCGCACACGGTAAAGGGAAAAGGCGTTGATTTCATGGAGGACGTGGCAGGCTGGCATGGAAAGGCACCCGTTTGCGATCAGAGGGAAGAAGCCCTAAAACAATTGAAAGTTGACCAGACGCTCGATTACCATAAGTTGGACAAAAAGGCAGATGATTATCAGGCTGAGGCAACCAAGAAATTAGAAGCAAAGATGCCCAAATTCAAGAAGGATTACTTCTGGAACAAGCAAGATAATATGAAGGTGGATATGGACCCTACCCGTAAGGGCTTTGGGCGTGCTCTTGACAAAAGAGGAGATGATCCCAGAGTGATCTGTCTGGGCGCAGACATATCCGGCTCCATCGCCATCAGCATGTTTCACGAGAAGCATCCGGAGAGAAAGGAAAGATTTTTGAGCATGGGGATTGCCGAACAGAGCGGAACCGGGGTTGCCGCTGGCTTGGCTAAAGAGGGAATGATTCCGGTATTTGGCACCTATGGAGTATTCTCTGCCGGGAGAAACTTAGACCAGCTTAGAACCACGGTCTGTTACGGAAATTTCAACGTCTTGATCGCGGGAGCACATGGGGGCGTATCCGTGGGACCGGATGGAGCCACCCACCAGGCTTTGGAGGATCTTTTCCAGATCTGCGGACTGCCTAACATGCATGTGTCAGTTCCCTGCGATTCTGTTGAAACTGAAAAAGCCACGGAAACTCTTCTGTTTGACATCAAGGGACCCAAGTATATCCGATTTGCCCGAGAGGCAACCCCCATCGTTACGGATGAAACCACCCCTTTCAAATTCGGAGAGGCGAATATCTACAGATACAGAGGGGAGAAAGAAAGTTTTAAAGATGCATTTGAGGTTTTTCTGGCATCTGCATACACCTCAGAAAAAGAAAACTTGACCATCATCGCCTGCGGTCCGGAGGTTCCGGAAGCCATGCGAGCGGCATGGATATTAAAGGAAGATTTCGGGATCGAGACCAGAATCATAAATGTGCATACCTTAAAACCTCTGGATGGAAAGCCTTTGATCGAGGCAGCGCTGGAAACCGGGATTATTGTAACTGCAGAGGAACATCAGGTGGGTGGATTCGGCAATTGGATAAGTGCCGTGGTTTCTCAAGCCACCCAGCTTTACAAAAAACCTATTCTTTTTGGAATGATCGGGGTCAAAGACCGGTTCGGTGAATCCGGTAAACCCTGGGAACTGATAAAAGAGTTCGAGGTCTCCGCCGAACATATCGCCCAAAAGGCAAAACAGCTTTACGATATAAAGAAGAAAGGATAAGAGAATCTGGATGACGAATGAAGGATGACGGATAAAAACTCATTCTTCGTCATTAATCATTCGCTATTAATTATCTGAATTTCTTGCTGGGACGGAAATTGCACATCTATCCCTCATTGTGGCAGATAAGGGCTCGTCCTGAAGGCTCGCCCTGAAGGGTACAATCCCTATCCGAGCAGAGGAATTTATTTATTGACCAATAGACTTATGGAGGAAAATCATGAAATTGGCAGACAGAATGTCCAGATTAGGAACAGAGACCGCCTTTGAGGTATTAGCCAGAGCCAAACAACTGGAGGCAAAGGGGAAAAATATTATTCATCTGGAAATCGGCGAACCGGATTTCGATACTCCTAAGAACATTATAGAAGCTGGAGTCAAAGCGCTTAGGGGAGGATATACGCACTATGGACCATCGGCGGGATCGCCTGAGTTCAGGGAAGTAATCGCCCAAGAAGTATCGAAAACCAGAAAGATAAATGTTAATCCTGATCAGGTGGTGGTTACCCCGGGAGGCAAACCGATCATATTCTTCTCTATTTTAGCCTTAATCAATGAAGGAGATGAGGTGATTTATACCAATCCGGCTTATCCTATCTATGAATCGGTGATAAATTTCATCGGGGCTAAGGCAGTTCCCATTCAACTCAGAGAGGAGAACGATTTTCGTTTGGATACCGATGAATTTAAAAAATTGGTGACAGATAAAACCAGAATGATAATCATCAACTCTCCTCAGAATCCCACCGGTGGAATCTTGACCCAGGAAGATCTGAAGGCGATTGCTGATGTCGCAATTTCTAAGGATATATTCGTTCTGTCAGATGAAATATACAGTCGCATAATCTACGAAGGCAACCATCACAGCATCGCTTCCTTCCCGGGAATGCAAGAGAGAACTATAATTCTGGATGGTATGTCCAAAACTTATGCCATGACCGGATGGAGGCTGGGTTATGGAGTGATGAGAGAGGACTTAGCTGTTCTGATTGCCAAGTTGCAGACCAACTCCAACTCCTGTACTGCAACGTTCACTCAGAGAGCAGGGATGGAGGCTCTCACCGGGCCACAGGACGACGTGGATCGGATGGTGGCAAAGTTCAAAACAAGAAGAGACGTTATAATTGAAGGACTGAACGCTATTCCTAAAGTAAGCTGTAGGATCCCCAAAGGTGCCTTCTATGCTTTCCCTAACGTGAAAAAGATTGGTTGGGAGGCAAAGAAGTTAGCCGACTTCCTTATGAATGAAGCTGGGGTAGCAGTTCTCTCCGGCGTATCGTTTGGTAAATATGGAGAAGGTTACATCCGCATTTCCTACGCCAACAGCGTGGAGAATATAAAAGAAGGATTGTTCAGGATAAAAAAAGCTTTACAAAATATAAAATAAGCCGTATTTTAATGTAAGCTCACCAAAATTTACGCTCAGAGTGGGGAGCGAAAAAAAGATAGTCCAGTTAAAAAAAAGCTTTACAAAAAACAAAACGGTATTATCTTAGTCCAGACTCGACATTTGAATATCAATAGGGCGGAGAAAAAAACATCTTTTGGTATAAAAAAGCTTTACAAAAGATAAAATAGTATTAACTTAATTTAACTCACCATCGTAGAGTCATCGGATTTGACTACCTTCTTGTGACCGGTTGAGTCCATTGTTCAAAAATTGGGCTTTTTGGAAAAATTGAGGGAGGGTCGGTTCACACTCGGGCACTTTTTCCGCATAACTTACATCCTAAACTTTTCTGGCTTTTTGTCGATCTTATAAAAGGTGAATCGACAAGAACTTAAATGCTTTATAACAAATTTCCCAGGGGATGTAAATTGAGGATGTAAAAACAATAACATTCCCACAAATTGTGCGGTTGTTGAACAACCAAGCTATTTCTCACAACTCTGAAGAGATTGATGATCCACCGATCTAATTACAGCAGTTGTATGTAACATACCGCTGTTCATAGGATAGAATAGACCCGAACTTGAAAAACAGTTCAACCATGACAATCATCTAATAAACTAAATCTATAACCAACTTTTTCAATAAAGGAGGTGAGTAGCTGGGAGCAAAAAATAACGTTTTGGTTAACGATTTAGAAGTTAACTTTTCAGCAGGAGGGAAGAAAATTGAAAAACAAACACATACTGAGACTGGTGCTCGCCGGGAGCATATTGCTCTTTGTCTTTGCCTCTCTGGTTTTCGGTGGAACCACCGGAAAGATAGCGGGGGTAATTCAGGACAAGGATACCGGTGAGCCGCTGCCCGGTGTAGCTGTGATGATCGAGGGGACCACCCTGGGAGGGGCAGCCAATGAAAACGGAGAGTATTTCATTCTCAACGTGCTTCCCGGAGTCTACAAGCTAAGGGTCACCCTTATCGGGTACGCTCCGATGGAAATTGAGAATGTCTCCGTATCGCTGGATTTAACCACAACCATTGATCTCGAGTTGGTCTCTGAGGCGGTGGAGGTGAGAGGTGTGACCGTCACCGCGGAGAGACCGATATTCGAGCCGGACTTGACTTCCACCGCGCACATCATCACCGCCGTGGACATGATTCACCGTCCGGTGATCAATACCGACGGGATTGTCTACCGCACTCCGGGAGTGGTCTTCGATCCCATCGGTGGACCAATCAATTCGGGGACACAGGGAACGGTGATCGGAAATGAAGGCGACCGGGTAACTGACAGCGCCAACCCGGGAATCACTCTGAGAGGAGGTCGTCCTCAGGAGGTGGTATATATGGTGGACGGGTTGTCCATCACCGACCCCATCCTGTCAGGTCAGGCTACCAACTTGAACCATTTCACCATCTCCGAGGTGCAGTTGATCACCAGCGGGTTCAGTGCGGAATATGGTAACGCCATGTCGGGGATTGTCAATTATGTCACCCAGGAGGGTGGAGCCAAGCTCTCCGGAAGATATCAGTATTCCACCGATGCAATTCTGGGAGACGACTATGATCTGGGAACCAATGAGCACTTCTTGAGCTTGAACGGTCCTGTGCCCGGCACAGAGGATAAGCTAACCTATTTCCTTAGCGGCAACCTCTATCTGACCGACGATTGGGGTCCCCGACTCCATAAGCTTCCTCATCACCAACAGCAGACCTATCGCACCCAGGGTAAGTTAGCCTATAAGCTCACCCCTTCGATCACCCTGCGCATGGGTGGTTTCTCCAACCGGAGGCAATATGAAAGGTATAACCATAGCTGGCTCTATAACCTGGACAGCTACAACGCCACTCTGGAAAAGGCAAACCAAGGCTATTTGGCTTTGACCCATGCAATCTCCAAAAGCACGTTTTATGAGGCCAAGCTGGGATACTTCAAGAATGAATACACCATAGGCAGACGTCTGGACAGGAACTTCCTGGAACGCACTGCCTACGATATGTTCCCATCGGATACAGCGGCGGCAGAAGCTTACATTGCCGAGCATGAGGATGAGGTTTGGGATGGTGAGTGGTGGAAGGACTACAAATTTTTGGAGCCGACGCCCGATACCAGCGAATGGAGAAGGTACCGGGAGCGCAGGCAGGAACAGAACTATGATCTGGCTGTGGACAACATGTTCTGGTCACATTATGATACCAGGACGTTCCAAACCAGAGAAAGCGAGGTCATCACCGGAAAATTCGATATCACCAGCCAGGTGAATTTCAACAATCAGATCAAATCCGGATTTGAGGTCAACTCCTATAAGATCACCAGGCACTACAACAGCCTTCCCTGGGATGCTCAACCGTTCATAGATATCTATGAATTCAAACCTTTAGGCGGCGCCTTCTACGTTCAGGACAAGATCGAATTCCAGGGGCTTATTATTAACGTTGGGGGAAGAGTGGATTACCTGAGCAAGGATGCGAAAGCCTGGGAAGACGAGGAAGACGTTCCCACCAGACCTGATTTGGAACCCGAAGGCGGAAGAACCAAGGAAGTTGACGATAACATCACCTTCAGTCCCAGATTAGGAATCTCCCATCCCGTCTCCGACAAGATGACCGTCTTTTTCAATTACGGTCATTTTATTCAACAACCCCGTTTCTTGGAACTGTACCTCGCCTTAGCCCCCAACCTGCAGAGATCAAATCAGCAGGTGGGCAACCCCGAATTAGAGCCGAGCAGGAACATACAGTATGAGCTGGGACTCACCCGCGCCATAACCCGCGATATGAAATTCAACGTCACCGCCTATTACAAGGACGTCTACAACATGATGCAGTTCGAAAGAATCTTCATCGTGCCCAACCCCTACGACGTTTACAAGAACTTGGACTATGCTAACGTGAAGGGCGTGGAGGTGACCTTGTCCCAGCGACCCAGGAGATTCTTTGCCTTCAACTTGAGTTATGTTCTCCAATACGCTCAGGGGACCAACTCCGATGCCCGGGACCAGTATGAGTATCACTCCCGTGACGCAACCGATCCGGTGACCGGTCTGCCCCGGGTCTTCCCGCAGAGGGTGAATCCCTTAGACTTCGATCGAAGACACAGCGTTGTGCTGCAGGCGGACTGGAGATTCCCTGATGATTTCAGTGTGGTCGCCCTGCGCAATTTCGGGATGAACGTTGTCTCCGAGGCGGGCAGTGGCCTTCCCTACACTAAGAGGGATTACAAGGGCAACAGAATCGGAACCACCAACCAATACCGCAAGCCCTGGACTTACAATACGGATCTGACCGTGGATAAAAGCCTCGATGTCTGGGGGAGGGAGATCAACGTCTTCGTTCAGGTATTCAACCTGTTTGACCGGACCAATATTATAAACGTCTATCCTGCCACCGGGCTTCCCGACGATGATGGTTACCGGCTGGATCCTGGGTCGGTGGTAGATCCGGGAGAAGACGACAGCCATGAATACTGGGAGTGGATACAGGTAAAGGACACCGATGGGGACGGACATATCAGCGCGGAGGAACAGGCTGTGGCATACAGCAATGCTTACGAATTGTATGCCAAGGATCCCATGAATTATGGAGCTCCCCGGCAGATCAAGGTCGGCTTCTATGTTGCCTTCTAAAGGCCGAGATCAAGTATGAGACAAGGATTCATTTTCAAAAATGAATTTTGAAAAGGAGATTTGACATGGAGAAATTGGTTAACAAACGAGCACTCTTAGGTGGGTTTATCTTTCTGTGTTTCCTTCTTTTGATTCTACTTCCCACACAAAGCCAGGCTCGAAAGGCAAGCCAGAAAGTTACCCCACCTTTGGCAAAGGCGGCTCAAACTGAGCACTCTACCAAGTACATAAGGCACGGCCTGGACGTCAACGATTTCAGAGTGCCCATGACCAACTATGCCCCCTTCGGGCAGCTCATTGATCTAGGAGCCGCAGGAGGCGAGTGGCCCACAGGTTCCAATGAGTTCTATATCTATGGTGCCGGCATATGGGTGGGCGGAACAGTCAACGACAAGACATTGCAGACCTTTGGCTTCAGCAACTCCGGGACTACCAGGGACGATGTTCTTTGGGGAGCCATAACCGATCCCAGAGTGGTGATCGGGTATAACCCCAGCGGAGGCGCAGAGGAGTTCTCCGGGCTGACAGACATTTTCATCACCGGTCACCCCGAGGATTATGATACCCCGGATTACTGGCCACTACCGGACATAGTTGGCATCCAGGACAGCTACTGCGAATTCGATGATCAGGACCCCGAAAGATGGGACACGGGGCTCAACTCCAATGCCGGAGATGGAGTGGATATCGCCAAATACGGCGTGGGAGTCAAGGTGATCCAGCGCACCCACTCGTGGAACTACGAGAACAACAAAACCATCCACTTCTTCATCTACCAGATAGTAAACACAAGAGAGGATAAGGCGCCCATAAGGAACTGCTATGTCTCCATCATGTGTGATGCTGATGTGGGTCCTACCGCCAACGACGATTTGGTCGGCTTCGATGCCAGCCGGAATTTGGGATATTGCTATGACAGCGACTTTGCCGAGCAGGGCTTTGCCAGAATCCCGGGCTTTCTGGCCTACAAATTTCTGGAGAGTCCGGTTGCCAGTTATGACGTGGACTTGAATGGTGATGATCAAATCGACACCACTGTTCTCATAGACGTAAACGGTGATGGTGTGCTGGTGCGTGATGTCCTAAAAGGAGAGCCTCTGGGTCTAACCTCATTTAAGACCTCAAACCTGCAGTCGGGCGATCCGGATACCGAGCCGGAGAAGTATATCATCATGGCCGGGCACAATTACCCGGATGTAGGAGACCAGCGTTATGCTCCCTTCGACCTGGGAACCGGAACCACGCCGGTGGATCAGAGATTTTTCCAGAATACCGGACCATTCCTCTTGGCCCCTGTGGGTGAGACGGTGATCGATACGGTCTGGGCCTGGGATTCAGTAAACGAGGAACTGAAAGTGGCCAGCGTTAACACTATCGTTGGTGATACCGTCAGGGTGGTGGTAGCGGTCATGATGGCTCCGGATGAGGAACAGCTTCCTCAGATTGCCGACGTAGCCCAGGCCATCTATGACATCGGCTTCGTGCTCCCCAGGCCTCCGGATCACCCCAACTTTACGTTGACCCCGGACGACAAAAAGGTCTACATCACCTGGGACGACGCGGCGGAGCTCTCCGAGGATCCGTATTACGTGTTTACCAGTAATCCGGCTGATCCCCTGTATGACCCACAATATCTGCAGAAGGATTTCGAGGGATACAAGCTGTACCGGAGTACCTCCGGCCTCCCTGGCACCTTCCAACTCTTGGGCTCCTGGGATAAGAGAAGCGCTACCCCAAGGCATGTGGATGTCGAGCAGCTTTCTGGTCCCCTGTTTGAGGGTACGGTCAGCTATGATGAGACCAATACCGAAGGTTATATCCTACCCAATGGTGGGACCGCCCTCTTCGCAGGTCATGCATACTTGGTGCAGGTAAAATCGGACAGTTCTTTCTCCATCACCGACCTGACCCTGGGAGTGACTATTCCGGTCACCGAGGAGGAGGATCACTGGTATTATACCGGAGAGCCTCCCTATGAATTTGAGCTATTCGATGCGGATTTCTGGAGTCGGAGTGACTCGGCGGGTGTGGCTAATGGAACCCATGACAAGTACTTCGATGGATGTAATCTCTTGATTGGCGGAATGGTCATCAATTTCACCGGGGACGAGGCCTCCTACGTTCCTACAGAGGACATGGTATGGAGGATTACCGGCTTCTCGGAGGCGCTGGAGGGCGACGACACCGAGCTGGCGCACGCCTACCTGGATACCGGCTTGATCAACGGAATGACTTACTACTACGACGTCATCGCCTATGATTTCCAGCCTTTCGCATCCCCCCGGAGCCTAGCGAATGGTCTCAGGGGAACAGCGACTACTCCGCGATCCAATACCACCGGCTATTCTCCGGCTGTCGTCCTCGCTGTCAGCCACCCTTCCGGACAGAGCGATGGCTCGGTCACCGCGGAGGTGGTTGATCCTTTGTCGGTTACCGGACACGACTACAAGGTGACCTTCGACGACAGCGATCCCAGCAACATCGTCTGGGATTTGGTCGATGTGACCACGGGCCAAACAGTGCTGGAGAATCAAACCAACCAGGCAGGAGACGACAACTATCTGGTGGTGGATGGAATTTTGGTCAGGGTCTCAGGGCCGAATTTCAACATCAAGTCCATCGTGGAAATACAGAACGCCGCTGGTCCCGTGGATCCGCCGGACAATGTGGGATGGTCTTGGAATTCCACCGGTGACTTCTACGTCTCCACCGATGTTTCGGGCTCTGATTTCTCCCGCATGAACTGGAGAGGATTGATAGGGATAGATGACTGGGAGATCCGGTTTACCGCCGAGGGCAGCGAATGTTACGACTTCAATACCGACACAAAATGGCCTGGTCGGTGTCCTTTCGAGGTATGGAATATTGGTCCCGGAACCCCGGATGATGATTCCGACGACAAGAGGATTCAGATAGGTTTCCTCGACGACGAGGATCCGACGGGTTGGAGCGCGGGCGACAGAATCTATCCAGCGGAGGCGGAGTACTACGAACCGTTGCCCTTCGACGCCGAGTACGTCTTGTACGACGATTTCCATATCGGCCGGATCATATTCAACAGCTCCGAGCCAGCCACGGGAACCATCGTCAGGTTCATCACCAACAAGCCCAACGCCTCCACGGACGTCTTCACCTTCTCCACCGGGAAGGCGATGATTGATGAGGATCTGGTCAATCTCGACGATATCAAGGTGGTTCCCAACCCTTACATAGTGCGGAATGCTTGGGAGGCCAGCCGTGATTATTCCCGTATCGCTTTCACCCATCTTCCCGACAAATGTTCCATCAGGATATACACTCTCTCCGGCGATCACCTGCAGACTCTCGAACATGAAAGTGCCGAGTTCGATGGAAATGAGAACTGGGATCTTTTGACCAAAAATAACCAGAAGATCGCCGCGGGCATTTACATCTATTATGTGGATTCAGAATACGGAGAGAAGATCGGGAAGTTCGCCGTGGTCCGATAACTTGCGAAATTATTGAGGAGGAAAATTGCCATGAAAAAGTTTCTTGTGTTAATACTTCTGGCCCACTTGGCGTGTTTTGCTGGTGAAGCGAAGTCCGCGGAATTCGACAACCTGGGGACGTCCGGCGCTCAGTTTCTCAAACTGGATGTGGACGCCCGGGTGGTGGGCTTAGGTGGAGCAAATGCGGCTATTATCCGAGGAGCGATGGCCCTGTACTATAACCCCGCGGGCATAGCCAACATGGATGAAAGCAGCATAGCTTTTAGCTATACCGATTGGATCGCTGACATCAAATATAATTATCTGGCTTATCAGACTCCCATATCCGGAGTTGGAAACGTTGGAGTTCACGTGGCAGTCTTGACCATGGATGATATGGAAAGAACAACTCTGGAGGAGCCGGACGGAACTGGCGAGATGTTCGGAGCCAATAGTTGGGTGGTGGGGGTAAGCAATGCCCACCAGCTGACAGACCGGTTCTCCTTTGGAGTAACCGTCAAATATATAAGAGAGAAGATCTCCGAGCTCTCCTCAGGATCGGTTGCTTTCGACGTTGGCACCATATACTACACCGGCTTCAGAACCCTCCGGATAGCCATGTCCACCCGAAACTTTGGAACGGATACCCATTACGATGGAACCGAATTGGAGACCACCTATGATCAAGACAACAATCCCAGCACCAGTCCGATTGAAATAAGGCTGAATACCCAATCTCATCCTTTGCCTTTAAGCTTTCGCTTGGGCTTGGCATACGATTTTGAGTTCGATGAAGACAACAAGCTTATGGCGGTACTGGATGGATACAATACCCGCGATCGGGGTCAGCAGGCAAGTGTGGGATTTGAGTATAGCTGGCGAAATCGGCTGGCTCTCAGAGCCGGATATAAAATGGAAACCGATGAAGAAAGTATAGCGCTGGGAGGTGGATATGATTTTGACATCTCTGGATTTGGAACCCTGGGAATCAACTATGCCTGGGCAGATCTGGGTAGATTAGAAAATGCCCACAGGTTTAGTATAGGGCTAAACTTCTAAGCCCAAAGATCGACAGGTTACAAGTAAAACGCCAGTCTCCTTAAGCACCAGAACCTAACTTAAGTTAGGTTCTGGTTTAAAGGGGCTGGCGTTCTGTTTTTTGCAGGCGAAAAAGGTGATTGGACGATTCGAATGAGTCGAATATATTAGAAAAATCGTCCGAAAGTCCCGCCAGAGGCGGGACATTTATGAGCTACAATTTATTCTGATGAGCGGGAAAGATAACTTATTCCCATCCGTCAGGGATATCTCTTTTTGCCGGTCCATCGTATTCAAAGTTCCAGTTGCCTAATTTGCGCATGGGTTTTTCCCTGGTCATCTCCTCGTATGCATGAGCCACCAGACCAGCAACCCGGGAGATGATAAAAAAGCCTTTTCCCACTCTCCAGTCGAAACCCATATCTGACATGACCGCGGCGATGGCGCCATCCACATTTATGGGGAGCTTTTTCCCCAAAGAATTGGACAGTTCCTTCTCCACCGCCTGTGCCAGCTCCATATGTCTTCTTAGGAAATTCAAATCCCGGGCTATCTGAAAAAGTTTAACCGTTCGGGGGTCGGTTTCGTGCAAACGATGTCCGAAACCGGGGATTCTTCTCCTTTTATAGATGAACTCGGAGACCATTTCCTTGGCAATGGCAAAGGTATCATCCGGCCTTTTGCCCCAGTCCTGCAAGATCCTGGCGCATTTCTCTATGGCTCCTCCGTGCACGTCTCCAATGGTCATTACCCCTCCTGCCACCGCTGCATTCAAGGTGTTCCCGCCTGAGAGCACATTCCGTGTGGAAAGAACAGAAGGAGGTGTAACCCCGTGATCTATGCTGGAGACCAAAATCGCCCTCATCATCTCTGATTCTTCTCTTTTGGGAAGCTCACCTCTTAAGATAAGAAAGATGGCGTCGGAAAAAGAGAGTTTCCCCATCATCTCCACGATGTCATATCCCCTTACCCTTATTTCCCCCTTTTTAATCTCCGTTATGGCAGTTTTCCATCTATCGTCACTCATCTTTTCCTCCAATCTTAAGATCCCTGTGGATAAATTTAAGTTGAAACCTACGAACAAAAAATATCATGAAGTCTAAACAAAGTCAATAGATTTGTATCTCAGGTTTTGTAACTAAACAGATGGAAAGTATCCGCCCGTGTTTTGCAGGAGATTGCGATCCAGCACCTAACTTAAGTTAGGTGCTGGATTCTTCTTTTTAAGAGCATCCCTATTTCGCTTGACAAAAAGCTTTTTTGGGCTTTATTAGATCAAAATCAACTTGAGTTTTGTTTTTCATACTTTGTTAAATAGGAGAAAGTTCAGGAGGACGGGATGCTAAGAAACCCGCTTTTAATAGCTATAATGTTAATTGTAGTTCTGTTTCCAGCTGGAATGCGGGCTGGTATGAATCTAAGTCTGGATGAACCCTTTCCGGGATTTTCCAGCAACGAGGTTGGCGATATACGTGTTATGTATCATCCCGAGGGTGACACCATCATCTGGGTGGGAACGGCCAGGGGAGTTTCTAAGACCACGGATGGAGGTGAAAACTGGTTTTTCTATGATCGAAGAAACGGTTTAAACCAAAATGAGATCTCTGCTCTGGCTGTATCAGGCACCACCTTATGGGCGGCTACGGCTTATTATAAGTTAGTTGAAGGGGAGTTGTTTCCTTATGGTAGAGGATTCAACAAAACCGAAGATTTCGGCGAAACCTGGTATTCGTTTATTCCGCAACAGGTCGACTATGCAGGGATGATCGCTTATGATATCGCCATCGACGATACTTTAGTCTGGGCGGCCTGCTGGTATGGTGGTCTTTTGCGTTCGCAGGATGGAGGAGAAACCTGGGAGAACGTATTTGTGGACTCGTTTGCTCAAAAGGACTTCGAGGAAGGACGCTTCCAGCATCTGAATAACCGCTTCTTTGCGGTGGTGGTGGATACCCTTTGTCCCATAGAAAAAAAGTTAAAAAACTCCATCACCGACATCACCTATGATGGGAAACTGATCTGGGTGGCAACTCAGAATGGGTTGCATTCCAGCATAGATTTGGGAAAAACCTGGTTTGCCTATGATACTACCAGTGGGCTCAATTCAAATGGCGTCTTCTGCCTGGCAGGTGATACTTCATTCTTCTGGGTGGGTTTATATGATGAAGAAGAAACTTATCCACTCCCCCTCTTGCCTTCCTTAACCGGAGCAGATTTCAACTATACTACCGATTATGGCGCAAATTGGACCACTTCCCACCCAGATCAGGGACAGGCAAGCTTGTTGGAGAAATTTGCCTTTGACATAGCTTTAGTGGATACGATAGTCTGGTCGGCTTGCGGAAAAGGTGGTTTGATCCGTAGTTTCGATCGAGGAGAAACCTGGGAGAACATTTTTGTTGATACAGCAGCTAAGAGGAGATTTGAAGAAGATCTACTTGAAGAGAACGACGTCTTCACCAGCGTGGCAGGGGATACCGCATCCCCTGACACAACCGCAATCTGGGCAGGAACCAGAAACGGAATATTCAAGTTTATCTTCACCACCAGCGACTCTGCGGATACGGTTTTTCATTATCTTAGTACTGCGCCGATGGAAACCAACGTGATTCTTTCCATCGGAATTCAAAGATATGATAATCAGAAGGCCATTTGGCTGGGCGCATACAAGTACTTAGGTTATCCTCCTTCTCCTCATAGTATTTATGGAATCGCCTATAAGAGCACCGACGGAGGGGAAACCTGGAATAGCTACCTGGACCTAATCCCTGTTCGTGATTTTGCCTTCTTGGATTCGATTGTATGGGTAGCTACACATGAAGGGTTAAAAAGGTCAAAGGACGGTGGAGAGACCTGGGATACCTTTGAGATTGTTGACTCCGCCTCCGGTGAATTGATAATTCCTTCACAATTTACTTCCGTTTATGTAGTGCCCGATACTTTAGATACCATAATCTTTGTGGGATCTATAGATGGTTTAGCCAAATCCACAGATGATGGTAAAACTTGGCAAGTAATCAAATTCGCTCATTCTTTTAAAAAAGCCATCTGGGCGGGAAGTGCGGCAGGAATTTACAAATTCATCTATAATTATCGGGATGTGTCTGACACGGTGCTCAATTACAATTCCTACATGTACAACATAACCGGAGATTGGGTGGTTAGTCTGGCGATTCAAGAATATGATGAAAAAAAGGTTATCTGGGCAGGAACTCAGCCCACCTATTCCGGTGAACACGGTGCCAGCTTCAGCACAGACGATGGGGATGCCTGGGAGGTTACCCTTCTGGGTGATCGAGTCTGGAATTTCGCTTTTGACGACTCGGTCGTCTGGACGGCTACAGGCTCAGGACTGAAAAGGTCTTATGATTGGGGAGAAAATTGGGAAGTTTTCAATTTTATGAAAGACAAAGAGGAAATCACCGAAAACAGAATCTTTAGTTCTGAATTTACCTCGGTAGCCATAATTGATCGTGAGGTGTGGGCGGGGAATGCTGATGGCTTGGTAAAAAGCCAGGACAAGGGGGCATCCTGGGATGTGTTTCGCACCGCCGTTGCCATTGGAAATGAGGGATCAAAGACAGCATACGCTTACCCCTCGCCTTTTTCCCCAGTTTTGGAAAGCGGTCAGGTGGTAAGAATTCATTATCTCCCCCGACAGGATGGACCGGTCACCATAAAAATATTTGATTTCGCCATGAATTTGGTCATCACCTTAGTGGATGGCCAGCACCGAATCGCAGGTGTGGAGTATGACGAGCCCTGGGATGGGAAAAATGAAGAGGATGATCTGGTTGCCAATGGAGTCTACTTCTTCAAGGTGGAGGCACCAGGAGGCCAGACCGAATGGGGGAAACTGGTTATCCTAAAGTAGCTTTAGCAGACTCTTAAGAGGGAATTGGATACAAGGAGAAGAAAGATGTTTAAGAAATGTGTTCTAAGAATATTTTTGATCTTGATGATATTTTGCTCAACCACTTCTGCTGAGACCGGAGATGGAGGCTATGCGGGTCCGTTTCTCCAACCGGGCTTTGGAGCCAGAGCCTTAGGCATGGGGGGTGCATTTGTGGCAGTGGCGGATGATGCCACCGGAGGATTTTTTAATCCAGCTGGATTGGTTCAGATCACCAAACGCACCTTCGGGACATTTTACAGAAAGATGACACTTAACCGAAGATTATCCTACATCGTTTACAATCAACCTGTACGAGACGAAGCTACCATTGCCTTAGCCTGGATCAATGCCGGGGTGGGAGATGTGATGGGAAGAGATAGAGACGGAAATATAACCGAAGAGATATCAAATTATCAGAATGCAGTTCAGCTATTTTTTGGGCGCAAAGTCTTGGAGCAATTATCCGTTGGCTTGGGGATTGAGTACATTCAGTACAACCTGTCAAACATCAATGCTTATGGAATCGGTTTCGGTTTCTCTGTTTTCGGAAGACCCATACAAAAGTTACGATTGGGGTTGGCAGTGGAAAATCTGGGAATGAAATACTCCTGGACCTCTGGAGAATATTGGAAGTCCCATGATCCTAATCTTTTGGGCTCTTCGGTGACAGAAAAATTTCCGGTCAATGTAAGAGCGGGTGCATCTTATCTTTTGCACAAAGATAGAATTCTTTTTTCCACTGAGTTTGACAAAAACGAAAAACAAAATGTGAAAATTCATCTGGGCGTGGAAGGATGGGCGTTGGAGAACGTGGCGGGGAGAATAGGATACGACAGAGGCTCATTAACCTTTGGTCTGGGACTAAGGCATAAAATTCAATCTGCTGTTTTAGGTTTTGACTACGCCTTTATCTTCAGCCGGGTAGGGGATGATGCCGATCATTTAATCTCCCTTCAATTTGAGTTCTGAGATTAAAAACCGCAAGGGTGAATTTGTGTAGTTGACCCGCCTCCGGCGGGGCTAAATCAAAGCTTGGATGTCATGCAAGCACTCAAAGTGAATCCAAATTTTGAAATATATCAGGGTTCTCTAAAAAAATTAAATAGGGAGAGGTTTTGTTGGAGTGTCCCGCCCCGCTAAGCGGGATCTACGACTTTGGCGGGACCTGAAATCTCTTGAAAGACAACGAACTTTTTTTTGGTTCACCTAAAGGTAAACACTCCAACTTCTTTTCTCCTTGCGGTTTTCAGAGACCTTTATCAATTAACTTAACGGTGCACATAATTGGAGAAAAAGTGCAGAAGCGCAGGCTGAAGCCTGCGGCTACCATATACACGCTAATTCAGAAAAAAGGAGATAGTAAGGTAGCCGCCCGTTTGGGTGCTAACAAAGGATAACCAAAATTATATGCGGGCCTCAATTACTTATGGTTTTAAAAAGACTCAGCGAAAGTGTTTATTGTATCCTGGCAGGAGAGAAAGGAGTTAACACCGGGTTTGTGGTAGGCAAGAATGGTATTATGGTTATCGATACCACCTTTTCGCCCTATCATGCTACGCTGGTGTTGAAGCAGATAAGATCAGTCACCCAGAAGCTGATCAGATACGTATTCAATACTCACCATCATTCAGATCACACCTTTGGTAATCAGGTCTTCTCCGCCAAAGTGGTTGCTTGCCGGGAATGCAGAGAAATTATGAGCAATCTCCTCAAGACAGAGTGGAGCAAAGAATCTATCCAGAAATGGACTGATGAAAATCCAGAATGGAAGGAAAAATTAGCCAACTTAAAGATTACTCTTCCCGATCTGACCTTTGATGGGAAATATGAGATAGACTTAGGCAACTTGAAAGTTAACTTAAGACACTTAGGTGGTCATACAAAAGATTCCTCCGTAGCCTACATTTCCTCCTCAAAAGTTTTGTTCGCTGGCGATCTCATTTTCCAGGGACGATATCCGTATACAAAAGATGGTGATATCCAAAGGTGGCTTTCGGCTTTGAAGACCATACTGGATATGGATTTTGAAATTCTGGTTCCCGGACATGGGTTTTTGTGTGGTAGCCGGGATGTGAAGCATCTGGTTGATTATTTTGACAATCTTTTGGAAAACTGCAAAAGATTTATCCAAGAAAACCTCCCTCTTGCCGAAATTGTAAAGAGAGAAGAATTTTTAAAATTTGCCCGTCGAAACGTTAACAGACATCAGGAGAATATCAAAAATGTTTACGCTGAACTGACTCAAGGATTCATCCTGAAGGAATAGAAATTGAAGAATAAAGTTGTCCTATCTATTGTTATCTTGCCCTTTCTTTGTGCTTTTTTGGTCTCTGAAGCAGGTTCCCAAAATAACAAGAGTGGCACCTCGAGTTTGAGCTTTTTGAAACTTGGGGCTGGTGCAAGGGCTGTGGGTATGGGGGAGGCTTTTTGTGCCCAGTCCAATGGGGTGGCTTCGCCTTTCTGGAACCCGGCGGCACTTTCCGGCATACAAGGAACGCAAGTCAGTTTTACCCACACTCGGTGGTTTCAGGATGTAACTGCTGATTATTTCTCCTCTGCCACCAGGTTGAGGAAAAATACTTTTGGTCTGAGTCTTTCCTTGGGCAAGGTTCCGGATATTCAAAAGAGAGGGGAGGTCGCCACAACAGAACCGCTTGCGCTTTTTGATGCTCACGATTTGGTCTTGTCGCTTTCCTACGCTCGAGATTTGAGAAACAAATATGCCATAGGAGTCTCAGTAAAATGGATCTACGAGAAGATCGACGTCTCTTCAGCCAGTGGATTGGGGTTTGATCTGGGGGGAATCTTTTCTCCCTTTGCCGGAACAGGAAAACCTGTTTTGCAAGACCTTACCTTCGGTGCGGCGGTGTTGAATTTGGGCTCCAAAATGAAATTCGAAAAGGAAAGCTATTCTCTACCCACTCAATACAAAGCTGGAGTGAACTATTTTGTCGAAGGAGAACAATGGCAAAGCGGTTTCACCTTGAGCCTGGATGTGGTCAAACCCAGAGACGATGATATGAAGGTTCATCTGGGTGGAGAATACGGCTTATACCAGAGCTTCAAATTACGATTGGGCTATCAGTTGGGTTATGACGAAAAAGACCTATCATTCGGAATGGGTGTAAAATTCAAAAAGTATGCCATTGACTACGCATTTCTTCCTTACAAGTCAGATTTGGGTGACGTGCACTGCATCTCTTTGGATGTCGAATTTTAGGAGTTACTTTAAGTGTCAAGCTCCATAGATTTTGTAAAAATCACTTTGGCAGGGCTAAATGCCCTTCAGGGTGAACCTTCAGGATGAACCCTGCCCTATGTTTGGTAAGTGATTATCCCGAATAGGGCGGAGATTTATTCCGCCGTATAATATGGCTTTTCGGCATTCCCCTCAATTTTTTCACAAACTTCTCGTGTAAAACAAAGGAGGAAATCCTTTATGGCAAAACATAAGATCGCCTGGCTTCCCGGAGACGGGATAGGAGAGGACGTTTTGAATGCGGCTAAGATAGTTTTGGAAAAGATAAAATTAGATGCCGAATACATTCCCGGTGAGATTGGCTGGGAGTTCTGGTGCAAGGAAGGAAATCCCTTGCCGGAGAGAACCATTCAGCTTTTGAAAAATACAGACTGTTGCCTTTTTGGTGCAATCACCTCAAAACCCAAGGAAGAAGCAGAATCAGAGTTGGATCCTGCCCTCAAAGGCAAAGGATATGTCTACTTTAGCCCCATTGTGAAACTGCGCCAGCTGTTTAACCTCAGGACCAATCTTAGACCCTGTAAAGCTTATCCGGGCAACCCCTTGAATTATCGAGATAACGTAGATATCGTGGTCTTCAGAGAAAACACTGAAGATCTTTATGCGGGTGTAGAATTCCATCCCCTTCCATCAGAGGTGATGTCAGTTCTGTGCAGACATCATGAGCGGATGAAGAAGTTTGAAAATACTCCACTTGAAGACATAGCGGTCAGTTTGCGGGTGAACACCCGGAGGGCCTGCCAGAATATCGTTCGGGACGCTTTTGAATATGCCAAAAAACATAAAAGAAGATCGGTTACCGTGGTGGAGAAGCCCAATGTGATAAGGGAAACCTCTGGTCTGATGGTCCGGGAGGCAAGAAAAATTGCGAAAGAATATCCACAGATTCCTTTGTGGGAGACCAATATCGATGCCATGTGCATGTGGCTGATCAAAAATCCTGAGGACTACGACGTTTTGGTTACCTCCAACATGTTCGGTGACATAATATCGGATCTTTCTGCCCAGTTGGTGGGCGGATTGGGCTTTGCCTGTTCTGGAAACATCGGGGATGATTATGCCGTCTTCGAGCCTACACATGGCTCTGCTCCCAAATATGACGGGATGAATAAGGTCAATCCCATGGCAACCCTTTTGAGCGTAAAATTGATGTTAGACTGGTTGGGAGAGTCAGAAAAATCTTTGCGCCTGGAGTCTGCCATTGCTGAGGTGATCAAGGAAGGAAAGGTTCAAACCTACGACATGGGAGGAAAGTCCACCACCACCGGTGTGGCGGAGGAGGTGGCAAGAAAGCTTTAAAGGAGTGCTTCGAGTTTGTTAAGCGGTTTCGAATTTGAAATTATAGGGACAAGCCTTGTGCTTGTCCTTACAATTTTCGGACAGGGAGGGGCCCTGTCCCTACGTTTTTCTTTGATTGGAGGGCATCAGCCTTCACTACTGTACTCTTACACTGCCCCCCAACTTTCCCAAAATTTCCTGCAACATCTTTTGGTTTTTCGTCATTTATGTTTATATTAGTATGTTGTGAATAAGTAATCGTGGCATGATGCCGTGTTACGCCGCCAAGAGTGGAATCTCGTGGTTTAAGCAGTCACCTGCGAGAAGAAAAATAATAATGCATCCGTTATCAGAACGAATTAAAAAAGATTTGCTTCCCTTTGTGATGAAGCCGGGAAGGTATGTTGGAAACGAGTTGGGAGCGATAAAAAAGGAACATGAGGGAAAGCTGAAAGTGGCGTTAGCTTTTCCGGATGTGTATGAGATCGGAATGTCTTATCTGGGCTTGGCTATTCTCTATCACATAATCAATAAGAGACCAGATTGGGTGGCAGAAAGAGTCTTCGCTCCCTGGGTGGATGCCGAGGGAGTTATGAGAAAGGAGAACATACCTCTTTTTTCCCTGGAGACTCACATACCTTTGAAAGAATTTGATGTTCTGGGATTTTCTCTAACTTATGAACTCAATTATGCCACTGTTCTCAACATGCTCGACTTGGCGGATATCCCAGTCTATTCTTCTCAGAGAAACAAAGAGCATCCTTTGATCATCGCCGGGGGACCTTCTGCCATGAATCCGGAGCCGATGGCAGAGTTTTTTGATCTGTTTGCTTTAGGCGATGCAGAGGAGATGATCGGGGAGATATTGGAAGCAATCCAGCAAGGGAAGAAAGAGAAGACAAGCAAACAAGAACTTCTGCTTAGACTCTCCAAAATATCTGGAGTATACATTCCCCAGTTTTACGAAGCCCAATATAACAAAGAAGACAGATTTGAAAAGATTACGCCAAAGTTGTCGGGTGTTCCTGAAAAGATAAAAGTAAGAACCGTTCCCCAACTGAAAAGCGAATATTATCCACATTCTCCCATAGTTCCCTTTCTGGAGACCACTCATGACCGGCTGACCATAGAGATCATGCGGGGCTGTCCCAGAAGATGCCGTTTCTGTGCGGCGACCATAGCGTATCATCCCAAGCGAGAAAGATCAGTTAAGGAGATAGTTAAACAAGCTGAATCTGGTATCATCAGCTCCGGCTGGGATGCGATTTCTCTTCTTTCTCTCTCCACCACCGACTATTCTGTTCTGCCTGAGTTAGCTAAAACGCTTTCTCAGAAATTTTACTCAAAAAGAGTTTCCATCTCACTCCCTTCACTCAGACCGAATTCCTTCTCCTTAGAGTTGGCTCAGCTTTTAGCCCGGGTGAAAAAGCCAGGCTTGACCTTTGCTCCGGAAGCAGGCACCGCCAGGCTTAGAGACGTTATAGGTAAGAGCTTGAATGAGCAGGATCTTCTAAATACCGCAAAGGTGGTTTTCTCCTCCGGGTGGAATCTGATCAAACTTTATTTTATGATCGGGTTGCCCACTGAAAGGGAGGAGGATTTAGGAGGAATAGTGGATTTGCTAAAAAAGATATTAAGGGTGGGGAAAGAGACGGGCAAGGCGAAGAATCTGAATGTGACCATCTCGCCTTTTACCCCCAAGCCACATACTCCTTTTCAATGGGAAAGGTTAGAAGATACCGATAGCCTGCAAGAAAAGATTCGTTATCTGAAGATCAATTCCAGAAAGGGAGGATTGCATCTGAAATTCAGGAACCCGCAGGTCTCATATCTTGAGGGAATTTTGGGTCGGGGAGATCGACGACTCTGTTCTGTGATCTTCTCCGCCTGGAAGAAAGGGGCAAAGCTGGATAGTTGGACAGAGCATTTCAATTATGAGTTCTGGAGAGAAGCTTTTGCTGAGCAAGGAGTAAATCCAAATTCTTACACTGAGGAAAAGGATCCGAATTTGCCCCTTCCCTGGGATCATATTGACAAAGGAATCAGAAAGGAATATCTGAAGAGGGAGAGAGATCGGGCTTATGCTTTTCATAAGGAATCTGTTACAGAGAAAAAATATCCTTCGAGTGTGGGCACCCAAGAAAAGTCTTTCCCCGGTGAGGTGAAGGTGAGCGATTTTATTCCTCAGGAGGGATTGAAGAAAGTGCTTGCTCCATCAGAGGAACCAACATCTATCTCTTCACAATCCTTTGGTCGGAAGAAAAAGAAAAGAATCGTATCGCCAGCACTTTTGGTGGCGCGTAGTCGGGTTAGACTGAAATGGAGCAAATCCGAGGAGGTCAGATTTACCTCTCATCTGGATGTGGGACGTACCTTAAAGCGCACCATCCGCAGATCGGGAATTCCCATCGCATATTCGGAAGGGTTTCATCCTCACCAGAAGATCGCCTTTGGTCCTCCGCTTCCTTTAGGATTTATCTCTGATGCAGAGTTTCTGGACATACAGCTTACCGAACCTTACGCCCCTGCCATCTTTCATCGATTGAACCGAGCTTTGCCATCAGGATTTAAGTTTCTGGAGGGCAAGCCGATTTTGGGCAAATCAGACTCCTTAAGCTCCATCATTAATTTAGCTTGCTATGAGGTAAGGTTGGAGATCTCCTCAGATCAAATAAAGAGAATGATTGAATCCATCTTAGATAAAAAGAATTTGTTGGTGAAAAGAATTTCCAAGCAACAGGAAAAAGAGATAGATATAAGAAGACATGTTCTGAAACTGGAGTATGAACCTACCGATGATCAGGTTGTTCTTAAAATGCATCTGGGTCTGGGAAGTGATGGTTATGCCCGACCAGAGGAGATTTTGGTGCATGGTTTTGGCCTGGAGGAAAGGAAAGTAGCGGGTTCGCTTTTCAAGAGAACTGGACTTTTTGTCATGAAGAATAAACAGATCACAACTCCCATGGAAGTGATTTAGCTAAAAACTCCATCTTAACCTGAATTTTTCAAAAGAAGCATTAAGCAAATCTGAGCTCCACAGGTAAATCTTCTTAAGAGAGTGAAAAAAACACAAGGCACAAATCCCAGAGAGATCGCTTTAAGAATTTTGCATGACATAGAGGTCAAGGATGTCTTTGCCAACCAAGCCATTCAGTCTTTCTCCCAGAATCTTTGTCTTTCTTCTCTTAATCGAAGATTTATAAGCCAGCTGGTTTTTGGAACCACCAAAATGAGAAGGAGGGTGGATTATGTTTTGGGTCTTTTCCTGGAAAGAAAACTGGAGGAGTTGACCCCATGGATACGAAATATATTGAGGATGGGGATCTATCAGATAGATTTTTTGGAAAAGGTTCCGGAGAGTGCGGCTGTGGATGAGTCGGTAAAGCTGGCTAAAAAGTTCGGACACAAAGGAACGGTAGCTTTGGTCAATGCAGTCCTGCGAAGCTATTTAAGAGAGAGAAGCCAGGTGAGTTTTCCTGCCTGGGAAGAGGATAAGGTTAAGAATATAGCGCTGTTTTATTCTTTTCCTGACTGGATGGTCCAGATATGGCTGGGGATTTTCGGAGAAGAGCAGACCGTCAAGCTGTGTCAGGCTTTCAACGAAAGACCGCGACTTTGCTGCCGGATGAACTCGTTGAAAATTGATCACAAAGGGTTGGAGGAAGCCTTCAGGCGGGAAAAGGTTAAATTCAAGCCGGGCAAATTCGGTAAAGGTTTCTATTCAATCGAATCCAAAGTGGATCTGAGCCGCTTTTCTCCCTTGCAAAAGGGGCTAATTTATTTTCAGGATGAAAGCGCCGGATTTCCGGTTATGCTTTTAGATCCTCAGCCGGGTGAGTATGTAGTGGATCTTTGTGCCGCTCCAGGAGGGAAAAGCACTCTCATTGCAGAACGGATGAAGGATCAAGGGCTGGTGCTGGCGGTGGATATAAGTGCAAAAAAACTTGATGTAGTGAGAGAAAATTGCCAAAGGCTGGGAGTGCGTTCTGTAGCTTTATGTTGTGCTGATGCTGTAAATTTTTCCTGCCATCCTGCGGACAGAATTTTGATTGATGCTCCCTGTTCCGCTTTAGGAACCTTAGGGCGAAATGCAGATGCCCGTTGGAGAAAACAAAAGCAGGACTTACTCAGACTGCAAAAGCTCCAGCTTGAAATCTTACTAAATGCAGGAAAACTCCTGAAAGAAGGTGGCATTTTAGTCTACAGCACCTGCACCATCACACCTGATGAAAATGAGCAGGTGATTGAAAAGTTTTTAAAGCAAAGACAAGACTTCCGACTAACAGAGGCTTCCCATTTCGTGGATGCTGAGGTGGTGGATCAGAATGGTATGGTTCGAACATTGCCCCACAACCACAAAATGGATGGAAGCTTTGCCTGTAGATTAGAAAAAATGTAGTCTTACAGAAGGTGAGGATTTTCGACTGGATTTTTAAAGGAAATATTGTATTTTGGGTTGCGAATAAGAATGTAGAACTCAATTTTTGAAAGTATCTATGGCCGAAACAATAAAGAAAAGGCTGAAGCAAGCATTTGGGTTCGTCTGGGGAAATAGACCAATAAGATACCCGCTTTTACTTTTGGGGACAATTGCAGTTCTTTTTCTTTTCCTGCTTCTGGCTGACCGCGTGATTATGCCCATAATTGTTCACTGGGGAGAAACGCGTGCAGTGCCAGACCTGACGGATTTAAGTTTAGAAGAGGCAGAGGAAATTTCAAAAAGAAAAGGTTTAACCCTTCAGGTGACATCAGAGGTGCATGATCCCACCAAGCCTCCGGGAACCATCCTTTCTCAAATCCCTCATCCCAATACCAGGGTCAGAGAAGGGAGGGTCGTGAAGATAACGGTGAGCAAAGGTGGAGAGGCAGTGTTGGTGCCCAGACTACAGGGTATCTCCATAAGACAGGCGGAACTTTTATTGATTCATGAGGGATTGGAGTTGGGAGATGTAAGCTGGACTCCATCTGGTTCCTTCCCCGAGGATGTGGTGATCACCAGCACTCCCTCATCCGAAACATCCGTCCCCGTTGGAATGTCTGTAAATTTGAGAGTTAGTCTGGGAATAAAGCCAGATACAGTTGTTGTGCCGGATCTTTTGGGGATGAACTTAGAGGAAAGCAAGAAGATCCTTCGGGAGATCGGACTTGGGCTGGGAAAGACAAAATTAAGGGTGAACAACGATTTTCTCCCCGGGACCGTATTGAGACAGTCCCTGAAGCCGGGCCAAAAAATTGTAAGGGGGTCCAAGATCGTATTAGAGGTCAGCACCACTGAATAAGCCTCTCCCCCTATCCCCCTCTCCATCCTTCGACAGGCTCAGGACGGTGAGCGAAGTCGAACCGTGAAATGGAGAGGGGTTCACCCTGAAGGATTCACCCTGAGGGGGAACAAAGGGGGTGAGGTAAAAAACAGCTATAGGTTTTGCTTTTTGGGCGCAATTACACATTACAAAGATTATGGAAAAGATTATAAATTTGAACCGTTTTTGCGAGGTGATAAATGATAAAGGTTGCACCTTCTCTTTTATCTGCTGATTTTAAAAACATAGAAAGAGAAATCAAACGGGTGGAAAAGTGTAAAGTGGACCTGCTCCACCTGGACGTAATGGACGGACATTTTGTGCCGAACATCACCTTTGGTCCCATGATTGTCGAAGCCATAAACCGATGTACTAAGCTTCCTTTGGACGTTCATCTGATGATCGAAAATCCGGACTCGTTGATGGAATCATTTGTCAAAGCTGGCGCAGATTATCTTACCGTGAGCTTCGAGGCTTGCAAGCATCTTCATCGAACTATAGATCTGATCAAGAGCTTCAAAGTCAAGGTGGGATGTGCCTTAAATCCTGGCACGCCCTTTCGTGTGATCAAACCTGTTCTAAAGAAGCTGGATCTGCTCCTTTTGATGACAGTCAATCCCGGATTTGGAGGGCAAAATTTTATACCATCGGTTCTGCCCAAGATTGAAGAAGCAAAGAAATTCATACAGGAGCATAAATTAAAAACAAAGATAGAGGTGGATGGAGGGATAAATCCTCAGACAGCCAAACTGGTGAAAAAAGCGGGGGCGAATATTTTGGTGGCGGGAGCGGCAATCTTTAAGAGCAAGAACTATTGCCGGACGGTGAAAGCTTTGCGAGAAATATAATAACTCGTTGGTCGAGGGTGCCCTCCCAGACGAGCGCCCGTACGGGTGGGGGTCTCCGTCACCCTCGACCTTTAGCTATATGGCAGGGTAAGGTACCCTGCCACAACGTTCAGTGCAGCGTTCGTTGACACGACTCCTGCAATATTTTTGTTGCTAAAATGATTAGGGTGTTTATATTATAATTTTGTATTTTAGCCCGATCAGGCGTATGATAGCAAAAGGAGAGTTGAGTTCTACTCGGTTACTTTAAGAGATTTAATTCAAGGTTTGGTCTGAGAATATGTTTGAAGATTTAACCATAAAGTTAGAAGGGATTTTCAAGAAGCTCCGGGGACGGGGAAAGCTTTCTGAAACCAATATCAAGGATGCTTTGAAAGAGGTGAGGCGTGCGCTTCTGGAGGCGGATGTCAATTACAAGGTGGTTAAGGAATTCATCAGTCAAGTGGAAGCCAAAGCCATTGGTCAAGAGGTTCTGCGAAGCATTACACCCGGACAGCAGATTGTCAAGATAGTCAATGAGGAATTAACCGCCCTTCTGGGCACAGAAAGGGTGGAGGTGGAGTTCTCTGCCCAGCCTCCTACCGTCTTCATGCTCATCGGTCTGCAGGGATCGGGCAAAACCACAGCTTGCGGAAAACTGGCACGATATTACAGAAAGAAAGGAAGATTTCCCCTGCTGGTGGCGGCAGACGTTTATCGTCCAGCCGCAGTAGATCAGCTTAAGATTTTGGGCAAGATGCTTGACATACCAGTTTTTTCGTCTAAGGATGATCCGGTAAAAATATGTTCAACCTCTGTTGAACATGCTAGAAAGGAAGGCAAGGATTTAGTGATAATCGATACGGCAGGAAGGTTGCATATCGATGAGCCTTTGATGCTGGAGCTTTTAAAGATAAAAAAGGCAGTTTCTCCACAGGAGATCGTTCTGGTGGCGGATGCCATGACCGGACAGGATGCGGTCAACATCGCCAAGACTTTTGAGGAGAAGATTGGCTTAGATGGGATCTTTTTGACCAAGATGGACGGAGACGCACGAGGGGGAGCAGCACTTTCCATTCGGGCTGTTACCGGAAAGCCCATCAAGTTCGTGGGGGTGGGGGAAAAGCTGGATGCTCTAGAGATGTTCTATCCAGATCGAATGGCCTCGCGCATCCTGGGGATGGGAGATGTGGTCTCTTTAGTGGAAAAGGCTGAGGAAGCGGTGGACTTAGAAGAAGCCAAAAAACTGGAGAAGAAATTAAGGAAAGAGGCTTTTACCTTAGATGATTTCTACGCTCAGCTTCAGCAGATAAAAAAGATGGGTCCTTTAGAGTCAATTATGGAGATGATCCCTGGTATGGGAGGAAAGATGATGCGAGGATTTAAGATTGATGAGAGAGCCATGGTGCGGGTAGAAGCCATAATTAACTCCATGAGCAAAGAGGAAAGACAGAAACCCAATATTGTTGACGGAAGCAGAAGAAGGAGAATCGCTCAGGGAAGTGGAACGTCGGTTCAGGGCGTCAATCAGCTTCTAAAACAATTCTTCATGATGCAGAAGATGATAAAAAACGTAACTAAAATGGATCTTAAGAAATTGGAGAAAGGATTTCTCTCTTTTCGTTGAAACACGGAGGAGGGCTCTGGTCTTGCTTTTGTAGTTGCCCAATTCATTGGGCTTATTAATTGACTTTTAAGCATTCTGCGCTGGATGAAATTGGAATCTAAACATAGACAATTAGAAAAAATAGAACTTGAGAAAAAACCATATTAAACGGAGGTGAACTTGGCAGTAAAAATTAGATTGAGAAGGATGGGTGCAAAAAAGAGACCCACTTACCGGTTTGTTGCCACAGATTCCCGTATGCCCCGGGATGGCAGGTTCATTGAGATTTTGGGCCATTACAATCCTATTGAAAAACCGGCTACCGTGAATGTGAAGGAGGAGAGAGTCTACTTTTGGTTGAAACAGGGCGCTATACCCACGGAGACGGTGAACAGTATTTTTAAACAGATCGGGCTTTTGAAAAAATGGGAGATGAATAAGAAGGGTGAGGATGTCTCCCAGATCAGCTTGTCGACTCAGCTTAAGGAAAGAGCCAAAAAGAAGAAGAAAAAGAAGGGAAAAGCGGCTGAGGAGGTCGCTCCAGCGGTGGAAGAAGGAGTTCCACCAAAGAAAGCTGAAGCTGAAAAGCCGAAGGAAGAGAAAAAGGAGGAGAAAGAAGAAGAAAAGAAGGAAGAGAAGGAAGAGGAAAAGAAAGAGGAGAAAAAAGAGAAGAAGAAGAAAGAGGAGAAGGAGGAGGAGAAAGAAGAAAAAAAGGCAGACAGGAAGGTAGAGAAGAAAGCAGATAAGAAAGAAGAGAAAAAAGAAGAAAAGAAAGAGGATGAGAAAAAGGAGGAGAAACCTAAAGAGTAGCTTTGCTCTGAGACATGGAGCTTGGAAATATAAGAGAAAAATAGAATTGAGGCTTGAAAGAAGTTTAAGAAATACGCAAAACCAATTTTTGAATTTACGAAAAGACACCAAAGCGTCGGAAGAAATTCTCCTGTTTTTTTTGGGTAGAGGAAATTATCAGACATGGATAGGGTGACCATAGGGCGGATCTCCCGGGTGCGGGGCCTAAAAGGGGGAATGGTGGTTGTCCCTTTAACCGACGATCCCCAAAGGTTTCTAAAACTCCAGAAGGTGATAATTTCAAAGGAGGAGAACACCAAAGAGTTTGTGGTGGAAGGGGCAAGAGAATTTAAGGGAAAAGTTTTGCTCAAACTTAAGCAGGTAGAAAGCCCGGAGGAGGTAAAAAAGCTGGTAGGGGGGTTCATAGAGATAGAAAAAGACCAACTGGTTGAGCTCCCGGAAGAGAGATATTTCATATTTGATATAGTAGGACTTTTTGTCATCACCACCAAAGGACAAAAAATTGGAAAGGTCAAGGAGGTAATCTCCCTTCCGGCAAACGATTTATATCTGGTGGAGGGCGACAAAAAGCTATATCACATTCCAGCTATTAAAAAGGTGGTCAAAAGAATTGACTTGGAAAAAAAGGAGATGATCATAGAGCCAATAGAAGGTTTGTTGGACCTGTGATTTTAAACCATCTATGTTGATCGATATTTTTACCATCTTCCCCGGCATGTTTTCCGGACCCTTAGATGAGAGCCTGATTAAGAAGGCTAAAGAGAAGAATCTTTTAAAGGTACGAATACATAACATCAGGGATTTTACGGAAGATAAACACAAGACCACAGATGATGTCCCTTTCGGAGGGGGGGGAGGGATGGTGATGACGCTGGAACCTTTGAGCAAAGCTGTTGGATCGGTGCTAAATCAGGGTAAGGAAGTTTCGGAAACCAGCATAATTCTGACCACCGCCCAGGGAGAGAGATTCTCCCAGAGCAAAGCTGTGGAGCTTTCTTTAAAGGATTACCTGATCATAATATGTGGACATTACAAGGGAACCGACGAGCGATTGAAAATGCTTTATCCTGTGGAGGAGATATCGGTTGGCGATTACGTGCTGACCGGAGGAGAGATACCTGCTTTGGCGATCGTTGATGCAGTGGTAAGACTGGTTCCCGGCGTTTTAGGAGATTTTGAGTCGGCTCAGACCGATTCTTTCTTTGAAGGAATCTTAGGACCGCCTCAGTATACCCGTCCGGCCAAGTTTAAAGGGTTGAAGGTGCCGGAGGTGCTTCTGTCTGGAGATCATGAAGAGATCAAAAAGTGGCGGAAAAAGGAAGCGTTGAAAAGAACTTTGCATAAAAGACCGGATTTATTAAATCGGGAACAACTTTCCGATGAGGAAAGAGAATGGATAAAGGAGATTGAAAGGGAAAAGGAGTAAAGCTTTTTTGAATTTATTTCCAACTGTTTGAAGATAATCCACGTTAGTTTTTAGCGGAGGAAGAAATGGATCCGATTTCTGCGGTTGAGGCTAAATACCTGAAAGATAAAATTTGCGAGTTTGGTCCTGGGGACACGTTGAAAGTCCATACCCGGATCAAAGAAGGAGATAAGGAGAGGGTTCAGGTATTCGAAGGTGTGGTGATTCAGCGGAGAGGTAAAGGGACCGGGGAGACCTTCACCTTAAGGAAGGTCTCCAGTGGTGTGGGGGTGGAGCGCGTTTTCCCCTTACACTCACCCAACATAACTAAAATAGAGCGAATGCGCCAGGGAAGGGTGAGGAGAGCCAAACTTTTTTATCTAAGGGGACTGAAAGGGAAATCTGCCCGTATACGGGAAAAGAGAAAAGAGGAAGAAAGTTCGGGATCCTGATGGTTGGAATAGAGAGGGATTTCGTTCTTTTAGAGACGGCTGAAAGAGTTAAAGAGAACCGGCGATCTGCTGAAGGTGATTAATGGGGGGGAAACTGGCTTTCAGGGCGAATCTTTGTGGCTGTCCTCTTTAAAGGTCCAAACAGACCGGCGCCTACTGGTGCTTCATCCCAGAGGAATCTGGATATAAAAAAACCGCCCTGAAGTTTTAAATCACCTCAAGGCGGCTTTGCCCCCCTTAATTTACCTCACCCTAAATGACCTCCAGGTTGAAGCCCATCTATCTCCTTCGGTGTCGATCAGAACAAGAGAGTAAAAATATTTTCCTCTTTTAACCCTCTTTCCATTGACCTTTAAATCCCACAGAACGCTTAATCCGGGCATAACCCTTCCGTGAAGCGTTTTCAAGAGATAGGGCTCTATCTGAGCCTGGTTCAGTCCTTTTGGCTTGTCCTTACAGATGTAAAGCGTCCATTCAGCGATATTGAAATTTATCTCAGGTTTCAATAGGAACAAAACGGATTTGTCTTTGCCAGTCGAGATTTGCGCCACTTGTGAATTCATCTGTAATTTCGAGTAATCATAAGATATGAAGCGAGCCTTTTTTGATCTTTCTTGATCAGATTTTCTTTCTCTAAACGTTACACTCTCTTGATGCCCTGCTTTAGAGTTGGGCTTAACCATGGTGGGATGTATGGTGAGGGAGATGCGGTGGTCGCCGGCAGATTTTTTAGTAGCCTGATAAGGGTATTTTTGCCAGCTGTAATCGATCTGAAACTCAAGCTGTGCGCCCTTATATCTCAAACCTCCTCCCAAAGCTGGTTGTCTCACATCCTGGTCATACTCCTTTCCCAGAGTATAACCAGCTCTGAGAGCAAGGGCTACCCGGTTGGTATTTAAAACCCATTCTTCGATTCCCATACTGGTTTGCAGATAGTTTTTTTCAGTAGGTCCCTTTACATTCTTCAAAACGATATCACATGCTAACCGGGCATCCAAATTATCAAAAAGATAAGACATACCGAGTCTGCCGGTTCGGGTTGGATAAAGTGTAACATTTGATTCATCAAAACCATCGGGAAGCATATCTGTGGCCAAAAGATTTTCCCCTGCCAGACCCAACCATAGGGAAGATGCAGGATGATAAAGAATTCCCACACCAAAATCTGCGCCTTTTTTGTTTCCATAATTGGAATTGTAAAGGAATTTGCCTGAGACGCCCACAGATATTTGCGGGACAAGTTGGGTGGAGAGGGTTAGCTGTCCGATATTATTGGTGACCACAACAGTAGGATCAGCCCAGGACCCCCTCTGAGAGCCTGATATCCCTAAAGATAGATCTTTGGCCAGGGGAACCACCAAAGCACCTGAGGCTAAGAAAGGCTTTTCCTGATCAGCCAGCCCATATTTGGATTTCTTGTCATAGAGAAAATATGTTTGCCAGGTTTTTAAATTTGCCAGTCCGGCTGAATTATAGAAGATGACAGAAGGATCGTCTGCCACCGCTACAAAGGCATTACCCATTCCGATTGCTCTGGCACTGTTACTCCAGTTGCCTGATCCTGTAGCGGGATTCGCATATATCAAAGTAAAAAAAGCCACCAGGGCGATTATGCCAAGCCGAACCCTTTGTCCTTGCACTGCAACCTCCCTTTCTTAGGTATATCAGGATAAAGAGAAATATAGTAGATGATCAGTTGCCTAAAGATTAGCTTCAGCCTTCTATCATAGGTAACCTGTCCCCAGTTTCCTGTGGAGAGGTCTTTATTCTATTCTTTTAGATTAATATCGGCTTTGGGAGCATATACATTAGTTTCACCAACCAAGGGATCAGACCTTCAAAACCAGATAAATTGGGTTAAGTAACATGGGAAAATGCCGAAAAAAACAAAGGAAACCTCAAAACATTGACGTCCCCTGATTTTTGCCATTGAATGGGCTATCTTTTAGAAAAACAAGCTTATCTTGAACTTACAAACTCTGGACAAAGGCATACAGCAGTGCAGACAAAGAGATAATATTTGTTAGTCACCGGTCTTTAAGGGTGATTCTTCCGGGTGGTCCTGTTTGGTAGAAGCTTTCGCCTGCATAAGTTTCCATATTACAAAAGAGGGGAGAGTAACTTCTGCCAAGCGTAATCTCTTTGGAGTAAAGTTTAACTCCACAAAGAATTGGAGGAAAATGAAAAGGAAATCCATATTGCTATGTGTGGCTACTATAATCTTGTTCTCCATTAACATGGCCTCGGCTGGCCTGATGGAGACGGTTCCAGTGGGAGAGAAGGTTTACGCATGGGTGTATGAATACCTGGGCGAACTTTATACCCGGGGGCTTATAATTGAGCTTCACCTGGGCACCAAACCATATTTCAGAGGGAAGGTGGCTCAAGAACTTTTATCCCTTCGGGAAAAGGTCAAAAATGATGAGATTTCGGTAAACTGGCCCGAGGACTATCTGCTCGAAGAACTGGAAAATGAATTCTTAAGTGAGATAAATGAATTACAGCTTAAAGTAAGTTCTCCGGACCATGGACAACTATTCAAGAAGTTTTCTTGGGGATTGGATTTTCAAGAGGGATCAAATTTCAAATCCAGAACAAAATCAGCCTTTCGAGAAACATATTACCCTTACGCCAAAGCTCAGATCGGCTCCAATTTCTTTGCCTACAGCCGTTACATGATAGACGAAAATTTAGCCAAGGATCCCAACTATGAGGGGAAAGTGTGGAGGGGATTTGCCGGAGATGCGGCGCAGGCTTATCTGGCGTTCAATTTGCCTTGCTTTAAGGTGCTTTTGGGGAGGGAAAGAATCGCCTGGGGACAGAAATCCACTCAAGAGCTGATACTGTCTGAGCGTGCCTTTCCTCTGGACATGGTCAAAATTGAAGGGGGTTGGGGAATGTTTCAAGGAACTGCCTTCTTCGCATTCCTGTCTCCCCTTACCATCCAGAATTCCTCCGGAGATTTCTCCCATATCAATCGTTATCTATCCGGTCATAGAATAAATTTAAACCTTTTTTCTAAGGCTCAACTTGGGCTTTCGGAGACCATCGTATATGGCGGAAAGAATCGCCAGGTGGAAGCCTACTACCTTAATCCCCTTCTATGGTATCATGGCGCACAATTAAATGAGGGAAGAGATGACAACACCTTCTTTGCCTTCGACTTCAATCTGCGCCCCCAAAAAAATGTGATTTTTTATGGAGAGTTTCTAATAGATGACTTGCAGATTGAGAAAAAATCTCAGGAGGATAAAGAACCCAATGAGCTGGGTTATTCAGGTGGCTTTTCTATTCTGGACATCTTCGGCTTCGAGGGCACCGAGTTGAATATGGAGTATATGCGCATAAATAACTGGACATACAATCAGAAGGAGGAAAGAAACCGCTATCTTAATCGGAAGAGACTTCTGGGCAATCCTTTAGGTCCGGATACGGATAACTTCAGTGCCAGCCTTTCTACCTGGTTGAGGAGAGGATTAAAATCGAAGATCACCTACCAAAGGAGAAGATGTGGAGAGGGGAGAGTGGACTCTCCCTGGAGTGAACCCTGGGTGTTGGCTCAAGGGGAGTACAAAGAGAAATTTCCCAGCGGAGTGGTGGAGAAGATGAACAATTTGGGCATAACCTTGCAGTATAATTATACTAATCTCTTCTGCTGTGAGCTAAGTTGGAATTATTTTGATTTTGTGAACTATCAAAACATACAGGATGGTAAAGAGGATTTTAACCAGGTTAATCTAAACTTGAGCTATCATTTTCTGAAGATGTGAAATGACACTTAAAGGCAGTTTATTTTGATTTAACAAAGTGCTTATCTAAAGCCCATTCACCCTTTTAAAGAGATGGGCTGCAAGATGTTGCAAGAAGAGATGTTGAGTGCTCAACCGTCCTCACCTTAAAAGATTGAGTTGTTAATTTCTCAAAAGCGATTGGCGCTATGTCCGTCCCCGAGATACTCCTAAATAAAGGAGAGGTGATGTTGAAGCAAAACCTAAATAGCTTCAAACGTCTCCATCTGATTGCTGACCTGGGACTAACCTTCCTTTCTTTTCATTTTGCTATTATCCTCCGACAGAGTCTGGCGAATACAGCCATCTTCGAACCCTTGAATATTGAAAAGCCTTACGGACTTTTGTTTTTTATTCTTCCCATCTGGGCATTTTTCTTTTTTTTCAAGGAGGAGTGTTATGAATATCGGGGTAAACCATTTCAAGAGATTTTCAAAAACACCGCAGTGGTGGTTTTAAAAAGCTTCGCTCTACTTTTAGCTTTTCTTTTCTTCTCCAAATCCTTAGACCAGAGCAGGGCACTTATTTTGATCTTCCTCCTTCTGAATTTTGCTCTTCTGGTATCTTTTAGAAAATTTGTGTCCCAGCTTTTGAATTATTTCCGAAAAAGGGGATATAACTACAAGAATATTTTGATCATCGGCACCGGCTCACCAGCAAAGGACTTCATCTGGGAGATCAAAAATAATCCAGAATGGGGTTTTCGTATTTCAGGGCTCTTAGATTGGGAAGATAGCTTAAAGGGGAAAAAGATTTTTGGCTTTCCGATTATTGGAAACCTGAAGGACTTGCCTTTCATTTTGAAAAATGACCACGTGGACTATGTGGTCTTTGCCGTTTGCAAAAGGTTCTTAAACCTAATTGAAGAAAGTCTCCTCATATGCGAAGAGATGGGGGTGCCCACCTGTGTTCTGGCAGATTTTTTCCCTTTGAAATTCTCCAAAAAGATGATAGGGGAATTTCAAAAAAAGCCGGCCATAGTGTTTTCCACAGCTCCGGATTCAGGCACCTGCCTGCTTTTAAAGAGCGTCTCTGATAGATTCCTTACCCTGGTGGGGGTAATTTTGCTTTCGCCTCTTATGTTATCTTTATCGTTTCTTATTAAACTTACCTCCAAGGGACCCGTTCTTTTCAAACAGGAGAGGTGCGGACTGAATGGAAGGAAATTCACCATGCTAAAGTTCCGCACCATGGTGGAGAATGCGGATCAGATGAAGGGTCTTCTTGCCGAAAAAAATGAGATGGATGGTCCGGTTTTCAAGATGACAGACGATCCTCGTCTGACCAAGATGGGAAACTTTTTGCGTAAATTCAGCTTGGATGAGCTTCCTCAGCTTTTTAATATCCTGAGAGGAGACATGTCATTGGTTGGTCCACGCCCTCCTCTGCCAAAGGAGGTCAGTCAATATGATTTGTGGCAGAGAAGGAAACTCTCCATGAAGCCAGGACTGACCTGTCTCTGGCAAATCAACGGAAGAAATAATATCCAATTTGAAAAATGGATGAAGATGGACTTAGAATATATCGACAACTGGTCATTGTGGCTGGATGCCAAAATACTTTTCAAGACCATCCCGGCAGTGATTCTGGGAACAGGAGCAAAATAAGAAACTTTTCCTTCGAAAAAACTTCACAGCGAAAGAACCAACACCTAACTTATGGTCACCAACTATTTAATTTGACAAATTCGCTTTGGAGTGCGGAAGCGAAGTCGAAGATCCCGCTTCGCGGGGCTTCCGCAGCGTCCCGCCAAAGGCGGGGCGCACTCCTTTTCTTACTCTCCCAGACGGGTCTCCGTTTTCCGAATCGCCAAGATAATTAGTTGATAACCATAAGCTTGACCTGAAAAACGCTTTTACACGGTTCGCCTAATGGTCAACAACTTTTTAACTTGACGAATTTTGGCATTGGCTTTGTTGAATTTGGTAGGCGGACGCCCCGTCTGGGATGGATTGTCTCAGTAGGGCAACCCCGCCTTTGGCGGGGTTGACCTACATGACTATTACGTCATGTCTGATTGTCACCATAATTAGTTGATAACCATAAGTTAGGTGCTGGTTCTTTTGTGTTAGACCAAAGACGTTTCCATTAAAGTTTTGATGCTATATTTCCTAAGACTTGTCAGGTTAGAATTCTGCTCCCAAAGAGAGGTAATGTCTGGGCTTGGGTGAAACCCAACTGAGATCGGTCGCCCAGGCCACATCATATCTTAAAACGAAAAATCCCAGATTTGCCCTGGCTCCGAACCCGAAGCCAGCTTTCATATCCTTAAGTTTAGTCCCACCCACCGAGGTTGCGCCTTTGAATTTTTTGTTCTCATCCCAAGCGGCTCCCATGTCGTAAAACATGGCACCGTTTACGTAATGAAAAGTTATGGGGAGGGGGAATCGCATGACCAGATGCTCAACAAATGGATAGCGCAGTTCGAGGTTGGTTAAGAAAAATTTTGTGCCGCTTATGTCGAAATATTTATAGCCACGGAGCGGGGTCACTATGTTTCCGAAATAAAGATCATTTATGCCATAAATGTTCTCCGAGCCTAAGCTGGGCCCTATCCAGTTGGACTGTCCGCCCAGAAAGAATGTCTTCTTATCGTCTCCGTGCGAAAATCCTCCGCTTAACCGGAAGACAAAATTATATCTTTTCTTGAAATGAAAGTATTTGCGATAATCCATCATAGCCGCACCATGGGTGATGCTCCGCGGGGTTATGTATGGTGCATATTCATAGGAGAGTAAACTTCTGCTTCCGTTGATGGGACCGGTATGTCCCCATATGACCGTGTCGTTAATCCAGGAAAGGGAGGTTAAAAGCACCTTCGCGCTCCGATCATCATAAGTTTTTGTCGAAGGATGAAGATCGTAGTATTTTCTGTCCACTGAAAGCTGGGTTAAGCTTAGCTCTGCCCGGGTGAACTTGCTGAACGGAAAGGAAAGATATGCCAGTGCTCCATAGACCCGGTCGGAGAAAAGCCGATCCAGATTATCAATGTAGTAATATTTGGTATGTAGAATCCCCCCTCCCACATTCAACCTTCGAGCGCTGTAAAGATAGAATATCTGGAAATTGCTCTGGTCTATGGTGTTGACCAGGTCGGTGGCTAAGATAAACGAATGATTCCCTAACAGATCGCTTATGGCGATAAGGGACTGTCCCTGGAAACCAAAGTAGGTGTCATAGTTTAACGTTCCTGAAATAAGATCGGGAGAAAACTTAAGCTTGTACTTGCGTTCTCTGAATTCACCGTTTGGAAGCCGGTAGCTTATGCTGTCTTTTTTTTCTACAATATTTTCCTCCAACATCTCCGCCAGACTGTCTAGCTCACTTTTTCCAGCCTTAAATACATAAGAGGAGAAATCCAACTTACTTTCGATAGGTTCCTCCACCTGAACGGTATCGGTTGGGGTGGAAATAGTGTCCTTCTCCAACGCCAGAAGATAGGTGGTCTTGGTTAATGAATCTTCCTCCTCAACTGCCGGCTTGATCTCTTTGATTAAGAAAATGTCCCAGCCTCCTTTTTGAAAGGCAGAAAAGGCGATCTTATCGCCATCTTTGGACCAGGAGGGGGAAAAACAGCCAGAAAGAATATTGGTGATGGGGAAAACCACGGAGCTATCCAGATCTGCTAAGTATAGATTGTATATTCCGTTTCGATCCGAGACAAAGCAGATTTTCTTGCCGTTGGGCGACCAGGCAGGAGAGGTGTTGTTACCTTCCCCTTTGGTGATAGGGGTAATTTTCCAGGAGTCCAAGTCAAGAAGGAGGAGATTGTAATGACCATATTCATAATCCGATGAATCTACGCTCACCTCCACCGGTCGATCGGAACTGAAGGCAATGAATCTGCCGTCCGGAGAGAAGCTGGGGTCCTCATCGTCATAATGGTCATCAGTCAGCTTAGTTAATTTTTGAGTATCGATATGGCACATAAAAATGTCTGCTTTTCCATTTTTGATGCCTACGAAGGCGATGCTTTTGCCATCTGGCGACCAGGAGGGTGAACGCATGGCATCCAGCGGGAAGCGGAGTTTTTTGTAAATCTTCCGATTTCTTACCCGGATCAGACACAAAACGTCCTTTCCTTTGCTTTTTGACACAAAAGCTAAGCTTTTGCCATCCGGAGACCAAGAAAGACCGCTGACATAGGAATGCAGGGATTCCAAATCTCCTGATCTTTCCCCCTTTACCAGCCGTTTTAATACCTTTCCGTCGATGGCGGAGATGATATAGATTTCCGTATAGTCGCTTTTGTCAGAAAAGATAGCCAGACGGTCACCCAGTGGAGAGAAAGCTGGTTTTTCATTGACATATGAGCCGTCCTTTGGATGATGGGTGAGCTTTTTGCCAAACTCCTTGGCCTCTTTTCTCAAGGCGATATCGGGCCAGTATTTTTTCCGCTGAGCCTTCATCCATTCCTCAGATAAACCTCTCTGATCCACTCCAATGGCAGACTTTAAAGCCTTGTCCATGGAGAGTTGAGTTTTGCCCTTGTTCAGAATCTCAGAAAGTTTTTCCTCTCCGTACTTCTCCACAATATACGCTATGGCGGATTGCCCCTCCTTGTAAACCAGATAGCCTCCGGCGAGTTCCAAAGGCGTTAAATACCCGTTGATGGTAGCATCCCTTAACACCATGTCCGCCTGAATGTCCCAGCCGCCCCGGGAAGAATATTCCGCATACCCTTCGGCAAACCACAAAGGAAGCTGAAACAGATACTGTTGGCTGAAAAACGAACCAAGGACATTTCCGTAAAGCATATCGAACGTCACCGCATGGGTCAACTCATGGTGAAGCACATGCCGGAAATCCTCGTATGATCCGGTGAAGGGCATCACTATTCGGGTCTTGAAGGTTTCAGTAAATCCGCCCACCCCCTCCTCGATCAGATTAGGAATAACATTGGTCTGCTGAAAATCATTAGGGGAGTTATATAGAATCACCGGTATCTTCTTGCCTAAATCGTAACGCAACTCCTCCTTTACCTTAAGGTAGGCATTCTCCAAAACATCTGCGGCGAACTTAGCCAGAGTATACTCTCCCTTATAATAGTAAATGTTGAAGTTCTCAGTTTGAATGTAATGCCAATCGAAGGATTTATACTGGACCTTGTTCTTTCCGAAATAGGGCTCCTGTGCCGTCCCCTGGCTAATGAATAAGAAAAGAGCCAAGCTGCAAATGACAATATGTCGGAGAAAATATCTCATGATTCAAGTCTCCCTGCGGTTTTATACTCGCTATATAAGCGGGGATTTTAAAAAACCGCATTTCATTTTTCAAATTTTACTGTTCTAATCTTTTTATTTTGAAGATATCTGAAAATACGAGATCTGGTAGCCGCCCCGCTAAAAGCGGGGCGAAAATAGAGCATTGAATTTCAATAACTTACGCCCGTACGGGCGGCTACCGCCCGAAACTTAGTTTTCGGACAGGATGAATCATCCAAGATGAAAGCATGCTGAATCTTCCTTTTCTTAGCTTTTCACCCTCCTTATGCTTGCACCCAAGAAAGCAAGCCTTTTATCTATATGATCGTGTCCTCTGTCAATATGATACACTCTCAACACTTCGGTGGTTCCCTCCGCGGCCAGACCGGCTAAGGTCAAACCCGCCCCCCCTCTGATATCCGAAGCCATAACCGACGCACCCTTGAGCCGGCGAACCCCGTTTATGGTGGCTCTATCCCCGGAGATCTTTATATCTGCTCCCAGTCGGCAAAGCTCCATCACCTGGGTGAATCTCTCCTCAAATACCGTCTCTCTTATCTGACTGGTCCCATCAGCAATACAGGCCAATGCCATGATGGAAGCCTGTACATCAGTGGGAAACCCAGGATGAGGATAGGTGGTAACCGAAATCGGCTTAAGCTTTTTGGGTCCCTTCACCGTGATTCTTTTTTTATTTTCCGTTATCTGTGCGCCCATTTCCCTCAACTTTAAGGTTACCATTCTCACATGCTCTGGCACCACATCTTTCAACTCCACATGTCCTCTAGTGATACATGCCGCCATCATAAAAGTGGCCGCGTCCAACCTATCCGGAATAGGCGTATATTCTGTAGCTTTGAGCCTTTTTGTCCCTTCCACGTAGATGGTGGAACCTCCTGCTCCTTTGATCTTTGCTCCCATCAGACTCAGAAACTTGGCTAAATCCACCACCTCTGGATCGCAGGCGGCATTTACAATGGTGGTTTTTCCTGAGGACAGACATGCCACCATCAAAATGTTTTCAGTACCTGTGTGAGAGGGACGGTCGAAACAGATGATGTTGCCAGTAAGCCTTTTCCCGGAGGCGAATACATAGCCATGTTCCTCCTTGATCTTTGCTCCCAGACTGGCAAACCCGGAAAGATGCAGGTTCACCGGTCGTGGACCCAGAACGCATCCGCCCGGAAGTGAAACCTTTGCCTTTCTGAATCGAGCCAAAAGAGGTCCCATCACCAAAAAGGACGCTCTCATCTTCCGGACCAGATCGTAGGGCGCCTCATAACTTTTTAGATGCTCAGCATTTATCACCACCGTTGCCCTGGAGGGCGATCCACTGAACTTATCGTCAGCGAAACTTTGCACTTTAGCTCCCAGTTTCTCCAACACCTTGAGCATAATCTTCACATCAGCTAAATCGGGCACACCGTTAATTTTGGTTTCCCCCTTCTCCGCCAGCAGGGAAGCGGCTAAAATGGGAAGGACCGAATTCTTGGAGGCTTGGATTCTTACCGTGCCAGAAAGCTTTCTTCCACCCTCTATTACAAACTTATCCATAATTCCTTACCTAATCTTATGATCCCACGGAAAATTGTTTCAACATAATTTAAAACGTGTTCCACCCTATTTCATTGGTGCAAAAATCTTCAACTTCTAAATTATGTGCCCCATCTTCCAATGTCAAGCAATTCCAAAAGTAAATTTGTATCCCTCAATCCCGAAAGATAGTTTTTTTATTCATTTTGGCGGAGTATATCTGTTCTATAATAATGTAGCGTTGAAACACTATTTGCCCTGAACACAAATGAAGGGTGGGCACTGGTGGCCTATAAAAAGCCAACCCCTAACTTAAGTTAGATACCGGGACTTCCGATAAAAATAATAATCGGCACGAACAGAAAAACTCTTATAGAGTTCCTAAGATATGAAAAGAAGAGGCAAGTCTAAATTGAAGCAGTATGCCTTGACCCTGGGTATTGCTCTGGTGGTTGGCATATTGTTGCGCACTTACGTGGTGCAGGCATACCGCATTCCGTCTGGCTCCATGCAAGATACCCTGCTTAAAGGGGATTTTTTATTGGTCAATAAGTTAATGTATCGTTTCTCTGAGCCTCAGGTGGGGGACGTTATTGTTTTTGACTACCCTTTGAATCCAAATAAAGATTTCATAAAGAGGATCATTGCCACTGAAGGTCAAACCATTCAGATAATAAATAAGAACCTTTATGTTGATGGTCAATTGGCGGAGGGTTGGTTTCCTTCCAGGCACACGGATTATCATATATTTCCTGCCGCATATTCCAATCGGGACAACTTTGGCCCATTCGAGGTGCCATCAGGTCAATACTTCGTCTTAGGAGATAATCGGGACAATAGTCGGGATTCCAGAAACTGGGGTTTTCTGGAGAAAAGACATATCAAAGGAAAGAGTCTCCTGATCTATTTTTCCTGGGCTCCGGATCCTAATGCTCCCAGATGGTCCAATCCATACATAACCTCCATCTTTAAAATACTCTTCTACAATCTCACCCACCTCCCCCGGCGAATACGCTGGGAAAGAATCGGAACCGTCATTCGTTAAGATTCCAAGATTTTAAAAACCGAAATACCCGAAGGGCTTTCGGATAGTCTTCGAGAAGGTCAAGCAACCTTCGATCATGCATCCCCAACCCTACGGGTTCAAAACTTTTTTGATAAACTTGAAATGACCGCTATCTGATGCTCCTTCGTTATTGGTCTCTGTCTGTTTATAGTTGATCCGTTAGCATACCCTTTCCGTTTACCCTCCTCTCACTATGTATGAATCAGGGATCCGGTGATTTTCTGGGTTTAAACTTGGATACGATGTGTCTGCAGGGTACATGATTTGCGCAATTTAACTTGACCTTTTGAGAGTAAGTTTGTATTTTCAGTTTTGGTTTTCAGCACATGGAGATTGGTTTTGGCGAAAGCCTACTGTTTGGTAAAATCTTTAAGCCAGATTACAAAAAAACGAAAGGTGGAGTATATGAAAAATCAATTTCTTATATCGGCGATCCTGTGCGTTTGTGTTCTTGTAACCGGCTGGCAGGTGAAGGCTTGCACCAGCCTGTTGGTGACCAAGGGAGCCTCGGAGGACGGCTCAACAATGATCACCTATACCTGCGATGCGGAGTTCCATCCCCATCTTGAATATTTTCCTGCGGCCCATTACGAGCCGGGAGATTCGCTTGAGATAGCCGATTGGCATGGAAACGTTCGGGGCAAGATAAAACAGGTTCGGCACACTTACGCCGTCGTCGGGATGATGAACCAACACCAACTAACCATCTCTGAGACAACCTTCGAGGGTCGTGAGGAGCTGCGCAATCCTGATGGTCTATTGCACTACTGGGACATGATAGAGTTGGCACTTATGCGCGCCAAAACCGCCCGGGAGGCGATTGTGGTTATGACCGACTTGGTGGCTGATTACGGCTATCGATCCACGGGTGAATCGTTCTCCATCGCCGACACAAAAGAGGTCTGGATAATGGAGATGATCGGACCTGGCCCGGGAGGGGAGGGAGCCGTATGGGTGGCACTTAAGGTTCCGGATGGATACATATCCTGTCATGCCAACAAAGCCCGAATCGGCGAATTCCCTTTGGACGATCCGAAAAACTGCCTCTATTCAGACAACCTCATTTCCTTCGCCGTGGAAAAGGGTTATTACGATCCCAAATCGGGCGAACCCTTCCGATTCTGTGAGGCCTACTGCCCGTCCACACCGGAAAACAAGCGGTATGCCGATACGCGTGTCTGGAGCATCTTCCGCCGGGCCGCCCCGTCTGCCAACTTCTCACCCGATTTCCACCGGGCTGTCGAGGGAGCAAAACCGTATCCGCTCTGGATCAAACCTGATAAAAAACTATCTGTGGCTGATGTCTTCGCCTTGATGCGCGACCACTATGAAGGAACCGATTACGATATGACCAAAGGGATCGACGCGGGACCTTATGGCACCCCCAATCGTTGGCGGCCCATGGATTGGATGGTCGACAGCGTGGAATATACCTGGGAGCGTCCCATCTCCACTCAACAGACAGCCTTTTCATTTGTTTCCCAGTCACGCTCATGGCTTCCGGACCCTGTTGGTGGCATCTTTTGGTACGGCGTGGATGACACTTACACTACCTGCTATATACCGCTATACTGTGGCATCGATACAGTTCCGAAATCGTTCACGGTTGGCAGTTCGCAAAAATTTTCGTGGGAATCTGCCTGGTGGGTGTTCAATTTTGTGGCAAACTTCGCCAACCTGAAATATTCTTACATGCTGTCGGAGATTCAGGCAGTGCAGAGTGATATCGAGGAGACATTTCTGGCTTTACAGCCATTTGTGGAAAAAACGGCAGTGGAACTCGCCAGATCGGATCCGGAACTTTTGACCCGTTACTTGACCCATTACTCCGTCACGCACGCTGAAAAGGTAGTATCACGCTGGCGAGAGCTGGGAGAACATCTGATAACAAAATACAACGATGGGTATGTCAAGGACGAAGAGGGCCGTCCGCAGGAAAAAGGGTATCCTGAAACTTGGCTGAAAGAGGTTGTGAAATCACGCCCTGACCAGTTCCGCTTGCCAGAGAAAAAAGAAGGAATACCGGAATCGAAGCTGGTGGATTGACATCTGTCGTGTCAGGTCACACCCGCCAAGCCGGGCAAGACGTGACAGAACAGGAACTCACCCTAAATCCCTCTCTTGGGAAGAGAGGGACTTCTGCTCCCCTTCTCTTTATAAGAGAAGGGGCCGGGGGATGAGTTCGAAACCTGCGGGCGCAACAACCTGATGATTGACAGAGCGATCTGGCAGATTGAACTCACCCTAAATACCTCTCTTGGGAAGAGGGGGACTTTCATACACCCCTCTTGATGGAAAAACGCGTGGGGAATGAGGTTAGGGAAGGATTAGCATGAAGAAAAACGTTGCCGAGGCAGCCAAAAGACTGTGTCGGGATCTACGGAGGAGATCCACCCGGAGTGAACAGTTATTTTGGCATGCAGTTCGGAACAGAAAAGTGTTAGGGAAGAAGTTTCTCCGCCAGTTTCCCATATTCTTTGAGTACATGGACAAGAAGACTTTCTTTATCGCAGATTTCTATTGCCATGAGAACCGATTAGTTGTGGAGATTGATGGCAAGAATCATGACTACCAGAAAGAGTATGACGAGTTGAGGACATATATCATCAATGATCTAGGCATTGAAGTTGTCCGATTTCCAAATAAGGAAATCGAGACAGATATCAACAAAGTGTTGGAAAAACTTCGGTTAGTATTGATCCATGGAACTCACCCTAAATCCCTCTCTTAGGAGGAGAGGGACTTGTGCTCCCCTTCTCTTCATAAGAGAAGGGGCCGGGGGATGAGTTCGAAACCTGTAGGCAGAACAACCTGATGAACTCACCCTAAATCCCTCTCTTAGGAAGAGAGGGACTTCCGCTCCCCTTCTGTGCGTTAAAGAAGGGGTCAGGAGCATGGGTTTCCAACGTGTCGGCACCTGCTAGTAGTTAGCGATGAGTGTGACTTGACACACACGCAGCAAGTTTCGTCAAGATTCGGAGTGAGCATTCGAGTTGCGGCTTCCAGGTCACACTCCCCAAAGCGGGCAAGACCTAAGAGAACAGGAAAGGCCAGAGATGACAGGTACAAAACTTAAGGATTCAAGCTGCTGGGATGCGTGTGACAATCACAGAAATGTAGATGCAAGATAAGTAATGAGAATCCCCAAGACTATGCCGATTAGGATCATAGCTATCTTCTCAAGAAACGAGGCACCCGTGAGATAATCCTTCATCTTAAGATGAAACCGCACCTTGACTTCATCCATGCTGGCTCTCAGCTTATGAAGCGTTAAGATCACTCTATTGAATACTGGTTCCACCCTGCTCCAGTACACTTCATTTTCAGACCCTTTCGTCTTGCAGGTGTCTATTTCTGCTAATAGTCGATCCAGTTCCTTCAAATCATCATCCCCGACGATTGCAGTTCTCTTGAGATGCAGGATGGTCGCCTCCCGGAATCTGCGGACCTCCGCAAAGAATTCCTTCCGCGAATCACGCAGTGTTTCGAAACATTTGAACTGGTCTAATTGTTTATCCAGATACTGCTTTGTTTTTTCAGCCCTATTCATTGTTAGCCTTCTTGAAGTTCACTCACTTACCTTACGCTGTGTCAGGTCTTGCTGATGGCTTGCTATGAGTATGACCTGACACATATCTATCCCCCGACCACCCCTCGCTCCTTGTGGATGTTATCATCCACAAGACGCAAGTTCGCGAGAATGATAACATCCTCGCTGAGCAAAGTTATGCGCTACTGTGACTGTCAGGTCACACCCGCCAAGGCGGGCAAGACCCGACAGAACAAGAGTTATTCTGCTTATTCTCAGAACCTATGTAGCTTTAACACACGAAAAAACCGGAAGATCTCCAGCATCATTGCCCCCTTCCTCTTCGTAAACTTCAAACCCAATTCTTTTTAATGATTTTCTCCAGACATCCAATGAAAAAAGACCACACACGTGAAGGTCATGCTCAATTCTTAATTTGCCATTTTTGCGAATAAGATAGACCAATGTTTTCTCAAAAGTATCGTCCTTCGGATTCGGATCGTACTGGTTTTCAATAAATGTTATTTCCATATCATCTGTTTTGGAAGTCCAGATATTAGTTTCGTTCTGCTTAAATCTTTCTTTGCATTCATCCGGATAAGTGATCATCACGCTCCCAGCTCTCAGATGCTTATATGCGGAACGGAATACCTTGAGCAAATCCCTCTTAGTTGTCATGTAGGTTATTGAGTCATTAATGAAGACTGAATCAAACTTTTGCTTCAAGTCAAAATTCCGCATATCTGTTAGATGGAATTTGCAATCTGGATTCTGTTTTTTGGCGTTGGCAAGCATGGGTCGGCTGATATCAATTCCTGTTACTGCAAAGTACTTCTTCAAATGAAATGCGTTTTTACCACCACCGCACCCCATATCCAGCAGGGAATGAACTTTGATTTCTGCGAATTTTTTTATGAGTCTAACAAAAAGTTGGCTCTCTTTTCTATATACTTCGACATCTTCCCAAAGAGGCCAGAGCCAGGCAAGGTCTTTATACAAACGATTAACATTTTTTCTCATGTTCTTCTCACCTTACCAGAGTATTCTTGCCTAACATCAATTCTGAGGAATAGTTTTCTCATATCCCCTCTACCAGGCAATTCTCTTAGAACTCCACGTGAGGGAATGGCACACTCAACTTTGACAAATTACTCCAGTTTCTGAAACCTGTCAATCTTTTTCTAACCCTGTTTTCTTACACAATAATCGTAACGAGTTGCCACTTGTGAGGCTGTTCCAGACGGTGGAGATGATGCGATCCAGGCTTCCCTAACCAAATAGAAATGATTTTACACTCAGTTTCTAAAGCTTTCGAGCTAAGTCGAAACCTTATCCAAGCTATTCTCAAAATCGTTTCTTGACAAAATGAAATTTTTTGCTATGTTACAATGAGAGACGTGCAATGAGGCTGTTTATCACCTGTTATAGCAGCTAAAGGGTTTAGCATAAGATAACCTAAATTTTTTGTGCTGAGCAGTTTTTAACCAAGGTCCGGGGAAGGGGTTGTCCTTCGGTTTTAAACGGCATAGTTAAACTGCCGAACTGCCTTTTTTTGCGACATCGACCCACACAGCAAATTTGAGGTTTTGCGTTCCATCGCCGATATAAAAGAAGTAGAGGACTTCATCCTGAAGGAGATAGAAGATGAAGACAAAGTCGTTTTACTCCACCATAATCTTAACTTCCATTCTGGTGTTACTTTCAGCGGGTAACTTTTCACATTCCGCACCAAACGAAAAGAGATTATCAGATAGTGTGATTATACTTCCAGAAAGTTTTGACGCTGTAAAAATCGCCGACGAGGCTCAGATTCCCAGTCCACCGCACCTTAAGTCTGAACCCAAACTATTCTGTCTTTTACAGCATGACAATGGATCAACTCTTGCTTATTTTCCCAACTGGAATGCAGGTGACAAAAATACAATATATTTTGATCCACAGGACTGTGGTGTTCCTCATCCCTTTCCTTTTCAGATAACGGATGTGGAATTTCTACTTTACAATCACGCGGGAGTGGACTCCACCCAGGTGAGGTTCAGCATATGGACCATTGAATCTGATCTATGCAATGGTCCACAGACAGAGATATGGTCATCCTCTGTTTACAGCTGTACCACCTTTTATCCGGATTGGGCGGTGGTGAGTTTGCCTGACAGTATTTGCGTGGACGATCCATTCTTTTTCACCATCGAGTATGTCAATGGAGAACAGGGAACCATACCTGGTGTGGCATCCGATGCTCAGCAGGATATGGTGGATACCTGTTATCAGTGGATGTGGTATGCCCCCCTATCTCCTCCCTGGTGGGAATGGAATTGGTTCTGGAACGATCCTGATCCGGGATGGTTGATGTTGCGGGTTGGAGGCGAGACCTATTCTTTGGTCTGTGATACTGGATGGGTCTGGTTGTCTGATAATGGATTTGCGCTCAGCGGAGCACCAGATGTGGACGAAAACCAACACATGTGGGTTGGACGATGCGGTCCTGTAGCGGCAGGGAACTGTCTGGAGTGGTTTGGAGTTCACGCCTCGCTGGGTTGGAGCATACCCGAATTCGTCGATACATTAGCTACATATTCTCAAACCGGCTCAGATGGCACAGAGGTTCATAACATAAAGTCTGGAATTGACAACTTCTTAAATGATTTTGCCGTTCTCGGATTCTACTTAAGCATCTGGCCAGCACCTGATTGTAGTGTGATGGTGGAGTCACTTCAGGTCAGCCAGACCATTGTCCTGCTTTTGGGTTTCTGGTGGCGGGAAGGGGAAAACTGGTGGAGGGAGGGAGGACATTTTGTTACCATGTCGGGAGTAAACCCACAGCCGTTAAAGATTGCCTTAAGCGATCCGGGAAAAGATGCGGCGGAGTATGCTTGGCCAGGCAGAGTGAGACCTGTTGATCATCCCTCACCACCTCACCCCGATACTCTACATAATGATTTAATGTATGTTTCGCATGATATCTATCAGTCGAGCTTAGAATCTCCCACCCCGGGAAATCCCTTTTGGCAACTAACGGATTATCTTGAGTCAGATCCTGATTTTCCTCGTCAGTATACCGGCAAGAATTTCCCTTCTGAGTTTGTATCTTTTTACCAAGTAGCGCCTGCTGGCACCACCTTTGTAACTGAAGTGGAATATGCGGTGATGATCTGCTCTCAGCAGGAACATATGTTCTGGGAAGCTTCCTGTCCAGACTATGCACCCAGCGGAATGCCGGATTTCGATCAGGGGCAGGATAATTGGATCAATACCGTAACGGGACAGCCCACCTTCTGTGGTCCAGTGGCGGTTGCCAACTGTTTCTGGTGGATGGATTCAAAGTTCAATCTCCCTCCGGGGACTATGGGAGATGGGAAAGATCAATTTCCTCTGGTGAGGGATTATCTGGACAACCTATCCCCTTACAGCAACTGGGATGATCATGATCTATGGAACGTGGATCACTCTGCCACACCTTGGAGTGGTGTTGGTCCTCCGCCGTCAACTCCACAACCCTTTATACCCGGTTCTCAACCACCCGGAAGTGTGGATAGTTGGGGGGAGTTAGTGGAGAGACTTGCCTGGCAGATGGATGTTGACGGTCAACGAACCGGAAGCTCGCATATAGGAACCAGAGTAGAAGACGTAGATGATGCCATCGAAGAGTGGCTTTTGGCTGAGACCTTCTCTGATGGAAGCAATCTTGGCGATAGCTTATGTGTGAAGACATGGCAAAAACCAACATTTACCTTTGTGGAATCACTGGTGGAGAGGCATGAAAACGTGATTCTGCTTTTAGGCTTCTGGTATTTGGAAAGTGACAAGTGGCGACGGGTGGGAGGGCATTATGCCACGGTTGCCGGGGTGAATTCGGTGCAACTGATGATAGCTTTCTCAGATCCATTCTTTGACAATGCAGAAACAGGAGCCCCCGGAAGAGTGCTTTCTGGCTTATACATTCCTCATACTCCCACACCACATACTGATTCTATCATCCATAATGATGCGGGTAATGTTTCTCACGATGTTTACCAGGCGGACTTGAACTCCCCCGCACCCGCTGGAAGATGGTGGGTTCCTGAATATCCGGTCAACTCAGATCTGGATTATTTTATGCAGGTTTTCTACCAGCAGAATGTTCCGGACGAGTTTGTCCTATCCACACAATCCTACCCTCCGGGCTATCCAATCAACACCGTAGTGGAGTATGCTATTCTAATTGACGTTCTGGATTATCGGGGAGACGTCAATGGGAGCGGCTCAGTTGAATTAGGAGACATAATCTTTTTGATTAATTATCTGTTTAAAGAAGATGTTCCCCCCACCCCTGTTTCCGTTGGAGACGTCAATTGCGATAGGGTGGTGGATCTGGGAGACGTAGTGTTTCTGTTAAATTTTCTCTTTAGAGAGGGTTCAACTTCCCGCTGTTGCGGTCCTTAAACTTCAGGGTATTCTCCGGGAGTTGAGGGGATAGGGTCAGAGCAGAGATTTTATATCCTGAGGCGGAATATTTCCCATACAGAAAAGAGAAGTCATCAGAGTTTTTCGCAGAATGGAGTGGCAGCCATAGACCCGTAAGTTATTTTACTCAAATGAGCTTTTAGTGTGCGGGATAGAAATGAAGAATTAAGAAACTTTCTTATAAAGAGTCCCCTGATAAAATCTTGTTTTTGTTAGGAACGTTCCAGAAGATAGGGAACAACTTTTTATTTTCTTCGACTTTTTTTCATGTCATAACCTCGATTATTCTCCCCTAAGCAGACCAGCATCCATTAGAAGCTTGTTTTTATCTTGACATCTATGCAAGTTTTCACCAATTTTGAGGAAAATTTGCCCTTATAGGGTAAGTTCGAGGAATTCTCACATAAAGAGGAGCCAAATATGCAAGTTTTTACAAACTTGATGGGGACATCATTCAGATGTTAACTTTCATCTATACATTAAGTTGTGGTTACATGCTATGCAAACCTGTGCAGATCGAATACAAAAAAAAGGGAATACAAAAAGTGTTAATGTCTGTCCTCTAACAGCTTCCGCTTTGGTACACCCATTGCTTTCTTTGGGTTAACGAACTTTTAGTTTAACTCTACTTTGATAAAAGAAGGAGGTGAATCGAATGAGAAAAGGGCTAACAAGATGTATCCTTTTAGCTCTAGTGCTTCTGGTGGCGAGCTATGGAGTATCTTTTTTCTGTGAAATCCACATGAAGGAGACGATCTGCTACGATTTCACCTTCCCACTGGATCACCATACTTATGATTATGCTTCCATAGTTGATTTTTACTACGGAAAGCATCCAGATTCATTCCTTTACGGGGTTTTCATTGGGACGAGGCATTATCTTCCGGATTCTTTGGCATGGGCTCATACCTTGCCTCCAGGGTTTTCTGTCCCCTCCAACCTTATTACCGGAGCAAAGTTGTGGATTGACGCCGCTTGGGTAAACACCGATCAAAACATGGTGGAGATCGAAGGGACTTTCGACTGGGATCCGCTGAATCATGGTTGCTTGGACAACACCACCTATGATTTGATAGAAGTCGTTACAGAAGGATTCTGGAATGATGGTGCGCTTGATGTGATCGTCCGAGCAGGTGAGAGATGCTTAAGGTTGGATGAGGCAAAACTGCTTATGGATTATTACGAGGATCACACAGATGTGGATGAGGAATTCCCCTCACAGCCGATAGGCTTCCATCTTGATCAAAACTATCCTAATCCTTTCAACCCGGAGACTGGGATTTCGTTCTCTTTGCCTGAAAGGGCATCGGTTTCGCTTACGGTGTATAATGTTTTCGGGCAAAAGGTGAGAGAGCTGATCGAGGGAACCTTGCCTGCTGGCTCGTATAAGGTAACCTAGGATGGCTCCGATGATCTGGGGAATAGTTTGGCAAGCGGAGTGTATTTCTGTCGCCTTTCCGCCGGAGATAATGCCAGCACACAAAAGATGATCCTGATGAAGTAGCGAAAAAAGCATACCAAACAAGTTTTTGCACCCCAGCCGTATCTTCATGGCTGGGGTGCTTTTATTTCCTTTGGAGGTTAAACTGTTATTTTAATTTCCCCCTCTTCTTTTTTTCAGATAAAGATTGAGCAAAAAATTATTGCCTTCTTTCGTAAAAAAAGTTATAATGAAAAATGACCAGATCATAGGTCAAAAGGATTTGAAGCTGGAATAAGCACCTCAAAAGTAGGTATTGCCGGGCTTTGGTAAGAGAAGAAATCTACTGACTATTGCCTTCTGACTTATGACTGCTTTATCCAGAGAGATGTCCGAGCCCCGCAAAAGCGGGACAAGTTTGGTCTTTAGAGCACACCTGGCCACCCCGCCTCTGGCGGGGGGTTCCCCGTCCGGGGAAAGAGCGTGTGGGCGCAAGAGATGTATTATGTATATATTCTGAGGAACGAAGCTGGGAATCATTATGTAGGCCACACAGCCGACTTGTCGGCAAGAATAAAGGGTCACAACTCCAGCAAGAGTAGATGGACGCGGAGTAAAGGACCTTGGCATCTGGTTTACAAGGAGGAATACGAAACCAAGAAGAAGGCATTCTTAAGAGAAAGACAGATAAAAAGATACAAAGGCAGAGAAGCTTTTCGAAAGCTTCTGGCCAAACAGATGAAAGACTAGCTACGCAAGTTTACGGAGAGATGTCCGAGTTGGCCTAAGGAGCACGCCTGGAGAGCGTGTAGGGCGAGAAATTGCCCTCCTGGGTTCGAATCCCAGTCTCTCCGTTTTAATTATTTGTGTTACATTGAGTTACGGCTAAGGCGCAAGCCTTTACACAAACACCACGAAGGGAATTTCAGTCTCCAGGCTTTTCAATTCTCACGGAATTTCCCATGGTCTCATTTTTTGCTTGAGAATGAATTTGGCAGCACTCAACTTGAGTTCTGTCGACTGGCTCTTGAGTATTCTAATTTTCATAGTACCAACTTACCTTCCAAGGCAAGTCATGCTCTCAGAAGAGTAGCGGATCTCACATACAATTCATTCGCTCTTGATAAAAAAATCCGGCAAGAACACGCCGTCCGGTCGGTTACCAATCCGATCCATGCTCTGAGAAGTTGTGTCTTGATATCTGACTATCCTGCCGAGAATTTCTGAGCAATGACTAGATAACCACCATACAGTTTATCATGTTTGCCATCTCTCAACGCCTTCTTTATCTTTGGCTTCAAGAAAGACCTCAAGATGCTTGTCTGGACGCTTTCGGGGATTGCATATTGTAACCTCAAGAGCCCGGTTTTTTTCTGTATGGCGTGAGGTTTCAGATTTGAGCCAAACAGTCTATACATGTATCCGGCGGTATGATTGGAGATGGATTCCCATATGCGTACCGCTGATTCTGGAAAATATAATTCCTCTTGAACAATGTCTAAGCCAACATTCCTGAGCATCGCCTCAGCTTTATTGTGATCATAGTAACGATTATGTGCAAGCCTCACGTTTATCATTCTGGAATACTCTTCTAAATTTCCCCCTGAAAACTTCTTGGCCCAGAACCTGCTTGTTTTCATCAATCTATCAAAACCCGTACTTGGCACTGTAAAAATGAATTTTCCGTTCGGTTTTAATACCCGGCCAACTTCCACTAACACCTCATCAATATCGGGGATGTGCTCAATCACAGAATTTGCAAAACAAAAGTCGAAACTACCATTTTTCTCTGGGATGGCGTTTGCTGAACACGTATGTACCTTTTCGTAAAGTCCACTTTTTCTTGCAATAGCTGAATCTTCAACATCCGGATCAATCCCCACTAATCTGCAAGTTTCCTTGTTGTTCCAAGAACACCGGGCCTGCGAGAATATCGCACTGGTTACTCTACCATCGCCGCATCCGAGATCCAGTATTCTACCTCTTACCCGCGTTTTCTGGGCCAATGCTTCTATCTCGAACAGGCGCCAGAATAAGGTGGCTGGTTGAAAGATATTACCAAAAGCCAACTTCCTCAAAATATCACACAACGTATTATATGGAAGCATATTAGTTTCAGCCTGTTTTATTTATGCGAAATATGCTAAGATAATACTTGGGCTTTGTCCATGATCTCATGCTGCATGCGGAGTACCTGCAACCCATCCTCACTGCTTATCTCGGCGGGAATGGCTCCGGTTTTGACGGCCTTAAGAAAGCGTGCAAAAACCTCTTCGTTGCCGTAAAGCAGGTTCTTGGTGATCAGCCGCATCCCTGAGACAAACACACCCCGAAAATGAGAATAGGCCGCTGCAAAAGAGGTGCGCAGGATGTCGGTCGCCTGATGTGAACCATCGCACGGAATTACCACCAGGATGTCGCGAAACACGTCTACTGTAGCTATTTTTCGGGCACCCATGACGCACAGTTGCCATTCAGAGATGGGACTCTCGAAATTCATATAAAGAAAGATAGGCAGTTTTTGGTCATCTGTGTAATGGGCGGTAACCAGAGCCGGGGTAGATTTGCCTTCCAAAGAAGGGTGCGTTACAGCAGAGAGGAGCCGAATCCCTTTGGCCAAACGCTTCAAAAGGTAAAGCAGGTGTGGGGATTCGTCATAGAAAAGACCATATGGCAATGTGTCATACCAAGAGGGGAGGCGACGCTGGGGACTGCTGAGTTGAATGGCAGCGATTCCCCTTATCTCGCCCATGTCTCCCTGTGTAATCATCCGCTTTAATGTGAGGAAGGAGGAGGTGAACTGGAAATTATGAACGATGGAGAGCGTCAAACGTGTCTCATGCGCTATCCTGCAAAGGTCTTCGCCTTGCCCCACGGTCAGCGCCATTGGTTTTTCAAGAATAACATGCTTGCCCAAATTGAGAGCCTCTTTGGTCAGCTGGTAGTGCATCATAGGCGAGACCCCGATAGAGAGCGCCTGAACTTTCTCCATCCACTCTACCTCAGAGAGCGACCGCGCACCGGCCTGGTATTTCAAGCGATACCTTCTCTGCAACTTATCCGCCCTTTGCGGGTCAGCATCCACAACTCCCACCAGGTCACAGAGGTCGCTTTTCAGCAAGGACGGGACATGCCTGTTGGAAACCACCCATCCGGCGCCAACTACGGCTACCTTCAGTTTGTCCCTTGAACGTAGCATTGTGTTTCCTTCCTTATCAGTGAACTCTGGTTCCTGCCCACCAGCGAGGCATACAGATCAAGATGTTTTTGCACGTTATTGTCCCATCCAAATTTCTTCTCTACCAATTTGCGCGCAGATTGGCCTGCACGTTCCAGGTTCTGTTTTGACTCCAACATTCCAGAAAGACCCTCTCTCACGCCTTCGACCGTGGGCGAAACCAGCCTGGCACAGGAGGAGTCTACGTAATCCTTGTAACCGGGATCATCGGATAAAATCACCGGGACACCGCAGGCCATAGCCTCCTGAGCAATCAGCGGAAAACCCTCACCAATTGAGGGAAGGACGAGCACGTCACTGGCTCGCAAGATATCGGGAATTTTCTCCCTTGGCTGTGCTGGCCAAATGGTAATATGAGGTGCCGGCACCTGTTCCCGACAAGGTATGCTCCCGTTCCCCACCACCACCACATGGATGCCCATGTCCGGTCTAACCGCCTGGACCACCAGTTGTGGTCCCTTCCGTGGTACCAAGCGTCCCACGAAAGTGGCGATGTTCTTTCCTACGGGAAGTCCCAGCCGTTTCCTAATGGATATCTTCCCCTCCTTAGAGACAGGGCTGAAGAGACATGTATCAACCCCGTTGGGTATCCAATGGATATTGCTGTCGGAACCCGGTATCCGACGGATGTAGTCACGCACGGCAGAATTCAATACCACAATCGCATCGGAGTTTCTGACATTGCGGTGGCCAACAAAACGATGCGCGCCCCATTCCACGAGCTTGATACCTCGGTTCATCATTTTCTTCACCGACCCAATCCCGTCGCCCCCGGGAGGTCTGGCCTGATCGATTACATGGGAAGTCAACACCACTGGACGGCCTCGCCTGCGTGCCTCCCGGATAGCCAGCGAGGTTCCTTGGTAGAGCATGCCATGGACGTGGACGATCTGTGATCGCTCCACTTCGCTGCGGATGATCCTTCTTAGCTCTCTGGTGAAAATGGGATAGGGGATGCCTCGAGATTCGAAGGGATTCAGCGCCTTAGCCCGCAGGAGCGCATAACCCTCGTGGTCTTCCACAGGTGCCTCGTCGGCGAAACGGGAGGAAATCCAGGTCACCTCATGACCCTTGCGCACAAATCGTCTTGCCTGCTCCCAGACGACAAACTCAATCCCTCCTCGGTGGGGAGGTGCGTAGGCAGAGACTATCAGTATTTTCATAGACTAACATCTCACAAATAAAATACAAAGCTGAAATTTCTGCGCCTTGGTGACATCTGGCAATCTATCAACCGCGAGTCATGCCAGCACTATCTTAATGATTCAGGTCGTGCTCATGAGAAACGCACGACTCTGAAGTTGCTACGGAATCCCCGGGTTATGCCAGACCGTATGGTTATTCTTTCTTTTCAATCCAAGAATGCTCATGAAAAAACTGGAGAAGATTATCTGTACGCCAAGTATCAATGACGTTACCGCCGGAATAATCAGACGCAGGCTATCAGGATAGGAAAGCTCTCCAAAACCTTGTTTGGCCCAATAGACCACAGCACCTATCAGAAGACCCAGTCCGGAGACCGCTAAAATGAGCCCGATTAAAATACCCACCTCAAGGGTAACAATAGAAAAAAGGCGATTCAGCCTCGGATCTTCCGGAAGCAATCCCTCGGATATGGCAAATATTTTAGTGAACATGGCAAATGAGATCAACTGAAAGCTCAAAATAATAGCCATACCGGAAACTAAAAGAGTATTGGTATCGAAAAATGCCATCCCAAGTCTTAGAGGTCCCTGAAGCAGCAAGGCAAAGAAGAACGCTCCCACAAGAAAACCTATCATCCCTGGAAAAAGGAAAAGCCACCTGGGGCTGTACATCAGCATAAACCGGAGGTGGCGCCAGCCGTCACGCCAACTCCTAAGGTGAGGAGGCCGAGACCGTCCATCCTTATACAAGGTTATTGGTATCTGGGTTATTCGCATTTTGTTCAATGTGGCTTTTATCACCATTTCAGATGCAAATTCCATTCCGGTAGTCCGCATGTCCAGCTTCTGATAAGCTTCATTGCGGAACGCACGCAGTCCGCAATGAAAATCCGAAATCGGACTCCGAAAGAAGAGTCGACCTATTGCGGTCAACACAGGATTACCAATCCACCTGTGTTTCCAAGGCATGGCGCCAGGCACAACCGTCCCCCCACCTGAAGGTAAACGACAACCCATCACCAAGTCATAGCTCTCTCGCAGTTTTTCAATGAATGGGAATATATAGGAAAAATCGTAACTATCATCGGCATCTCCCATAATTATGTACCGCCCTTTGGCAGCCTCGATGCCTTCCGCGAGTGCACTTCCGTAACCTTTTGCTTCGACGGGGACCACTCGGGCACCACTCTGTCGCGCGATCTCCCTCGACCCATCTGTGCTTCCATTATCGGCTATTATGATCTCTGCTCTGAGGTCATGTTGTCGGATGGACTCCTGGGCCTTTCTGATACACCTTCTGAGAGTCTCTGCCTCATTCAAACACGGCATCACTATTGACACTTCCAGTTCAGATACGTCCCTCTCTATTACAGTTGTGGCCTCGGGTTCGTTATAAGCCGGCATCACCGCTGAAACCCCAACTTCCCCGAATTCTGGGTCGTGAGGTTTGGCGTTCCCCTCTGTTCGACGAATTCTGTATCGTAAGATTGGCATTTTTCAATATCCCCTAATCTCTGTCAATTGACTTAACAGGCGAATATTTTGCGGATGCAGTTTTAGAGCCTTTTCCCATTCCTCGATCGCCAAAAGCCGATAATTATAACTCCTTTCTTGGTTGTACTGATCGAAATATACTGCGCCCAAGACCTCATGAGCAAACGAGCTGGTTGGATCGAATGTTGAAGCTCTTTCCAAAAACAGAGCAGCCTTCTCGTAATCTTGCCTATCATAGTAGATCTCCGCTAAAGTCATATATCCACTGAAATTTCGGGGATGATTCGAAACAAACTGATTGAGCAGGACTATGGCTGAGTCAATTTGATCCTCTTGGATCAGCAACTTCGCTTTCTCAAAATCGGACAATTTATAGTTTTTGGTTTTCGGGTTTCCACTCGATTCTGCCACCCTTAGAATCTGAACCGGGAAATTTCTTAAACGATAGGTGGCAACAGGTCTGGCGTTTTTCATAACTTCAGGATAATCTGTGAAAGCTTGCTCTCTTTGTCCACCCTCTGCTTCCAGGGCCAGATGTGTTATAGGATGCCTCAGGAAGAAATCGGGATCGTCATCCCCGGGATGGAACATGCGTAAAACCAACTTCAACTCGTTTTCCATAACGAGCGTTTGGGAGTAAGGTCCTGAGATCACCGCTTCTTGACCCAGTATCTGGGCCAAGTCCTGGGATGAGTGAAGAAGAGAGTACTGCGTGTTTCTGCCGAAAGCCCAAAACTGTGCGCCATTGATGATAACAACCAATAGGACCGCTTCTGTTACGATGACCCTCTTGCGGGCCCTCATACGGAGGGAAGGTTTCCATCTCTTCGCTTCATGAAAAGCGTAAGTAAAAGGAAATGAGAGGAACACCGAGGGCACTATGATTGAACTCAACTGCGCGGTCCATCCGAACAACTTCAGAAAAAAGGATATAATGTGGAATGTGAGAAATGAAGACACGGGAATGGAAAATACCCAAAACCACACGCTCCTTTTAGGTTTCTTCTTGACCTCGGAGGGGTTCAAAAAATCGATGAGGCAGAAGGCCGCCAAAGCACACATGGGAGGAATCAGCAGCACTTGATACCTCAAAGGACGATAGTTCCAAGGCATTAAGGCCAAGATGCCCACCACAAGCCACAATGCGAAAAAAAGGTCTAATCTTGAGCATGACTTAAGATATCCGAGAATCTTTTTAACTTTGAAGGTCTTAAAAAAGAGTCCTAATAGAAAAAGCAGGGACAAAATGAAAAGAAAAGGCATCCTATAGAAAAGGTCTGTGCCCAGTGAATATTCTTTGCTGGCAAAAACCTGGGTTACCCCGCCAAAGGAGAAGAGCGAATAAATGAAATCAGAGAGTGACTCAAAACCCTTGGGGGAACCGTACAGTCCCACCGACATTCCAGAAACATACTGAGATACAGTCTCACCAAAAGGAGAGTAAATCAGAAAAAACCAGAGTAATGCCAGCGAGGAAGAGCCAGCGGCAAAAAATAGAATGAGGGAGTACTTAATCTTCCGGTGATCGGCTGAAAGCTTCTCTAAAGCACTAAAGACTACCACGCCCAAACATACTAGGAGTATGAACATGGCTAACATTTTACCGAAGAATATCGAAACGGCAAAACAAACGCCGGAAGGGATCAAAAGCCAGCCTCTTTTGAAACCTAACACAAAAAAGTAAATCCCCAGAGCGATAAAGAAGATTACTGAAACTTCGGCAAAAGTGCTACGGCTGTACATCACGAGAATGTAATTGATGCCCAAGAAAAACGTCGCCAAAAGGGCGGTTTTCTTGTCTTTCCCTTTTTTAATCGCCAGATAGAAAAAGATCAGAGTGAGGAAACTTAAAGTGGCAGCCACAAAGTTGGCTTGCCAGCGTCCTACCCCCCAAAGCTTGAAAAAGAAGAAAGAAATCAAAGTCAGGGCCGAATTCAAACATAAGACAAGATTATGCCCGAAAAGGTCCCAGCTACCCCACAATGCTTTGCTTCTGGCAAAGGAGGTATATTGGTCAGGATCAGTGTTAACATCCTGGCTCCAGGACAAATTCAAAGGGGGATCCGCAGATAAGCAAAAGCATCTTAGAAAAACTGCCAAGCCGATTATTAGGGCAAATAGAAGAACGCTAGTGGTAGAGGAGCTCAAGAAACGTATTCCGAGAAACCCTTTCTCTTGGAGCTTGGGGGACGGTATCATGTTATTCTACCTGGATTTCACTGATTCTTTGGCACGGGATCCGCAACGCAATCGTTTCAATTCCATTGGTTTTATCGACAGTTTGCACACCCCACTTAAGGAGGATTTTTTGCTAACCGTCTTTGCTCCAGCCCGCTCTCCAGTCTCGGTCTTATGATTAATTGTTCGAGAGTATTTGAAGGATATTTAGATATTGTGAAAGCAATGCTCAGAGGGCGTGAATTTCTGTATATATGTACTGGATGGTCAAGGATTCAAGGTTCTTCCTGCAAACATGAGTTTTGATGACGAGCAATTATAATCGAGGATTATTTTATTCAAAAAACCCGCGCAGAAGTTTTGTGCCAACTTTGAGTCAAAATAGATCAAACTACATCAAAATAAATCAAAATAACCGTAATTGATAAATTCTTGTTTATTTACGTCTTGGGTCATAATCCAGTGCGGGACAGTAACTTATAGAAACGACCTGATTCGAATCCCAGTCTCTCCGTTTTTTAATTTCCACAATAAACTTGCTCATAACCTTTTGTTGTGTCCACAACGAAATTCCTTGACAATCGAAAGTCGAACCAATAATATTCCACAGGGAAAGTTGAAATTGGATCGGTTATTTGATTACCTTTGGTTGCCAACTTTCGTATAATGGTTGGAAGCTTGTGAAATAATTCACTTATTAAAGGATAACTTATGTGGCGGAAAAGTATTGGGGTAAAGCTGATTTTGGTGGTGGGATTTATCTTGATATTGTCCATGGGGATCTTTGCATACGTCAACATCGCCTCTCAGAAAAAACAACTTATAGGTGAGGTGATGCGGGGTGCCATTAGGATAAGTGAGACGGTAAGGAGAAGCACCAGATATGATATGCTGAGATACCAAAGTGACGATGTGCATCGGATCATTGAGACCATAGGAGAGCAGGAGGGTTTGGAGAAGATCAGGGTTTTCAATAAAGATGGCAAGATAATGTTCTCCACTGCTAAAAATGAGATCGGAGAAATGGTGGACAAGAAAGCCGAAGCCTGCTATGCCTGTCATGCAGCGGAAAAACCCCTGGAGAGACTGACCACACCGGACCGCTCCAGAATTTTTACAGCCAAGACAGATCATAGAGTGTTAGGAGTCATCTCTGCCATATATAATGAACCCGATTGTTATACCCCAGACTGCCATGCCCATCCTCCAGAGCAAAAGGTCCTGGGAGTATTGGACATTGGGATGTCCTTAGAGGATGTGGATAAGGAGATCAAAGGTGCTCAAAATAAGATGATCTTCTTCGCCGTGATTGCCTTTTTGGTGATCTCGGTGACTATCAGTATCTCCATCAATCGATATATCACTCGCCCGGTCAGGGAATTAGTCAAAGGAACCAAAAAGGTCGCCGAAGGGGATCTGGACTATTCCATTCCCATCAAAGCTGAAGGCGAGATCGCACAGCTGGCTTTCTCATTTAGTCAGATGACCGCAGATTTGAAAAAGGCGGATGAAAAATTGGTCGACTGGGGGAAGACTTTGGAGCATAAGGTGGAAGAGAGGACTGAAGAGTTGAGAAAAACCCAGAATCAGTTGATTCAGTCGGATAAGGTGGCTTCTTTAGGTAAGCTGGCTGCTGGGGTTGCTCATGAGATCAATAGCCCATTGACCGGAATTCTGACCTACTCTTCTCTCCTTCTTAAAGCCAAGGAAAAAGGAGATCCGGAAAAGGAGGATTTAGAGGTCATCGTAAATGAAACCAATCGGTGCAAAATGATCGTCAAAGGTCTTTTGGACTTTGCCCGACAGACCGAACCCCAAAAGGTTTTGTCCGACATAAATGAGGTAATAGGTAAATCGATAGATTTGATTTCCCATCAAGCCAGTTTGCAAAATGTCAAAATTGATAAGAAAATCAAACAGGACTTGCCCAAAATAATGATAGATGTGGGGCAGATTCAACAGGTGTTTATTAATATCCTGCTCAATGCCATTGAGGCTATGCTCCAGGGAGGAACTTTGACCGTATCTTCAGGAACCGAAGATGAGATGGTGGCTATTCGATTTACCGATACCGGCATTGGAATTCCAGAGGAGAATTTACCAAAAATCTTAGACCCTTTCTTCACAACAAAAAAACAAGGAAAGGGGACTGGCCTGGGGCTCTCGGTAAGCTATGGTATAATTGAACGTCATCGAGGCAAATTAGAAGTGAAAAGCAAGGTGGGAAAAGGCACTACCTTTACTGTAAAGTTACCGATAAAAGAAAAAGCTTTTGAAATTGGAGAAAAGGGGAACCAGTAAATGATGAAAGCTAAAATATTGGTAGTGGATGATGAGGAGATTGTATTGAAAAGCTGTCGGAAGATACTGGAAGGTGGCGGGCATGAAGTCTTTTGTGCCCTTTCCGGTCAGGAGGCTTTTGACTATTTGGAAAAAGAGCCAATTGACCTCGTGATCACCGATATAAAGATGCCGGGGATGGATGGGATGGAAGTTCTGGAAAGGGTCAAGGAAAAATACCCGGATATCTTGGTGATTATGATCACCGGCTACTCCACAGTCCAGTCCGCGGTCCAGGCAATGAAATTAGGAGCTTTTGACTATATCCCCAAGCCCTTCACCCCGGATGAAGTTTTGGTTGTGGTGGAAAAGGCTATGGAAAAAAAAAGCCTAATTCATGAGAATATCTACCTGCGAAAGGAGTTGGAGGCTAAATACGGGTTCGATAACATTATTGGCAACAGCCCCAAGATGCAGGAAGTATATAAGTTAATTCGTAAAGTTGCTCCGACGGAAAGTACCGTTTTAATTCGGGGGGAAAGCGGGACAGGCAAAGAGCTCATCGCCCGAGCCATCCATTTCAATAGTCCTCGAAAACAAAAACCCTTTGTTCCGGTCGACTGCGGAGTCTTAGCTCAGGAACTTTTGGAATCTGAGCTTTTCGGTCATGTTAAAGGGTCATTCACCGGGGCAATAGTTACCAAACCAGGGCTATTTGAGATTGCGGATGGGGGATCGTTTTTCTTAGATGAGATTGGAGACATTAACCTGAATTTTCAATCAAAACTATTGAGGGTGATTCAAGAGAGGGAGTTCACCCCGGTGGGAGGAGTTAAGCCCAAAAAGGTTGATTTAAGATTGATTGTAGCCACCAATAAGGACTTGGAAAAATTGGTGAAAGAGGAAAAATTCCGGGAGGATCTTTTCTACCGACTGAATGTGGTAAGCATCACCATACCGCCTTTAAGGGAAAAGAAAGATGATATCCCTCTTTTAGCTTATCATTTTTTAAAAAAATATGCCAACGAGATGAAAAAGAATATTAAAAGTATCTCAGTCGATGCGATGAATATGTTAATTGCTTACAGCTGGCCCGGAAATGTGAGGCAGCTGGAGAATGTGATCGAGCGAGCCGTTGTCATGGCTGAAGGGGATACCGTCACTACCGAGTATCTACCCTTCGTGGTCGGAGCCGAGGCGACTCATCCCAATACCCCTATCCCCAAAACTTCGAAAGAGTTGAAGGAAACAAAGAAAAAGGTGAGGGAATCGGCGATTGAAAGCATTGAGAAATCGTTCATTTTGGATGCCTTGACCAGAAACGACTGGAACATAACCCGATCCGCCAAAGATGTAGGAATGCAGAGATCAAATTTTCAGGCTTTGATGAGAAAATACAATATTAGAATAGAAAAATAAATGGAGGTCAGGAGCCTGCGGCTCTTGACCTACCGGCTGGACTTGCTGGACTTACTGGACTTACTGGTGTTTGTTTTACGTTTTTTTTAGCATTAGAAAATTTATGATGAGAAAGTAGTTCGTCATCCCAGAGGATGGCGTAGGTTCCGGTTTGGGTTTTAGCCTTTCTGAATCCCATGGAGGAGAGGAGCCGACCAATCCGGTGATAAGTGAGCCGGCTTTCTTTGGATTTGCCTTGATTGAAAGTGTCGGTAATGATTTTAACCGGAAGGATGCCATTTTTTACTTGTTGTTTAAGCCCTATGATAGTACTTAGAATTTGAGCTTCCAGGTTGTTAGATTCAGGATAAAGTTTTGGCAATACCTCTCTTCTTATTGCTTCTATTTCCTGCCAAAAGATTTTTTCGGCCCTATGGGTTTCACTCCGTTCAACTTCCGAGGTTTTAGTTATGTTCTGTTTAAGCTGGATGGCTTTTAAAGCATCCCGGATTCTCGGCTTACAGGATTTATCTTCTAATCTTTTAATGCTCTTCTCGATTAATATCTCTAGAAGCTTCGAGTGCTTGGAGTCTATTGTTTCGTCGTCGGTATCAATCAGATGGTTCATATGATTCTTCTTCTCCCTTAAGGCGGGATTCTGTGCATGCAAAATATATTCGTCTCCCCAATAAACGGTGGAGCTATCCTTTTCACCATTAAGGTTAGGGAAATTTTGCTATTTGTGGTAAGAGAGGCTACGGGTTAGGTATTAGAATGGTTCGAGGCTCACCATAAATGTTTCGAAACTCACTATAAATGGGGTTTTATCCACCCTCGCCTTTGGCGGGATTTTCAACCTGAGGCCGTAGGAGGATAACGTTCGGTATAAGCGGCGAGCGGGTTGAACTACGAGAGCCAGGTAAAAGCTTCTTATTAAGAAAAGATCAAGCTCCGTCGAAGCCTCGAAAAATAACCCGTCCGGCTTAATGCTGTTGATATGCACAGATTTCTATCTTCATTTTTGATCCGTGCTCAGTCTACGAAGAACTCTTTGGAAGTGTTCTTCATGAACAAGATGGCGGTACCGATCCATCACCTCCTGCTGAACAGGAGGTAGTATAGGTTGTGCACGATTCGCCCAATACGCTATTACGTTCAAATATAACCAAAGACTTCTCATGGTCCTAAGAAGCACAAAACTTGTAGCACTTTCAAGTGCCTCTATAGCTGAACACATTAGTTCTTCGAAATCACTAATGGTCTTTATTCCCAGTTTAGAAACGTATCCAATAGCCCCTTCTGCCTCTTTGTCCGGCAGCTCAAGACCAAGCACATCCCATGAATACTGTTTAAGAAACTGTTTGGTAACAGGCTGCGGGGAAAATATCAGGAACCTAGGGACTCTTGATCCTGAGTGATCATATTCTTTTGCTTCTAAAGCAAAAACCTCATCCACCTCCTCAAGCAGTGCTGCAAGTCGTGCCAGTCTCCGATGTGTTTTATCGGAAGATTCATGTTCTTGTTTATAGAGAAGCTCATGAGATACTGAAGCCCAAGCGTGCTGTAACAGGGTTCGAACTTGTAGTTCAAAGGAGACATCCTTAGCCATCTCGTTTGCATCAGCTATTTGTGTCTCAAGTTTTATTTTGAATTCTCCGTTTATGGGTTCTCCGGATGGGAAGCTGCGCATGTAAGAAGGGAGGTCATCAAATTGTGCAGGACCAGGATACTTTTCATTCCATTTTAACACGCAATGCTTAGATGAGTACCCAAATGTTGTAGGTCCTCCTCTTTCAATAGTATCCTCCATTTCTTGTACATGAAACAGGTGAGACACATGGTTCAAAACTATATCGATATCGTGGGTATACAAGCAAATCACTCGAACTCCAGCTCGGTCGTTCAAATCTTTTAGGTCCTTATAGCATTTCCTTTGAAGTTTATCGAGGACGCTCGGCAGGGATTTTATTCTCCAATCAATAGCGAATACATCAACACCAGCTTTAGCAAGCTCGTAACGAAGTAGCCTTGCGGCTCCGCGGCCCAACACCCCGTACAACCAGTTCCCCTTGAGAAAATTGTTGATCAGATAATGAGTTGCTCGTAAATCTAGATTCATTTTGCCATCTTCATAAGAAAGACTATATTTTTGAAAATCTTCCTTGAGCAAAACACAGAAATCAGCGTTGGTGAGCAAGCACAGAACTGGTGAGGTGCGCGTCGAACCATCCACTGGAATGAGTCGTTGGAAATTATTTTATTTTTCTAAATTTTCAAGGTCGGCTAAATCCTGTAATCTACCACTGGCTTTTTTATTTTTCTTTAAGTCTTGAAAAGAAATGAAGTTTATTTCGATGCCATCGATGGTTAACGTATTTTTATTCTTATAGCATCCAGGAAATTCAACGCCATCTATAGAGGTTAAAATTTCTATGCGGATGGGAGGTTCTCCCATTCTTATGTTCTTCCCTTTCTCCAAGAATAATTCTTCTTTCAATTCAGGGACGTCAAAGCCGAATTCCCGCAGAGCTGACACAGTTTTTTGTGCATTATCTTTAGAGATAGCAATCCAGATATCGATATCTCCGGTAGCCCGGGGATATCCGTAGAGGGCAACAGCATAGCCACCAACTACCAAATACTCAATTCTTTTTGAGTTGAGTAATTGTAATAGTTCTTTGAAGTCTTGCGGTAGATGGATCATAACCAAAAATAATCCTTCTTAATAGCTCCAAAGCCTCGAGCCTTTCTTCATAACTTTTTTGTTTCCAGTAGTCCCGGTCATTTCCATCACGTACAGAAGTAATCTGAAAAAGTTTTTTGTTCATATTTTAATTATACCAAAATTATTGGATTTTATTTGTTTTGGTTAACGGTGATTGTGCAGTCTGAATGGATCTGCAAAGATAGACGGCCCGCTTCTGTATAATATGACTTCAATGCGTCAGTCACCCCAGACGGGGGCGTTTGCCCAGGATTCCCCATACGGCGAAGAGTAAGCTCCTGACGCAAGCTTTAACATTGTCAGGAGCACGGGGCTCCTGACTTATCTTGGTGTCAGGTGCTTAGAGCACCTGACCTACCTGCTAATCATAAGGTGCTAAAAGACTGTTTTGTTTATTTTGGCGATGCCCTCAATTAAATCACTGACTTCTTCTGATTTGGGGTCACGATCTTTCTTGTGATCACATAGGTTTCTTATGTCTCCTAGGTGTTGGATAAACCGCCAGGTAGGCACATCAATTGCGTCATTGTCTTTTAAAGCTTGGTTGTAATCATTAATGCTCGGATCTTTCTTTCTGATTTTAATCTTGTGGTTCTGGCATATTTGAGAAAGATGCTTTTCAAGAACAACGCCGGCGATAGCACCTGCTCCACGAATAAATCCCCTTTTTAGAAGCTCTCTGGCAGATTCCAGTTCGTCATCAAAAATATCTGCTTGTAATACCTGCCTAATATCGAATAGGGAATTTTCAAACCGTTCCTCTGCAGATTTTAGAATGCTCAATTGCCGTTCGAATTTGGGTGCAGCCGCCTTATGATCTACAACAGTCTCAAAGCTACGAGTCACTTTTAAGCCGATCATGTAATCCGAGATTGTATAGGTCAAATAGTCGGTCTGTTTTCTCTTTTCATTCTTATACTGTTTAACAAAATCGTCGAGTCTGTCTGGCAGAATTTGCTTTATTACTTGCATGGATACAGAATACCATCTTTCGTATTCTTGTTTAAATAATGGTAATTTTAGTTCCTTTAACTTTTTCTTAGTCTCTTCGTCAACTAAATCAACATCCAGCAACAGACTATAGTAGAGTAATTCTCCTTTCTTTATCAACTTATCAAGCTCTTCTCTATACTTCGTCAGATTCGAATTCATTTCTTACCTTATAACTATTGATTATATGGTTTCCTGATAAAACCGCATCATGTTTAGCAGCACCGAACTGCCATTCGCGCACGTGCTTGTAAACGGTCGAACAGCCTATACTCAGATGTTCCTCTGCCTCCCTCAGCCTCAGCCACTTTGTCATTCATCATGACCCTTCCTGTAACGTCTATTAAGATACGAGCACAATATAGCAATGCCTGCGAACAGGTCAAGTGTAATTCTTTCTTTTTGTGGGGATACCAAATACAAATTCCGTGCCTGGTAGGTAGGCAGAAGAATTTCATTTATTAGGCGTCAGTCACCCCAGACGGGGGCCGTCCGTTGCCAACAAGAGAAGCCCAGATTCTTCGGCTAACGCCTCAGAATGACATTCCAAGTTCGTCACGGGCGCCCTCGTCCGTGACGCATATGGTAACAGACAAGGTGTCCGTTACCAACGAGAGAACCCCCTAAATCCCCCTTATCAGGGGGACTTTAACTTTTGATTTTGCCTCCTTGACAAGAGGGGTAGGGGGTTACTCAGAATGTTTTTCTATTTGATTTCTATTATCTTCATCACTTATCTTAGTGTCAGGTGCTCAGGGCACCAGACCTACGGGGCTAAAATAGTATATAAAACAAATACACCGCATATTTCTACTATACATCACAAATCCCACCTAAGTCTTTATTTACCAATAAAAGCACTTCAAACTGATGCATAGTTTCAATATGCACCAGGCTTTTAAGCTCCTCAAGACGTATCCATTTTCAATTTTATCATACAATTTAAGTTCTTAAATTTCAAATAGTTAAGAAATACATTTGCTAAACTTTGTGAAAAGAGTCACAATCTGGCACATCTGTTGCACTATATGACATTGGAAGGAAAAGAAAGGAAGGTGAGAGAAGATGTCATACAGAGCAAATGTCCTGGTGGTAGATGATGAGCAGGTTGTGTGCAATAGCTGCAGAAAGATATTAGGCCGGCAAGGACACAGAGTTCAGACAGCTTTGAACGGAAGGGAGGCTCTCAAAAAAGTGGAAGAGGATAAGTATGATGTGGTTATTGCCGACTGGAAGATGCCGGAGATCGACGGAATGGAGGTCTTGAGGATTGTGAAGAAAAATCACCCGGACATTATTGCTATAATGATAACTGGATATCCATCAGTAGAATCGGCAGTCAAAGCGATGAGGTTGGGTGTCTCCAACTATGTTCCTAAACCTTTCGACCCGGATGAATTAACTCAAACTTTGGAAAAAGCCTTAGAAGAGAGAAAAATCGAAGGAAAAGAGCTACTCTATTATCAGAAGTACGTATGGGCCAGGATGTTGGAGGATGGCACTGTCGAAGTCGGGGTCAATGACAAGCTCAGGGAAGACGTGGGAGACATACTGTATGTGGATCTGCCATGCCACGAGACCAAAGCGGAAAACGGAAGGTTGCTTATTAGGGTTTTGGCTGCGGATAAGCAGATGCACAAACTCTGTGTTCCCATCCGGGGTCGAGTGGTCGAAATCAACTACCAGATCAACTTCAATACCGACCTGATAAACCATGATCCGTTTGGCAAAGGCTGGATCGTCCGACTCGAACCCTTTAACTTGGAAGAGGACCTCAAAAACTGGTCTGGCAACATCTCGATTTTCTCCGACCAGGGAAAGGCTGGAACGAATTCCCCGAATGCAGCCAATACAGCAGATTCAAAACCAACCACCAAAAACGAGACTAAGATAACGGAAAAACCAGACGCGGAGTCATCCGCAGAGCTTGGAAGAGAACCACATGATTCTAAACCTTCCGTTGCGAGGTTCCTATTGTCTGCCCTGGCCTCCCGGCTTTTCTTCATATCTCTATTGCCCGTATGTTTGGGCGCTATAACCAAAGCTCTATTTAGTCAGGTTAGCCCCCAGCGGGCTAACTGAAAGGAGTGATTGAAATGAAACGCAATGTCTTGGTAGTAGATGATGAAAGGACCGTATGCAACAGTTGCAGGAAGATTTTGACCCAAGAAGGTTACAAGGTGGATGTAGCTTTATCTGGAGAGGAAGCACTGAACAAGGTTAAAGGAAACGGATTCGATGTGGTGATCACCGATTGGAAGATGCCGGAGATCGATGGGTTTGAAGTAACCCGAAGAATAAAGAAGGAAAACCCCAAAATTGTGGTGATACTGATCACCGGCTATCCTTCACTCGAAAACTCGATCAAAGCCATAAGGTCTGGGGTATCTGACTATGTGCCAAAGCCCTTTACTCCCGACGAGCTCTCCGATGTGATGATCAGAGCCTTAGCTAAGGGTCAGGCTGTTCCGACAGATTTAGTTCTCGATCGATTGGTTGAAAAAGGAGTGGTGACCACAAAGGTAAAACCTGAGGTGGTGGAGGCTCCTCAGAAAGAAGCCCTGGTTACTCCGAGGGTGGCTTTAGTGCCTGCCGAAGAGGGAAAAGTTGGCCCAATAAGATTTGTTTTTAAATCCGTCTTAGCTCCCGTTTTTGGCAGATTATTCTTTATCGCCTTGGGACCCATAGTGATTTTCACCATAGTCGGCGGCATTTTCAAAGCGGTTGTTGGAAAAAAGCCTTTGGATTAGTATAGGTTTGCGATTTTCAAATTCATTTTGGTCAAAAGATCCTTGCAATAAGGATTAGCCTAAAAAAGGTTGTAAAAGAAGCTAAGCAAAATGGACAAAAATGATAACAAAAAATAAAAGGAGCAGAAATGGTAGCCCTATTAGTAGCATTGACCTTCATAGTAGCACTGGTGATTGACGCTCTGGTTAGACGAGGTAAGAAGGGAGAGAAGGGTGTGGAATTACCTTCGTTTGTCAGACCAGCTGTTAGGCCTGCCCCAGCTGCCAGACCCGTCCAAACTGCCAAGCCTATCCCCACTGCTAAGTCCATCCCCAATGTCTTGGTTGTGGATGACGAAAAGACCGTGTGCAACAGTTGCAAGAAGATTCTAACCCAGGAAGGTTACAACGTGGAAGTTGCTTTATCGGGGGAGGAAGCATTAAACAAAGTTAAGGGAAATGGATTCGATGTGGTGATCGCCGATTGGAAGATGCCGGAGATCGACGGGATTGAGGTGGCCAGAAGGATAAAGAAGGAGAAGCCCAGTATCGCGGTGATAATGATAACCGGGTACCCTTCAGTCGAAAGTTCCATCGACGCCATCAGGTCCGGGATATCCGACTACGTGCCCAAGCCCTTTACCCCGGAGGAGCTCTCCGATGCCATGGTCAGAGCCTTGGCCAAGGGTCAGGCCGTTCCGGCAAATTTAGTGCTGAATCGGTTAGCTGAAAAAGGGGATGACCTTAGAGCCACAGCCTAAGCCGGCTTCGAGAATTTGCCAGAAACCATCTCCCACAGAAAGCTCTGGCTCGGCTCTTGTGGATGGGGGACATCTATGGACGGATTGGTGGAACATTTCGAATCAAAGAGTGTCGGGAAGTTTGAAGTCCAATTTATGCACAAGCAGATTTAAGGAAAGAAATTAGTTATGAAGGCACCCAGTTTTTAGTTGCCTTCATAACTTATTTTTATTATATTTTAAAAAGATTAAAAAAAGTCAAACGGTCAAAGAATAAGGAGTTATTAAATGACAAAACCCAAGGCGCTTCTGATAGATATCACTAAGTGTATCGGGTGTCAGCTTTGCGCTTTAGCCTGCAAGGAAGCCAATGGCCTTCCCGGGGAGGAGGAAGAGGAACTCTCCGCAACAGCTTATACCGTGGTGAAGGAAAAAGATGACGTCTATTATCGTCGTTTGTGCATGCATTGCAATGACCCCACCTGTGCCTCGGTTTGTCCGGTAGGAGCTTTTGAAAAGACTCCTCAAGGTGCTGTGATCTATCACGCACACAAATGTATAGGTTGTCGTTATTGCATGCAGGCCTGTCCTTTCAGCATCCCGACTTTTGAATGGAACAAACGTGCGCCCAAAGTGAGAAAGTGCACCATGTGTTACGAGAGGCAGAAGCAGGGAAAGATTACAGCCTGTGCCGAAGCCTGCCCCACCGGAGCCACCATATTTGGAGACCGAGATGAACTGATCAAAGAAGCTCGAAAACGTATTCAGGAAAACCCGGATCTATATGTGGATCACATCTATGGGGAACACGAAGCGGGGGGAACATCTGTCTTGATGTTGTCCAATATTGCATTTGAAAAACTTGGATTTCCGAATAATCTCCCCAAGGACCCTCTGCCTCTGTTGACCTGGAAGGCTTTGAAGACGGTTCCCAGTATTGTCATCTTTGGCGGCGCCTTTTTGTATGGAGTGTGGTGGATCATCGACCGTAGAATGGAGTTGGTAGAATACAAAACAAAAGAGCGGGAGTCTAAGAAGTCACAAGAAAAGATATGATTGATAATAAAAATAGTCCAAGAACAAAGAAGATAATGAAAGAGAGATTAAGATGGAAATCAAACTACCATTCAAAATAACTTTCTGGAAAGTGGTTTTGCTGTTAACCTGGCTGGCTGGCTTGGTAGCCGTTATAGTCCGTTTCACCAAGGGTTTGGGAGCTGCCACCAATTTAAGCGATAAGTTCCCCTGGGGGCTGTGGGTTGGTTTCGACGTCATAACCGGAGTAGGCCTAGCCGCTGGCGGATTCACAATTGCGGCAGCAGTTTACGTCTTTCACGTAAAGAAATTCTATCCGGTCTTAAGACCTACGATCCTGACGGCTTTTTTAGGATATCTGATAGTGATCGTAGCGCTTTTAGTTGACGTGGGACGCCCGGACAGAATCTACAACCCACTTTTCATGGGAAATCCCCACTCCGCGCTATTTGAAGTAGCCATGTGCGTCATGTTTTACACCACGGTTTTGTTTTTTGAGTTCAGCACCATTCTTTTTGAACGTCTGGGCTGGAGCGGGCCCAAAAGATGGATAGCCCGGGTAACTGTGCCTTTGGTCATACTGGGAGTCATCCTTTCCACCATGCATCAGTCTTCTTTGGGCTCCTTGTTCTTGATAGTTCCTCAGAAATTATACACTTTCTGGTATTCTGCATCTCTGCCGATCTTATTCTTCGTCTCTGCTGTTGCGGCGGGATGCGCCATGGTAATCTTCGAATCACACTTAAGCTTCAGAGCTTTCGGTCACCGCTTGAAAGAGGATGTGCTGGCAGATATTGGAAGGGTTCTTTTGGTGGTTTTGGTAATATATGCACTTTTGAAAGTTTATGATTTTTACGGACGGGGAGTTTGGCACGAATTCTTCCTGCCTCGCACCGAAACCTTGCTCTTTTGGTTGGAGATATTGTCGGGAGTAGTCGCTCCCATCGTTTTGCTCTCCATACGAAAAGTGAGGTTATCCACCCGGGGCTTATACTCTGCGGCGGTGTGTACCATCACCGGTTTTTTGTTAAATAGATTGAACGTATCCACCACCGGTTTGATGGCCTCTTCCGGTGTTAACTATTTCCCATCCTGGATGGAGATTTCGGTAACCATCGCCCTGGTATCCACAGCTATCTTCATCTTTGCTATGGCGGTGCGTTATTTGCCGATCTTTCAGCATCCGGAGGCAAATTCCAAACCAGAAACGGTTACGATTCCAGAGGCAGTTCTTGATGTTGAAGCATATCCTAAGCCCTGAACAAATAGAATGATAGATGTGATAAGAAGAGATTAGCCCCCCAAAAAAGGGGAAGGGTTAAGGTCCCCTTCTGAAATCTTACCCTTCCCCTTCTTCCTAACTGAACTTCAAAGCTGGGTTTCACAATTTAGTCGGTTGAAATTGGAGAAATATTTGAACCCATTGAAACAAGAGCAGTTTATAAAAGCACCATCGTTGCAAGCGATATTGAGATTATTATGAATGAAGCTGCGCGAAAAACATTACAAGCAGGTTCCAACATCTTAATGCAACACTTAATAGATTCCATCGACAATACTCCACCATCTCTATCAAAAAGCGGTGTTTTGATTAGGACGGCACTAAAGAATAATTAATAATTTTTAAAGAGGAATAAGTTCATTGCCAAACATTCCCCTGTGTCCATTTTGTGTCCATCCAGAGTAAAAACAAATAAAAACGTATCAAAACAAATCAAAAATGAAAATTCTTGACAGTCAAAGTCTTATTCCGTAATTTAATGGTGCAGAAGAACTTGTGAGAATGCCCATATTAGACTCCCAGTCTCTCCGCTTATTAATTATTTGTTGTATGTTAAAGTTACACTTGTGAGGAGAGAAAGTTCTTTAAAAGAAGTTTGGTGGACTCAAACAGGGAAAAAAAGAAAAAAACAAAGAAGCCCCGCCGATGGCGGGGCTTCTTCCTACTTATCTCTAACAGAAGGGGCTACCGTTTACCGCGAAATCGCATAGCGTGAGAAATGAGAGACCTCAAACTCCAGCTTTAGCGTGGCGTCCTCCATCACCACCTCTTGCTCTATATACCACAGCCCGGTCTCTGGATTGAGCAAATAGAGCTTTAGCACCTCGCCGTTCTCAGCCTCCAGCACCGAAGCTTCAAGCTCAATTTCAGCTGGTTTGTAAAAGACCAGGCCATCAGGTCCAAAATCGAAATGCAGCCCTTTTTGGACTTCCTCGTTCTGGCAATAGTTGAAGAGGGTTGCTGTTACCGAAATGAAGACCTCTTCGGTCAGTGCACCTGGTTCGACATCGAAATCAAGATCGAAACACTTTGCCTGTAAGTTTAACACACCACCGTTGGGACCAAACCAGCCGGAACTTTCCGCTGAGCAAGGTTCTGGCCATCCTACTAAACTGGCGGGTGGCTTTGGCCATAACTGTTCTGCTGTATATCCCTGGACTAAATCTTCTCCGGGTGCCGTGGGAAGTAGCTTACTACAGCCCAGGGGAAATAGCATCATTACTCCCAGGGCCAGGACGGCGACAGCCCCTATAAAAGCTTGAAGGAAGCGTTTGTTTTTCATGTTTTCCCCTTTCTGCCAGAGGTTTCAGGTTTTAGTTTTTGCCTTTCAGACAAATATTTTAGCAATCTTTTTGCCCATCTGTCAAAAAAGTTTCAGGGTGTGAACAACATGTTGACGTCTCTTCGGTTAAGCCAGTGCAAGCAATTTAAGCAGGGGGTTTTCCTTTTGAACAGTGCTTTTTTTTATCAAAAAATGTTGGAATAATCCTATAAGTTGTGGGATAGTTCCAATATTAAAGCCTCCGTTACCATCAACTCCGTTTAAGCAATTAATTCTCTGTTGGGGCGCGGGGGTTGCACCCTTCAGGGCGAGCCTTTCCTTCGACATCCCGCCCAGACGGGCGTCCGTCTGGACGCCTTTGGCGGGAGACGAAGTGCAGGACGAGCCCCCGCCCCCTTCTCTATGGTCACGGAGACCCCCCAGACGGGAGCGTCGGCTCGTCTGGGAGATGACCGCCCTGTCTGGGCGGACAGGTGTACAACCCTTCAGGTCAAATCATTCAGGGCAAGCCCCTGTCCGATCTGGATGTAAATGAAATCCTCAAAAAGCGGTGATTAGCTTTAGATAAAGATAGAAGGATTTCATGTCGACAAAGATAAAGAGGCACTAACACCAAGCTTGGATCCCATTTGAGATTATCTTTGAATCTTGAGGTTTGATTCTGTTGAATGTTTAATAATAACACTTAATTCAATTATATGAGAAAAATCTTAGTAGTGGATGACGATCCGAATATCGCAGACGTGATCGAGCAATATTTTGATGGGCCCGAGTATGAAGTGTGCACCATGCTGGAAGGGGAGAGGGTCCCGGAGACAGCTTCGAGGATAAAGCCGGATTTGATACTTCTGGATTTGAAACTTCCCGACGTCTACGGAATGGATGTCCTCAAGAACTTAAAGAAAGTGGGTTTTCAGGCTCCCGTGGTGATAATTACAGGCAACGTCTCTGCCGGAGTCGCTATGGAAGCAATGAAGGAAGGGGCTTATGAATACCTCCCCAAGCCTTTCAGTTTGGATGAACTGGGCAAATTAGTGGACAAGCTTTTGGCAAAAGATACCGAATCTGAAACCATATCATCTGCACAAAATGAGCATTATGGTCCTCAAGAAGTTGAGGAATTGGAGGGTAGAAGCTCAGAGATTCTGCATATAGGAAAAATGATCGGACAAGCCGCATCCTCGGAAGCCCCCGTCCTAATCACTGGTGAAAACGGGACAGGCAAGGAACTTGTTGCCAAGATAATCCATCAAAACAGCAGAAGAAAAGATAAGCCATTTGTGGTGGTTAATTGCGTCTTTCCCTCACCCCAAATGTTAGACCAAGAACTTTTTGGGCAAGGTGAAAAAACAGAAGAGGAGACCTCGCAGGGGTCTGCGGGCAAGTTTGAACTTTGCAATGGTGGGACTATTTTTCTGGATGATATTGGGAATATGAGCTTATCCACTCAGAATAAACTGATGACAGTTTTGAAGAAGGGGGAGATTGTAACCAAAGGAAATAAAACTGTAAGTGTAGACGTCCGCATAATAACCGCATCTCCGGGGGACTTATCAAAAAGAGTGAGCGAAGGCAAATTCTTGCAGGAACTCTTCTACAACCTCAGGGTGATATCCATACTCGTGCCACCATTGAGAGAGAGAAAGTCAGACATTCCACTTTTGGTAAAGCACTTTTTGGAAAAGTATTGTCGCCAAAGCAAAAAAATAACTTCCGATGTGTCACCTGATGCCATGAAGATATTGATGAGCTATGCCTGGCCGGGAAATGTTAGAGAACTTGAAAATAACATCTACTCTGCTGTGGTTATGTGCACGGGTAAGCAAATTCTGCCCGAACACCTACCTATATTTTACGAGAACCGACTGCAAGCCCAGTTGGATTTTGGGCAGGGAAAAGAAGATTATTCTTACCTGCTTATGCAAACTTTAGATCCAATTAGAAGCAAGCTATTTTGTGGTCTTAAAGGAAAGGTTCACGGTCGGCTGATAGGTTCATTGGAGAAGGCTTTGATCTCTATGGCACTCAAACATTGCCAGAGCAATCAGGTAAAGGCGGCGGATCTTTTGGGTATAAGCAGGAATACTTTGAGAGAAAGAATGTTGAAATTTGGATTATCTCAAAGAGAGAAATCCGCCCACTCTGTATCGTCCAGTCCTTAGAACAGAAACAGGGATCAACTCCTTTTCACATATAATTCCTGTCCAGAGGGATAAACCTGAGCAAAGTGTGAATTCAAAAACACCTCTTGGAGATCTGGTTCTTCAATGTATGAGGCAATTTCCTCAAGAATCTTTCTGGCTTGAATCAACTGGTTTTCTGCAAGAATCACCAATTTTTCTCCTTCAATATCCGCTAAGTCATGGTATAGCTTACCTAACTGTAGGTGTGCCTTATACACCGGTTCTTTGATGCCGACTCTGGCTGAAATCTCCAGCGCTTTTTTCAAGTCCGACTCAGCCTCATGAGTAGGGGATATTGAGGCTTTTGCCATTCCGCTCAACAGATACCCTAAAGCCACATATTCACTGGTATTTTCTTGTTGTGCCATACCCAGCAGTCTATCCGAACTTTTTGATGCCCCCTGGTATTGTGCAGTCTTAAGCTGAAGCTCAGTTAGTCCGGCCAGGGCTTTCATAATGAACTCCTTTGACTTTATCTTCTCTGCTAAAGCCAAAGCCTTCCTGCTGTAATCTTCTGATTCTTCAAAATCCTCAGACAGAAGATGGTATTCTCCGAACCGGGAAAGGGTCTCGCTTTCCAACTCCTCATCACCCAGTTTTTTGGCAGTCTTAAGGGTTTGATCATAGCGTCTCTTTGCTTCGCTTAAATTGCCTATCTTCAACTGAACGTCACCTATATTTCCTATGCTATAGATTAAGGCGTGCTGATCGCCGATTTCTGAGAAGATTTGAATGGAGTCTTGGAATGCTTTTAAAGCATTAGAGAATTCAGCCTGGCTTTTGTAGATGGTGCCCATGTTTCCCAGACAGTATCCCGAATTTCTCTTGTCCCCTATTCTCCTGAAGATCTTGAGAGCATTGATGAGCATAGCTAAAGACAACGAGAGATTACCGTTATCTTGATAGATCAAAGCCAGGTTGTTGAGCGTCTTGGCTTCCCCAACTTTATCTTCGGTTTTTCTCCTTACCTGCAACGCTTTTTCAAAGTATTGGGCGGCTTCGGTTAAAGATCCCAAACTCCAATAAGATATGCCAATGTTGTTATACGAACGAGCCATTCCGTCACTATCTTTTATCCTCTTAAAATACTTCAGGGAAGATTGGTAAAACTGTAATGCTTTTTCGAAAGAACTTTGCCGACGATATATATCTCCGAAGTTATTAAAAGACATGGCCAATCCTAAGTCGTCTTTCAAAGGAAGGGAGATTCGACGTGCCTGTTCCACGTAAGCCTGAGAGGCACTGTAATCGGCTCGCAACCAGAAAAGCTCACCTAAGTGATTTAAGGCTTTGATTTGGTTTGTCCTCTTTTTAGTCCTTTTTGATAAGCTCAGCATGGCGAGGAAGTCTTTCTCTGCTTGGGAATACTCACCAATCAGCTGATAAACTTCTCCCCGACGTTCCAATAAATTCAACATTAATTTCGAAGATTGTCTGATTTGACGTTTTTGTTTTTTTGCCATTAAATCCTGTTTAGAGATTTCCTCTGCTCTATCGAAAAATCGGATGGCCTCTTGATTAGAATAACCTCGTTTTCCCTTATTTCCGGCTTTGATCAGATAAATAAAGGCTTTGTTTAAGTTGGGGCTATTTTCGTAGTGGTGAGCTAAAAGCTCACATTTTTCCTCCAGAGAATCTTCAAACTTCTTCTCATAATAGTCGCCAATTTTCAGATGCAGATTCCTCTTTTGAGCAAAAGGCAAAAGGTCGTATGCCACCTCTTGGGTTAGAGCATGTTTGAACATGTATTGTAAATTTGGCTCGGCGTCCTTCAAGGGCATCAGATCGAGTTTGTCTAAATACTCCAACCAGTATTTAAGCTTTCTTTTAGAGAGAGGATATGGGAGTATCGAGGCTAAGGTATCGAATGAAAAGATTCTCCCAACCGCAGAGGCAGTCTTTATGACTTTTCTTCCAGCCTCATCCAGCTTGTCAATTCGGGTCATTATCACGTCCTGGATGGTGTCGGGAATCTCTATCTGGCTTACCTCACAAGAAAGCTCATACCTTTGGTTATCCTCATTCCAAATCAAATGACCTGAGTCGCGCAAGGAAAAAATCAACTCTTGTAGATAAAGAGGATTACCCCGTGATTTCTCCCAGATCAGTTTCGCTATTTGATCGGGAATCTGGGCATTCCTGAGATGGGAGGAGGCTAAATTGAACGCATCTTTTTTATTCAGCTCGCCAAGCAATATCTTTTCATGATTTTCCCTTCTCCCCAAATCCTTTGCCTTCAGCTCGGGTCTGTGGACCAAAACCAACAGAATAGGATAGTTGGGGATCTTTTGTGAAAAATATAACAAAAGATCTAAGGAGGTTCGATCTATCCAGTGGACGTCCTCAAGGATTAAATAGGTGATAGCTTCCTTGGTGCGGTCTAAAATTAGGTTTACGACGGTGTCGAATAATATCTGTCTTCTTGTCTTCCCCTCCAAAGACCTGGTCCATTCGTTTTCCGGGACAGATAATCCTAGAAAGTCATTGAATAAAGGAGCCCATCTGTTTGAGTCGATTTCCTTGAGTTTATCGGTGAGTTTTCTTACTTTTTGTGATGCATTGTCGGTTTCAACAAGACCGCAATAGTTTTTTACAATCTCCATCCAGGGAAGCAAGGGGGTGCTCGAACCATAGAACTGGCAATCTACCAAAAACCCTTTCATTTTATTTTTTGTACACATTTCCAAAAGCTTTTCGGTAAGGCGGGATTTTCCTATTCCGGGCTCTCCTACGATTGAAAGAGTTTGACCCTGATGGCTCATAACTTTTGCTATTATCCGGTTTATGACTGCGATTTCTTTTTCCCTTCCGATCAAAGGGTTTTTTCTTTCACTCATTGTTCCTTTTGCAGAGACATGTTCGGGCATTATGACATCTACAATCTGAAAGGCAGTTACCGGCTCACTTATGCCTTTTGCTTTTATCTTGAACTTGGAGGCTTTAAATTTGGAAGATACGGCTTTGAAAGTTTTCTCTCCCACCAAAATTTGTCCGAAATCGGCTTTGGACATCAGGCGAGCGGACAGGTTGACATCTTTCCCCATAACAGTGTATTCCCTGCGAGCGGAAGATCCTACTTCACCACAAAACGCATTTCCAGTATTAATGCCTATTCTATGCTCTATGATATGAGACAAGTGTGTCCCCAATGACTTTAATTTTTCCTTTATTTTCAAGGCACATAAAACAGCACGCTCCTCATCATCTTCTTGTGCCACCGGAGCCCCAAATAAAACCAAAACCTTATCTCCAATAGAATAAGGATCAATTCTGGCAATCACACCTCCATAGTCAACGACAACTTCCTGCACTGTTTTAAAATAGTCATTTAGTATTAAAGAGCTCTCCCTTTTTTTGGCGGATATGTTTTTTAAAAGCTTATCCGGATAGGCTAAATTCAAAAAGAGAACCGTAACTCTGCGATGCTCACTTTCGACAGACGATCTGTATGGCTCTGCTTCCATCTTTTTATAAATGCCCTGTGGTAAATAAGGGACAAGCGCTTGCAATAACCTCTTTGCATCCTTGAACTTACCCTTCCTTTGGGCAGGTTTTGTGAAAATTTTGGGTTTGCCTCCTAAATCAAGCAATTTGAAAAATTCTTCTCTTCCTTCTGTGGCTTCCACCCAATTATGAAGTTTGCGGTGGCAATTTTTTGTAAGTAAAACCTCACCTGATTGTGCAGATTCATTACACTGAATGGTCAGATTAACATTCTTACCCAAAATCGCCAATTCCAGTTTTTGACCCGGATTCCCCAAACTGATAGCATAGAACTTTCCGCTGTTGACTCCCACATGTAACGTTAAAGAAAAAGTTCCACAAGAGGTGGAAACTGATCGAAAGTATTTCATCTTTTCCTGCATCTTCAGTGCTGTGGCAACAGCTTTTAAGCCCCCTTTTTCTCCTTCAAAGAACACCAAAAGTGAATCTCCTCCAAACTTAAGCACGTCTCCGCCATTGGCGAAGACGATTTTGAGCATCAAGGAGAAAAACCTGTTAAAGATCTGGGTTAGTTCCTCCGCACCTTTTGGTCCCATTAGGGATAGTTTTTCTGACATTTTGGTAAAACCGGAAGCATCTGCCTGTAACAGACCACCAGAGAGCGACATTATTCTTGACGGATCGAAGGATTTGTGAGCCGAGACCTCATCCGGGATTAAATTGGGAACGTAGCTTAAGATAGTCTCGAAAATTCTTTTTTCTTTGCTCTTATGCATCTGATCTTTCCTTATCCTTTTCCCTAATAGAGCATCAACCTCAAAACATAGAGCAGCGAAATGTGAAGAATTTGATCCAGGTAATATATTTGTTTTGTCTTGGGCAGAACATGACCCTTAAGATAATCTTGCACCCAATGCAGTATAAATAGAAGAACCAGGAGGCCACAGACAGTCCATGAAAAGAAGTAGCCTCTTTCTGTGACCAACGAGTGAAGTAGTAAGACAGCCGTTATGACCAGCACATAAATAAGCACATGAAAAGTTAGGACCTTTTTGGAATTGGTCTTCTTTTGTGCCATACGATCAGATTGAAGAGCAAAATCGCCCACAAAGTGACCCAAAATCAGATACATTATCAAGTCCACCTGGGCACCTATCTCTTTTGATATATTAGTTGTTGTTCTAAGGAAGGCTTTTCTTGTGGAGTTGGCTTTGGCTGTTTTGTTGGAAGCCTTATAATGAATCTGGTCCCAATTTCTTCTTCACTTTGGACCTGGATGCTCCCATGGTGACCCTCTACCACTCTTCTGACAGATAGCAACCCGAATCCATGACCTTTCTCTTTGGTGGTGAAGCGTTCCTTGAAGACTTTGGCAAATTTGTCCTTAGTGATACCGACCCCGTTGTCTTTTATTTCAATCTCTATTTGTCTTTCATCTTTCAAATAGCGTACTGCTATGTCGATGGTCTTTTTGCGATCGGAGATCGCTTTTAAAGCATCGGCGGCGTTGTTCATCAAATTGTAGAACAGTTGTTGCACCTGTCCTTGATCCACCTCTACAAGAGGTAATCTTTGGTCGAAATGGGTCTTAAAGACAATATCATCAAACCTGTTCTGTGGTCGGAGAAAGAACAATTCTTTTTCGATAAAGTGTATAATATCAAAAGGTTTTTTCACGCTCTTGGGGACGGCGAAGTCCATAAGGTTGCGAATAAAGCAACCGATTCTTTCCAACTCACTTTTCATCTTGGGTATTCTTTTTTTAAGACACTTTTCGGTGTCTCTGTTTATTTCATAAGACAATAGGTCGAGATTGCCGAGCACTATTTGGAGATAGTTATTAAGTTCATGCGCAACCTCTGCCGCCATCTCTCCTCGGGTAGCCATGCGTTCCAATTCGAGTGCCTGCCGATTAAGGTTTTTCTCAAATGTGATGTTCTTGCTTATGTGAAGAATGGCGGAGGTATGTCCCATACGATCTGACACATTGCAGATGGTGGTATGGGCGACAAAATGTTCTCCATCTTTCTTTCTTGCGATTATCTCCCCTTGCCAGATTCCCTTCTGTTGGAGCGCTTCTCCGATTAGCTCATCTAAATTCAATAGGTTCGCCCGTCCTCTAAGTATCTCCACACCTTTTCCGATGACCTCCTCCGAGCTATACCCGTATTCTGTTTCTGCGCTGTTATTGAAAAGAGAAATAGTATTATCTAACTTGGTCACCACAATTGAATAAGGGGAGGTGGAGATTATACGCTCAAGAAAACTCTTGGCTTGATTCAACTCCTGGTGCGACTCGGTTAATGCTTCAGCATAAGCCTTTAAGTTGTTATAAGCTTCACCTAACTGTTTGTTCTTCTTCCTCAGTTCATCGATCATATGGAGGTCTGATTGTCTTACCCGCGAACTTAAAACCCGCATTAACTGGTATGCCACCAAAGGATGTTCACCAAGCATCGTCAAAAAGTCCGACTTGGAGAGTTCTAACACTTTGGTGTCTTTTACCGCTTGAGCGCTGGCAAATCGTGGCTGCTCATCAAGCAAGGCCATTTCCCCGAAAATATCTCCGCTCCTCCGGAGCGCTAAGGTAGTTTTTTCTCCGCCTCTTTTTCCCCTCTTGGTAATCTCTATCTCTCCATCTATGATTATGTAAAGTGCGTCACCCAAGGTATTCTCCCGGAAGAGAAGATCTCCACTACAATATGTCTTTTCCTTGAAAAGCGGGAGGATTTCCCTTAGGCTATCGGAGTCTAAACTCGAAAAAATGGGACTCTTGCGAAGTAACTCTATTATTTCTCTGGACATGGTTTTCATCCCCCCAGAAAATGGAATCCCTATTTGGATATATCGTCAAATTGTATCATAAGTTAACAGGCCCTAACAGGAATTGACGGATGCATTTTTGTTGCCAAAAACAACCCGTGCGAATAAGATCGTCCCTCAAAGTTCATTTTGAGTTTCTATCAAGGAGTTCGAATGTAGCTAAATTGATGGTTGGCATTAACAGAGGTTTTTCGAGGACAATTACTGGTAAAACCGTTGGTCCTCTAATAGATAAACTCTTCTAATAGGTGAAATCAATTTCTTTCGGTGTTTATTTTGTGGCAAAATAAAGTATACCCCGTACGAATTTAGCCGGGAGGGGTGCTCGCCCTTTGCGCTTTTGAGTTTGTTTGAAAAGAAGTGGAGAATCCTTATATATCAACAGCTACCGTACGCCTATTTCACTTGATGGACTTCTTATCTAAGCAGTTAAAAAATAGATTTTCCAGAGACTCTGTGGCCCTGTCCCAAGAAAAATTAGCCTGAATATAGTCTCTTCTTTTCTTCTCTCCAGCTTCAATCAGATCCTTGTTCTTCAATAGAAATTCCAACTGTTGTTTAAGATCCTTTACATCTTTATTTCCGAAGGTGAATCCCAAATCTCCCACCGCATCTAAGTTTGCTTTAATGTCGCTCACCAAAACAGCTTTGCCATAGCTTAAAGCTCGAAGTGCCGCCTGAGACACCCCCTCTACAACAGAGGGGAGGATATAAAGATAGCAATTTGAATACAACTCTTCCAGGACATCTTCTTCCACATAGCCACCAAAGATTATTCTTTGGTTTTTCCATTTTTGAAGGCTTTTCTGGTAATCTTCGGAAAATTTTCCATCTCCTGCGATGAAAAGTTTTTTGTCCGTATCCAATTCCCTGAAAGCCTGGATCAAGAAATGGCAACCTTTCTCCGGCACCAGCCGATTCAAGAAAAGGATAAAATTGTTTTCCCTTAGCCCAAATTTTTTAATCTTGTCTGGTTTTCTGAAAACCGGCGGATCCACTCCAGTAGGAACTCTAACCACCTCCCTTTGAGATTTGCCCTTAAAGTATTCTTTTAAACTTGAGGCAACCACCGCCACCTTATCGGGGAAGTGTATTGAGGGATACTCAGCCAATTTTAACATCAATTTTGCCCATCGGTTCCACTTCTCTCTTTGCCAATCCAGGGAATGGATGGTAGCCACCACTTTTGTCTTTCCAGAGAGCCTGGGAATAAAGGAAAGGGTGGAGGGACCCAATGCCTGGTAGTTTATAAGATCAAACTTACCCAATAGAGAGTCTATGCTACAAAAAAGGGTATGAGATATGGCATCCAAGTGTTTAGTGGGAATGCTATATATTTTCTTAAGCCTGACTCCCTTATACATTCCATTGGTGGAGGTGTAATGGGGGCGGCAAAAGACCGTAACCTCATGTCCTTTTTGGACAAGTCGGGTGGCGATCTTTTCGACATAGTCTTCTATTCCTCCATAGGTGGCAGGGATCCCTTTTTGCCCAATAAAGGCTATTCTCATTTCATTTAACTCTTACTTTTTTAACAGATGGCTTTAAGTACTTGTTAGGGAACTCTGAAAAAGGTATTTTTGCGGGGCTGGAAGCCCTTCAGGGTGAATCCCCTCAGGATGAACCCCGCCTACGAACTCTCCCTTTTTGTCCTCCTCTGCATTTCGTGTAGAGTGGTAGGGCGGGCATTCCTGCCCGCCGAAGTTAAATTTATTTGTTGACCAATGTCAAAATAGGAGCACGTTCTTTCGTCCTTACTCTGACCAAGCCTTTTTGTCTCATATCCCTCCAGCAGTCATTAAACTCCCTGATAGTCTGCTCGGTTTTCAGATTGGTTGCCATCTTCTTTAAGAATTGGAAGGGGACCGTGATGATATCCGCGCCGGCTAGAAGGGCTTTGTTGATGTCCAGCATGTTTCTGATACTTCCCACGATGATTTTGGTCTTTACATTTTGAGCAGAAAAGAGCTGGGAAGTGTCTTTGATCACAGTAAGAGGATCGTAGCCACAATCAGCTACGCGACCGTAAAATATAGAAGCGTAGGTGGCTCCAGCCAGAGAGGCTAAAATAGCCTGGTTGGTGGCCATGATGGCAGTAGCGTTGGTTTTTATGTGTTCCTCTCTTTCCAAGATATTTACCGCCTTCAATCCCTCTATGCCCATGGGAATCTTTATCACTATGTTTTCATGCCAGCTAGCATATTCTTTGGCTTCCTCCACCATCCCCAAATAGTCTTCGGCAGTGGACTCCACGCTCAAAGGGAAATTGCCAATATCCATAATCTCCAAGATCTTCTTCCTTAAGTCCCCTACTTCTTTTTCCTTGGAGAAAATCTTGGGGTTGGTGGTGGCTCCGGTTATCACTCCCCAACTTGTAGCCTCTTTTATCTCGTCCAGATTGGCAGTGTCGATGAATAACTCCATTTTATCCTCCCTCCAGTTTTTTTATGTATTTGGTTGCCTGATACAAATTGGGGACGATAAAATCGGGTTTGATTTTTTTCTCTGAAAGTAACCGGCAGAGGTCACATTTGTGGTTGCCTATCAAAAAAGTGGTGCAACCCACAGCTCTACCAGCCTGAATATCGGTAATGCCGTCTCCGATCATGTAACACTTTTTTAAATTTAGGTCGAAATCTTTTTTCGCCTGGGACAAAAGTCCGGGTTTGGGCTTGCGACATCTACAGTTTTTCTTATATCTTTTGTCTTCTGCTTGGGGATGATGCAAACAATAGTAAACCCCATCCAATTTGGCATTTTGTTTGGACAAACCTGTCTGCATTTTTTTGTCTATGGCTTTCAAGGTTGGCGTATCAAAATGCCTTTTGGCAATACCCGGTTGATTGGAGACTACGATGGTTTTCAGACCCAAGGAATTGATCATGCGGATTGCGGCTCCCACTTTAGGCAAAAGCTTAAATTGAGAGACGGTGAAGGGGGTATCCAAAATCCCCAGTTCCGTGTGATAGACGATTTTATTTATTACCCCGTCTCTATCTAAAAATACTGCCGTTGTCATTCTTCGACTCCAGTTGAAACTAATTGTTCTGTTGCCTTTGGAAGTCTTCTTGATTTCTTCAAGTTTGGTTCCTCTGTTTCTTCAAAAGCGATCCTTTGGCCCGGCTCAGAATAGATTCTGTTTTTCTGGACCGAAGAGTGAGATTTTATCTTTTCTTTAAGGCAACTGCAGATTAAATGTTCTAAGACTAAATGAAACGACTCCACCTGGGGGGTGGAGTTAAATGGGACTACAATACAGGCATCAGCCATCTGCTTCATGGCTCCTCCATCAAAGCCAGAGAGACCTATGGTGACTCCGTTGTATTCCTCCTTGGTCAACATCATGGCTTTTAAAAGATTCTGTGACCACAATCCGGCTTTGTCTTTGCCTGTGCCTCCGTGAACACTTATGCCAATCAAAACATCCCCCGGATGCATCAAGTTTTTCAATTGCTCGGAGAAGAGATTGTCAAATCCCTCATCGTTAATCAAGGCTGACATTAGAGGGATATTGTCATTCAGACAGATTACTCTGAATCTTTTCTTTCCCTCCACGATGGTGCATTTAGCAAGATCACATGCCAGATGGGTAGCGGTGGAGGCTGAGCCACCATTTCCCATGGTGAAAACAGTGCGGTCCTCTTTCCAAGCAGAAAACAAAAGCTCAACCACCCGGTCGATGTCCTCAAGCGAGATGTTATCAATGATCTTTTTCATGTCGCTGAAATATTTATGGATATACATCCGGTTGAAGGTTGAAGGATACTTTTCTCGAATTGTCGACACTTTGGCATCTTCCAACATCTTGATTCCCCCTTTCCAAGAAATTTACCTTTACTTTCTGAAGTTCCACTAATAATTATTTCAGGTTCTTCTCCAAAAGAGTTGCCAATGCAATAGTTTGATTTGCCTTTCACCTCTCCCCCTTTGTCCCCCTCTCCATAAAATGGAGAGGGGGAAATAGGGGGTGAGGTTTTCAAAATGTCAACTTAATTAAGTCCTTACAAATATTTTCCTTATTAAGACTTTTAGTCCTATGGATCCAAATTCGGACCACCAAAGTGGAGAAAAACCTTATTTCGAAATGTCCTCTCATTGTAGTTGTTCATCTGGATTTTGAGAGTTACTTCATTGAGAAAGAAATTTTCTTACTCTTTACGATGTTCAAGATAAATTGGACAACTATCACAATAAGCTAAAAATTAACTAAAACCTTAGAGCCCTCGAAATCCAACCTGAAAGGCATCTCCCTCAATCCCTCGTTCTTCATGATCTTTCTGAAGCCATTTTTGCCGTTGTTACAGTAAAACATGAAAAATCCTCCTCCGCCTGCTCCCATCAGTTTCCCACCAGAGGCGCCATTCTTCCTGGCAATCTCATACCAACGGTTCACCTGGCTTGAGCTTATCTTGTTGGAGAGTTTCTTTTTAGTCAGCCAATGGAGGTCCAAAAGCTTGCCAAAACGATTCAAGTCCTCCTTTTCAAAAGCCTGTTTTGTCTCTTCCCCGATTTTCTTTATCTGATGGAGACTTTCTACAACTTTTTTGTGGTTCACGCTGGTTGCTTTATTCTGGGATTTCAATACTTCCCCTGCGCTTCTTCGGATGCCGGTATAGAACAGAAGGGTATTGTTCTCCAGTTGATCTTTGGCGTCCTCGGAGAGACGTAACTGCTCAACTTTGGTATTTCCCAATCGGTCTATTTCCAAACAGATCACGCCACCGTATGCGGCCACGTATTGGTCCTGTTTCCCTATGGGCTCCTTCAAAAGCTCGATCTCTAAAAAACAAGCCTCCTCAGCCAGCTCTTTGGCGGAGACCTTCTCCTTTTTGTAGGTATGAAGCGCATTCAGCAACCCCACGGTAAAGGAGGAAGAAGTCCCCAATCCGGTATTGGAGGGAACATCCGCTATGGAGGTTATCTCCACCCCGGAATCGATGCCCAGGAGTTTTAAAGCCCCTCTCACTATAGGGTGTTTTATCTTTTCTGCTTTTTCGGCAATCTCCGTGACCGAGTAGCTTACCCTGATAGAGTCCTCGAACCTTTTATTTACGGTTACGTAGATGTATTTATCAATGGCTGCACTCAAAAGAGAGCCTCCATATTGAGTGTAGTAGGAGGGAAGATCCGTTCCTCCACCACCTAAGGGAATCCTCACCGGGGTTCTGGTTACGATCATAAATCTCCTCCTGCCTTTTGTGAGTTGGGTTGCCCCTCACCAGAGGCGGATACTGCCCAACACGTCGGTTTTCTGATATCCTACGATTACATCCTGCCTTGATTCCATTTCTAAGCCTATGAAAAGTATGAGCCGTGAACGTAAGTCCTGTTATCTTTGACGAGCTTCTAACATATTGACTTAACCGGTCTACACCCTTCTTTCAGTTTCTGCATTCTGGCAAAGTCTTGCTGAAGGGGACGGTCTATCTGAGGGGACTTGGTTTAGGGTCTTTTTATCCAACCAGTTGAATTCTGCTTTTGATTAAGTTTTCAAACTCTTTCAGTCCTTGAAGAGAGCCTATCTCATAGAACCTCTGGTTAACCTTGTAGGCTAACATCTCTCCTTTGGCTATTATTTTCTGGTAAAGCTCTTCCAGTGGGGACGGTCTATCTGAGGGGATTTGGTTTAAGATTTCTTTACTTAGTATTGATAAGCCAGCGTCAATGTAATTCAGTTTTCCATCTGGATTGGTTTTATCGTAAATGGTGACCAGCCCGTCTTCGATTCCTATATTACTATTATCGTAAAGATTATGGTTTTTATAAACCACCAACAGGCAAAAATTTCTAAGTTTTTTATAGTAAGATTCAATCCCTCGGTAATCAAATAAAAGATAGGAATCACCATACATCAAAAAGAATACATCTTCCAACAAAGGCTCTGCGTTTTTCAATGCTCCCCCGGTTCCTAAGAGATTTTCGCCCTCATCTGAATATATGATGTTTACTCCGAATCTTTTGCCATTACCGAAATAGTCCTTTATCATATGCGAACGATATCCCACGCACAGAACTATATCAGACACTCCATTATCCCTGAGTAGTTCTATCTGGTGTCGGAGGAAAGGCTTGTTTTCTATCCGGATCATGGATTTGGGAATATTTTCGGTTAAGGGTCTTAGCCTGGTGGCTAATCCTCCTGCCAGAATCACTATCTGCATACTTTTTCGCTCCCCACTATCTCTTCTATCATGAACTTGATTGCTCTTTTCACTGCTTGATCCGAGCTATATTCGGGTTCCCATCCCAACTTTTCCATTTTTTCTGTGTTGAATCTCACCTGAGGAACATCCCCGGGCCAACCTCTGTCACCACCCGTATATTTGAACTTAGCGTTTTTCAGACCCATCTCTTCTACTACCATCCTGGCAATGGAGCTTACATCCGTGGTGGACTCACAGCCTAAGTTGAAGAAATTTACCCTCTCGTTCGAATTTTGGAAGCCAAACAGCATTCCCTCCACACAATCTTCCACCGAGAGGTATGGTTTCTGTTGAGTTCCATCCCCCAATATCTCCAATTCGTTCGGATTCTTTTTTAGTTTATGGATGAAGTCGAAGATTACCCCATGGGTTCCTCTTTTGCCGACGATGTTGGCAAATCTGTAAATCCAGCACTGCATATCGAAAGTATGGCAGAATGCGGTAATCAAAGCTTCACTTGCCACTTTACCGGCGCCATAAAGGGATATGGGCAGAACCGGCCCATAATCCTCAAACAAAGGGATAACCGGCGTCTCTCCATAGATGGTTCCGCTGGATGAGAAGACGATTTTCTTGATGCCGTTTATTCTCATGGCTTCGAGAACATTATAGGTGACTATGGTTTCTTGTTTTAAGTCTAATGAGGTATCATCAAAACCCAATCTGGCATCCGGATTTGCCGCCAGATGAAAGACCACGTCGTAGTCGACCATCTCCTTCGTTAGTCTCTCTAAGTCCAAAAGGTCAGCCTGAATAAAGGAGAAGTATGGCTTATCCAGGTGATGTCGGATAAACTCCTTTCTGCCTGAGGAGAGATTGTCATAAACCGTAACATCTCCGTGAGAGATCAACTTATCCACTAAATGACTTCCGATAAAGCCGGCTCCGCCGGTGACAAAAAAGCGCATTATCCCCTCCTAAGAATGTATCAACTGTGGCTCGTGTTCTTTTCTTTCTTCAATTTTTCCTTCATCCTTGATGATTTCTTCATTCTCGATGTTTTGTCCATTTTCGATATCCCCAATGATATCTTTTCCTAAGATCAGTCTTGTCTTATTTTTTAGAACCCACCAGCTGGGCTTCCATATATTTCTTCTCATTGCCGGGCGCGACGTGCCAACCATCCAGCAATTCTGGGTGCATTTGGACACGATTTCTCGAACCCTTCGGGCTGGAGCGCCATTCCAGATCTCCTCAAAACTGGCTTTCTTTATATTCCCCATCAATTCCTTGAGTGCATTACAGGGATATACATCTCCGTATGGATCGATGAATACAATATCTGTTCCCGCCCCACAAGGAAGAAGCCTCCTTTCTCCACGAATGAAATTTATAAGTCCCCTATTCAAATAAGCCCGATACCAATCTTTGACCCTCAAGAAATAATCCCTTCTTTTTGAAAGCAAAAGTTCTCGGATAAATTTCTTCATCTCATCTATAACTTTTTCCTTCTCCTCAATTACATTATCAGGCACACGGAATTGCCAGGCATCGTGAACAGCACACTGGCTGAATTCAACTCCCATGTATGCACATAAATGATACAAATCCACCAATTCATCCGAATTACGATGGGAGACAGTTATGGCAAATCCTATATCTTTTACCCCCAACTCTTTCAGCCGGAGCATGCTTCTCATGGCACGGTCAAATCCGTTTTTTAAGCCCCGAATTTCATCATTCTTCTTTGGCAAACCTTCCAAACTTATCCTTATTCTGATGTCTGGATGTTTTTGGACAATGGAAACCAGTCGCTCCGGGAAATAACCATTAGTGCTGATTTCAAGATGTTTCGTCTTCTTCGACAGGATATCTACGATCTCTTTTATATCTTCCCGCAGGGTTGGCTCTCCACCTCCGATATTGATGCGGGCAAATCCTTCTGGAAGTTTATCAATATGTTTGAGGGTTATCTCGTCCTCCCTTCGAGAAGGATACTTCCAGATATGGCACATTTGACAACGAGCATTACATCGATAAGTGGGCATAATGGCAACTTCAGTATTACTGAACATAATTCACCCCCTCCTTAACAATTTTTGTTTCAACAACTGGATGGGGACGAGCTTCAACTTTTTTCTCTTGGATAAGTTCTTCATATATCTGCAAAAGCTTAGGATAGTATTTTTCAGCAGAGTAGTTTTCTTCAACTTTACGCCGAGCATTTTGACCCATTTTTTCTATCATTTGTGGATTTTCATATAGACATTTTATCTTTTTAGCTAAATCTTTTTCATCTCTTGGCTCAAATAAATGTCCGGTTATTCCATCTTTCACCAGCTCCGGTACGCTTCCCAGATTCGATCCAATTACTGGCTTGCCGGAAGCAAAGGATTCTAAAATGGACATGGGGCAGTTGTGATAACAGTTGTTGGGAAAGACCAGAAAGCTGCAATTGGCTATGGTTTTTTTGAGTTTTTCTCCGCTAAGAAAGCCGACCAACTCTACATTTCCCATTTTGTTTTCTCGAAGATAATCGAGGATGAGTTCTTGTTGTTCTCCTTCGCCCAGGACCAAAAGCTTAATCTCCGGAAGTCGCCTCATGGCTTTAATCAAGGTAAATATCCCGTTTTTGTCTGAGAGTCTGCCAAAGAACAGTACATGCTTGTCTTTTCCCTCCTGTTTTCGGAAGGAGGGGATCTCTATGGGATTGGGCAAAAGTATTATTTTTTCTTCCGGCAAACCGTAACGGACAAATCTTTCTTTGGAAAATTGACTCAGCACAATAAAACGATCAATATTTCTTTCATATATTTTAAAAAGCTTATGCAGATGCATTTCCACAGCAGAGATTGTGCTTTTCAAATAGGAATCTTTTACACATTTATATTTGATCGCCTTATAGAAATGTTTCCCCTCACATTCTTCGCAGACCTGACCATCTCGCAGAAAAGTGTAGTTGGGACAGACCAATTTGAAGTCGTGCAAGCTCATTACAATCGGAATGTTGTGCTTTTTTAAAGGCAAAAGTATGGAGGGTGAAAGCTGGTGATAGATGTTGTGCAGATGGGCAATGTCCGGTTTCTGCTCCCTTATAAGCAGCTCCATTTTCTTTTTGGCTTCCCGGGAATAGACTAAGCTGGTAGCCATCTTCAACTTTCTTAGAAATGAGCCATTTGGGTCATGATAATTTACCTCTGTGACAAAATACTTAGAATAGGGAGTAGGTAGATTTCCAGGACGCCTCATTGAAAATGGAATCACCTCATGCCCCATTTTCTGCAAAGCTTCCATCGACTGGAACAAAACAGTCTCCGGACCACCGGCCGGATGAAAGAATTTGTGAGCAAATAGAATCTTCATCTTAACTCCACGGCTCATTCCATTGGCAAATAAACTATTGCGTTTCCTGCATATTTGCTTTTAACAATATATGCTTGTTTTGCATTCTCAATATTTTCATTTCCAAAGCAAACTAATAGTCTATTTTTTGTATTATTGTCTGCATGGCGAGGTAGCCGAAACGAATCAATGTATGCGTTTAAGCTTTGCTGCTGAGTCGGCGGTCTATGAATTCGATTCATCGAATTATGAGATTCTCTTGGATTGCCTGCAGGTTGATTTAGAACAAGATCGTATTCATTGTACTGAGATTTAATCATCCAATCAATTATGGTTTCCAACTGAAAAGTTTTTTCCTTTTCAGCAAGAATAGGTTTCGCCAATCTTGATATTACAGGTAAAGATACATTGCATCTTAAGCAAATGACTATCGCCAAAGCGAACAAAGGGAGTGACAAAGCAACCCAATGATTTACAAAACGAAGTCTATTCTCAAGGGCAGCCCAACTCCATGAACTGACAGCAGCACAGACCATTAATACAAAGACACTATACGTCGGCGAGCCTGAGCCCGGAAGCGGGAGCAGAAAAGTGGCAATTAAAAGAAAGGCAATAGCCCATTTCCGCATTAGAACTGTTTTGACTAAACATACAAAGATCCAAACAATCACAATTGGTTTGGCTATCCAAAAAGACAGAAGCGATAATATGACGACAAGGACAGTCAACTTTTTCTTATTTCGTAAGGAAATATCGATACTTGCAGCCGTTATAATGCTCAGCAAAAATGCTATGATGGATAGAATTAAGTTTACTTCTGTCATTCTATACGAGACCAAAAGCCCAAGCAAATTGTGATGCCTGAGGGGCAGATTCGATCCAGGAATCAATACTTTGATCAATGCTGCCGCCAATATAACAAATGATAATATCACAATAAGGTGGGTCCTTGTTATACGTTCTCTTTTTTCAATCAACATACCAAGGATGAAAGCAAGATAGATCAACAAAGCAAATGGATGGAATAGAGAAATTAGGATAGACAAAATAGCCAAAGAAATGATTTTACTGATTTTGAAGATGTCTTCATAAAGAAAAAACGTTGCCGCTACTAGCAGAAGTAGAGGGCTGTAAAAAACTCCATGTAGATGAAACAAGTAGAGATAACCAGAGAAGAAAAAGCCTCCCACTGTTAGAGCGATAAGACTCAATAAACGCTTTTCCTTGACAGCGAACAAAAGAACAATCCAAGATAAGGCTGCTACTATATAGTTAAAAAGTTGAACCGGATAAATGGATTTCCCGGAAAGATGATATCCCAGCCAGGCGATAGCCTGGCCAAGAGGACGATAATTGGCGACTGGATATATTTGTTTGCTTAGCGCATCCAAGAATCCGAGGCCGTTTAACTGAACAACCCAGGTGTAAGATTCATTATGATTAGCAAAGGGGAATGCTAGAAAAAACCAAAAAGAAAGGCCCAATATCGTTATCAAAGCCGAAGTGTATTTTCCCACGTCGCAATTCCCCCGTTTAATCAATGGCGCCTAACTGGTCAATATCCGAATTTCCCAAGGATTCTAGTTTCTCCTTGGACTGCAAAATAGCTTTCTCCGGTCCTCCGGCCGGGTGAAAAAACTTGTTGACCAAGAGTATTCTCAACTGACAAACTCCTCGCTCAGAGGAACTGCTTCAAGCATCGCGTTTGACCTATCGATGGCTTGTGCGGCAAAAACTTCCATCAGATCTCTTTTTTTTAATGTCTCAAATATCCGGATAGCCACCGCTTGTTCGTTAAATTCGTTTTCCACGGAGTTCTTAGCCTCGTTTCCCAACTCTTCCGCTCTCCTTGGATTGCTCAACAGGTGGTTTATCTTTTCAGCCAAATCATAAGGATTGCCCGCCTGGTAGAATAATCCATCTTGTCCGTCTGTAACGTAATCCCTTATACCTGGAACCTTGGAAACCACCACTGCCTTGCCCAAGGCCATGGAACCCAACAGGGTCATCTGCCCCAGAGCTTGTCTCCTGTTGGCGAAGGGGAGAACCACAAATTTGGACCTGAGGACATATTCATTCAACTTGGACAGATTACACGTCTTGATGAGTTCGACATTCTCCAAAGTTGAATTGCCGATTTCCTCTGCAGAAAAACCAGACCTGCCAACTATCACCAATTTGGTTTTTGCGCTAAAGAGGTTGAAAGCCCTTAGCAAAGTTTTCCAGTCGCGAAAATTAGAGTCTTGATAACCTATGCTTAGAATGTAATTCTCGGTTTTTTGCTCTCGGTAAGGGAAGCGGGATAAATCAACTCCGAAAGGCAGAAATTCTGCCCTATTCAGAATCTCCGGATAATATTTTTCGTAATCGTCTTTCTGAACTCGTGCCAGATAAAAGACCAAAGAAACCTTGTTTAAGGCTTGACGAACAAACCATCTCTGCCAAGGCTTGTTCTTTCTACCAATACCTTCAACATCAAAAAGAACCAGCGGCTTTTTGATTCCGAGAAGTTTCATGCAAAAAGCGGTGGACAAACCCAATTGAGAATGAAAGCAGAAAAGCAAGTCTGCTTTTCTTATTTCTTCTAGTAGAGGGAAAATGGGTGTGAAAAGCAAGCGCAGATATCTTTTCTGCCAAGAAATGACTCTGGATTTCTCATTGATTCCCCTAACCTTTACATCCAAGCCTTGTCTTCTCCAATGTCTCAAAAACCAATATTTCTCTCCTTGCACCAAGAGATTGGCTGAATATTTTGTCAAATCATCCTGATTAACCTTTTTAACTTCCCAGGGAACCAAGAAAAGTACTTTTTGTTTAGTCATTTTGCTCCCAAAAAATTAACGTTCACGGATACCCGAAGTTGCCGAGCCAACGGCGAGGCAATTTGGACGAAGCACAACGCGGTCGGGTATCCACTGTTAGGCGAAGTAGCATAAGTCATAATTCTACTATAGTTTCTTAAAAATATAGAAATCTGCTTTAGATGTATTAAATGGATCGGAAGAGTCAAATGGGTATTTATTGTCAATTTTTCTAAACAGCCTCCAATTAGGTGCATTTTGTTCAATCCACTTCGTGAATTCTCGGTTCTTGTCGTAATATGTTTGTTCTCTATTATAATTACTCGAATATATAATTACAAATTGTTTTGATGATGAAAAAAGTGATTTCATATAATCGCTAAAAATATCATCCTCAATTAAATGATATATTACATCTAAGGAGAGTGTCACATCTTCTTGAAAAATATTATGATTATCTACAAAGCACAGTGAATCATATAGAAAGAAACTTTTTAAATTATCGTGCGCAAATCTCTTTCTGCAAATCTTAATTGCAGTTGGGGACACATCAAAACCTATATATTTGGGGTAGTTGGCTAATGAAAGCTGATTGCCGTCCCCACATCCAAATTCAATCACGGATTCAATATTGTTTTCTTTTACAAATGAATTCAATATATCAGCCTTAAATTCTGCCAGTCTATTATATGAGCCCTCACCGGAATTCCCTCCTCTAACATATCTATGCTCCCAATAAAACTGTGAACTAGGAAAACTAAGAAAGTATACACGATCCACGCATTTGCAGATGAATGGTATTTTTATAATTTTCTTAACAATAGGTTTCATTACTTTTTTGATGTGATTAATCATTTAACATCTCTCCTTTCGACATTTACTAAACGGTATTGATATGTATTTGCTATTTCACCTAACTCTTTTGCTTCTGTTGTATTTTCAAATGGACACTCTATTTAAAGATTCCTGGATTTTCTTTTTGAACCTAACTTTAGATATATTTCTTTTGCGGTAAGCATCTATCACCTCAGAATAGAGATTATTGAATTCCGATGAAGCTTTCTCCCAACTATATTCTTTCTCAACCAATCTCCTACCATTTTCTCCTATGTGATTTCGCAACTTCTCCTTCTTGAGCAGTTCTATGGTTTTTAATGCAAACGAGGTTGAGCCATCTGCAACAATTATATTTTCTCCGTTTTTAATTTTTATCCCCTCAACTCCAACTGAGGTTGAAACTATTGGCTTACCCGTAGCCATAGCCTCAAGTATCTTTATCTTCATCCCCGAACCATGCCGCAAAGGACAGATGAACAAAGTAGATTTTGCAAGCCAAACTTTTACGTCTTCAACTTCTCCCGTTATAATAATATTACTTTTCCTTGAGAGTTTTTTAATCTCCGGTTCAGGATCCTTGCCTACGATATACAATCTCAAATTTGGCAATTCTTTTCTCACCCTCGGAAAAATATCCTTACAAAAGTATAGCATCGCATCCACATTAGGAAAATAGGCCATATTGCCAGTAAATATTAAACTGGGCAAATCGGAGTTAGATTTATCTGGTTTTATTTTCGGAAAATCCACTCCGAAAGGAATGGTGGTAAGGTTATTTAACTTCCCTTTTGATAATGAGAGGGTTTTCTTTTCATCCATCTGTGAAATGAAAACCACCCGATCGAATTCAGAATAAGTCTTTAATTCATATCTGCTCAAGCGAAGAAGCTTTAGCCAATTATAGATTTTCAACAGCAGTTTTTTTTCACCTTTCATTTTCCTGTAGTGAAAGTGCCATAAGGCATCTCGGGCATCCATTATTTTCGGTATGTTGGCGTATGAGAGCGCGAATTGCGCAGCTCCCAGACCATCAACGTGTATCAGATCAAATTCGTTTTTTTCGAATATTTCATCCACAATCTTCTGAGCCCTTCTATGATATTTTCTCCAGACAAAAAACGGCTTGAGAGAAAAAAAGTTAAGTAGGTAGTTTACAATTCCTCTTTGTCTCTCAAAATCGATCAAAGTTGATTGGCAGCAATACCTTTCCACCTGTAACAGGTTGCCTAGTTGACTTTTGCCTTCTTTGAGATAGACTAAAACGATTTCATTCTCTCTGGAGAGATGTTTTAATAGATTGAAGGTCCTTATACTGCTACCATCTTTAGGCGGGCAGGAGAAAAAGAGGGATGTAATAAACAGTATTTTCATTCTCTCCCCACCTCCTCATAAACTTCTAAAGTTGAAGAAGCTGTCTTCTCCCAAGAAAAGTCTTTTATTCTCTTGAAACCTTTCCTTGTCAACTCTCTTCTTTTGTTTCTATTATCAAGTACTTCAATGCATGCTTTATACATCTCCGATTCGTTTGTGGGGTTCACCAAAATGGCTGCCTCACCTACTATTTCAGGGATAGAGGAAACATTTGATACAATAACTGGCGTGCCACAAGCCATTGCTTCCAAAGGAGGAAACCCGAAACCTTCATATAAAGAAGGATATAACAAGAAGTCGGCACCCTGGTAGAAGTTGAGCAAATCATTCTCAGGCAAAAAGGCAATCGAAATTACCCTTTGCATAAGGTTGTTTTTCTTTAAATAGAAATCTATCGGGGTTTTCTTTTCCTGGCGAAAGCCGAGTAACAACAATTGGTGAGGAATGTTTTTTTCTCTTATCAATCTGTGATAAACCTTTATTACTTTCAAAGTGTTTTTTCGAGGATCATTAGATCCAAAATGTAAAATGAAAGGTTGAGTGACCTCATATCTTTTGAGGGTAAGCTCCATTTTACCCTCATCTCTTAAAGGCTCAAATTTCTCCTCCACCGCCTCGTAAATTACTTCAATTTTTTGCTCGACCCGAGGGAATAATCTTATGATATCTTTCTTTGAGTTATTTGATATCGTTATTATCCGATTGACTCTACCTATGGAATAAGACAATGCTGTCCGAAGGTAAAAATCATACCACCCTGACCCTCGAGACATCTCGGGTTGAAACATAATGGTGTCGTGCAAAGTAACCACCCTCTTCGTTTTGCACAAAATTGGCGGAATATTTCCTGGTGAGTGAAATAAGTCTAATTTATCTCTTTTAATCTGCTGAGGCAAAAAGTACTGCTCCCATAAAGTTGAATGGCCATTTCCAATATTTCTTAATTCAAGATCACCATTTGCAGGCAGGCAAGACCGATCGGAATTCTTCTCGAGATATAGTATGTATTCATTTCTGTAATCAATCCTCAACAGATTCGAGAGCAAATTAAAAGAATATTTCCCGATCCCTCTCTTCTGCTTAGTTATGAATCTTGCGTCTATTCCGATTCTCATCAGAATTTAACTCCTTCTTATGTTCAGTTGCGACCACGGAAATTGCCACAATCAGCCAGAAATAAAAAGAGATGACAGAACAATGTAGTAAGCTATCAAACAATCCAGCCACCAAAAAGCCAATTATGCTCAGGCTGCAACACAGCGCAATGGAAGATGAGACTCCACTTCTCTCTTGCCTCAGGAACTTAAGGTTGTTTTTCAAAACAAGGAATTGTATAGCCAGAAAACTGAGAAGGCCAAAAAGTCCTAATTCGGCCAAGATATTTAGAAAAACGTTGTGAGCCCCTTTCACCTCTAGTATGTCCTGAGACACGATGAAGTTGCCTAAGCCGATCCCGAAAAGAGGCGAACTTTCGAACATCTTAACTGCTGTTTGGTACAGAACCAGTCTCACTATATGTGAATCGGATTCGCCAGCCAACAAGTTAGAAAACCTTCCCTGGATAGTATCTGTAAGAACGGGGAAAAATGAAATGAACAGGAACAGAATGACCATACCCAGCACTCCGAACTTCAGTTTCAGTTTCAGTTTTCCACCAAAAAGAAGAAAGGAAAGAATCACCATGCCAAAGCCCAATAGAGCGGATCGGCTGAGGGTAGAAAAGAGTGCTAATAGAATAAAGAAAAGCATCATTGCAGGTATCACTCGATTTTTCATTTTGATAGGGTGCTGGAGGAGAAGAATGGATAAAGGTAAACCCAAAAGTAAGAACCCTCCCAGTGCATTGGGCTGACCGAAACTCCCGATACTTCTATAAAATCCGTCGGAGTAGAGTATGCTTCCTGGCTGGTTACCGAATATGAAACTGAACAGATGTGGGTTCTCTTTTAATATGAATTGAATAACTGCTGCCGCAGAGACGATAAAAGTGGAAAGAACTACGGAGAGAATGATTCTGCTAATTATAATCCGATTGCGAGCAATGGAGATCACGATGAAAAAGAAGAGTATTACTGAAAATTGATAGTATAACTGTATGTAATCGATAACTCTTGCCCTCAACAGTGAAAGTAATAGACTTAATGCAAACAGCGCCACCGGTATGAAAACCTCAGATTTTTTTAGGTTGATCTGGTTGAGAGCCAGTTTTATAATAAAGACGATGAAAATCAAAAACATCAAAAGCTCCGGCATGGAATTGAGGAATCGAATGTTTATGGGTATAATCTGAAGGTTAAAAGGCATCAGGAAAATAAGAGCGCATACTGCCCAATCCAGGTGGAAAAACGAAAAGAAAAACAGAAGGATACCGCCCATAACAGCATAGGTGATCTCCAGAGAAAACATATACATGGATGCAGTTAGCAGTGCCACAGCCATTAATCCGCCCAGATAACCATAGACACTTTTCATATGTTAAACTTTAACCGCCTTTCTGCTTGGTTTTGTTGTTTCGACAACTTCATCCGTCTTCTTCAAGGAGAAGTAAACAAATCCGAGGATGCCAGCGGTGGTAATAATTTTAACAATAAGATTACTGAAAGCTGCACCTAAAGCTCCATGTGAGGGAACAAGATAGTAGTTAGCAATCCCGTGGGATGTTAGTTCTAAGGAATTTACGATTGCTATGGCCCAGGCTTTATCTAAAGAATATAAAACCAAACTCACCGGCACAATAAGAAGAATCAAAGAATAGCCTATAACTAAAATCTGTAGTGGACCAACACAGGGTAAGTACTTCGAGCCATAGAGTAATAAGATAATCCATCTGCTTAGGAAAACCCCCCCGATCATAATGGGTATAACTAAGGGGCTTAAACTCAAAAGCTTGTTGACATACGCTTTCATCTCAATTTTGCCTAACATCCTTGAGACTTTGGGAAAAAGCGCGGTGTGTGCTGACCCAATTATCAAGGGAAGAATAATGGCGATATTCCATGCTGCAGAAAAATAGCCTACCTCCTCTTTGTTGCTCATATGACCCAGCATGAAAAAATCTACACGGGTCTCTATCATAACCAAAATGGTAGAGATAAAAATCCATTTACTCAATCCAAAAATCTCCGTGAAATCTTCTTTGTTCTTGGGGAGACTCAAAGAAAAACTAGGAAGCAAAAAAGAGGAGAAAGTTAAACCAGAAAAAAAAGCTACCACATACAAAAGCATCAGATTATCTATGGAAATTAAACTCAAAAATATTAGAGCAAAGATCCCGCCCAATTTAAATACCGAATGGGCCAGATTGACCAGTATATATTTTTTGAATTGCTCACTAGCTTGGAAAAAACTCCCCTCAAATCTTAAAAGAGCTCCCCCAATAAAACCAACCCCAGCTAACCTTAATGGGACAATCAATTCGTGGTTATGAAAAAGACTTTTAGCCAGGTGTCCTGAAAGGAGATAAACTATAAAACACAGCAGGATAGCCATTAAAAGCTTTAAACCAAACAAACTACTGAATAGTTGATTGGCCCTCTTTTGGTGATTAAGTGAGTATAAAGAATAGTACCTTATGAAAGATCTTTCTAAACCAAAATCGATTATATCTATTGAGAATATCATGAAAATATAGGCAACAGCAAACGTTCCGTAGTCGCGCGGTCCCAGAGTTCTAGCGATAATAACAGTAACTAAGAAAGCTAAACCCTGGGTAAGGATATTTCCACCCAATATCAAATATGAAGCCCTGGCCGCTTTTGAATAAACATTTCGTTTGATTTTAGCACAATAATCTGATAACATATCCCCTCTTAGCTCTGCACTTTCATTCGGAAAATCTCATCAGCATCTGTGAGAGAGATTAAGCCCGCTTCGTTGCTTTCACAAGTTTTTCTGTACCTTCTTCCTTTATAACAGTTCTCTCCCAACATCTTTAGCATAAAATCGACAGCCTTACGGTCTTTGGAGTAGATTAAGTGATCTCCTCGCTAATGATAGTAAACCCGCCTTTTTAAAGCTTCTGAGTAGACCTCCGCATTCGGAGTCTTTCTCCAGAACCTCAACCTGAAATTTTTGGTGGGTTTTTTGTTCCAGACAATAAGTGATGGTCAGGCCGGTAAGACCTCCCCCTAAAATTCCGATTCGGGTGGCACTCTTTGTGTTATCCAAAAATATTACAGACATTTCTGTTTTGCTTAAGTAGGTATGGGAAGGACGAAAAACGAACATCCTCTCCCACTTTTTTGAGCCTTGAATGAAGAGTCAGTGCAAATTTACATCCTCTGGACAGCTAAAGATCCGATTTTACATTTTTGTAGCTTTCAGGCAGAAATTTTGGGGACGTTTCTTCACTGCAGGGACGTTGTAATCATTGTTTTTATCGACAATTCTGTTTAAAAACTTAACATGATTCACCAGATTTCTCAGTATAGGAGAACAACTTAGCAAAGAGATTTATTGAAGATAACCTGCGATTTGGTGCGCCCAAAGAGGCAGTCACGGATGCTCAGACAAAATCCAGATACAATAATTTGAGGAATCCTCTAATTGAAAAAAGAAAGCGTTTTTGGGTCTGAAATTCGTAATTGGGGGTAACGGTAAATGAAAAGGTCGGATAGTCCTTCTGTCATATCCGACCTTTACAGTTACGATGTAGTTAAAAGTATTATCTTCCCTTTAGCTAAATGGGGCAATCAAAATTCAAATCCTAAAGAAAATCGGTGGACGCTGGAGAGGCGAGAGAAATCAGCCCAGGCATAACTTATATCCAGTTTGGTGTTTTTGCCCGCATTGACCTTCATGCCACCCCCTAGGGTCAGTCCTTCCTCTTCACAATTCAACTTGTATCCCGCTCTCAAAGAGAAAGTCTCCTTCCACAGATACTCCCCGCCGAAGCTGGCCTGCTGGATATTATCGTTGGGATGCTTCGCTTCCATGGTTAAGGTGAATTGGGATTCCGGTGAGTTGACCAGATCATAAGCAACTCCAAATCTGAAGGTGAGAGGGAGGTCATAGGGGTCCACGGACAACTTGGCGTTGACATTATCATAATTTGGATTTCCAGGCTGAGGGTTGTGAAAGGCGTCCAGCTCCGGACCTTCCAGTTTCATCTCCGGGCCCAGGTTGGAGATGTTCATCCCCATCCTCAAGCTTTTGAAGCCGGTGTAAAACAGGGTGCCGAAGTCGAAGGCAAATCCGGAAGCCGTCTCCTCCGAGATCCTTTCCCAGATATATTTCCCGCTTATCCCGGCGGAAAATCTATCGGTAAATTTCCGAGCATATCCTATAGCCAATGCATAGGAAGAGGCAGTAAAGGTTTCTCCAGTTCCTTCTGGTTCTTCCACCGTGGTCACCTCCATATCCCCCATGCTCAAGGCGGTAAGGCTCACGCCAAGCGCACTGTACTCGCTTAAAGATTTCGCGAAGCTAGCGTGATTGAGTTGAACATCCGATATCCAATCCACATTGGTGAGTGATAAATTGGAGGAGGATATTTCCGTTAGTGCGGCGGGATTCCAATACATGGCATAGGCGTCATTGACGCAGGCTACTGACGCCCCGCCCATAGCCACGTATCTCGCTCCCACGCCGATTTTGAGAAACTGCGCTCCAACTGTCCCCACCCTTGAGAACTCCCCGGAGTAAGCGGTGCTCGCCAGACTCAATATTAACAAAGTGGCAAGCAATCCAATCAACTTCGTTTTCATCTCTTCCCCCTTCTTTTGCAGGATTCTTTTAGTTAAATCTCCCCAGTGATAAGTGTGTTCGTTGTTTCTTTTGTCTTACCAAGCCATGAAGGCTTGGCTACGCTTTAAGTTGATTGTCATTGACTATTGATACAACCCTGATGTCGCTTTCTTATCCTTAATTTACTTCATCCGTCCAGACGGACGCCCGTCTGGGCGTTTAATCCGTTCCATCCGTTGACCCATCCGTTGACCTATTTTATCACCGCGATTTTTCCCAGCTTTTGCCCATATTTTGAGTCCACGTGATAGTAATAAACACCGGGCACGATACCTTGCTGGTTTTTGTTCAGCAAGTCCCAATCTTGGGTGCCGGTACCGTTATTGTGTTCAATCACCTTCACCAGATCTCCCGCCAGAGTGTAAATTCGGATGGTGCATTCATCCGGAAGATGGGTAAACTGAATTTTTCTTATTCCTTCTTTGTTTTCCCACAAAGCATGAGCTATATATGGATTAGGCACGACCTTGATTTGCGAAAGCTCCTGTTTTGCCTTCTGAGCATCTACCCCCCCTGCGGTGTAAACGAATTCATCGTTCGGGCAGTTCAGCTTTGCTCCTTTGATCTGATAGATATCTCCCGCCGAATATTCGGTATCGGTGGTGGCAAAAGCGAAGAACCAGGCATGATAGTAGGGGAAAGCTTCCGGATGGGGTTGTCCATCATAGGGAACGTTCACAATATCCAGATAATCCCGATGATCCGGGTCCCAAACCCCATTTTGCGCCTGATCATATACCTCTACCAGCACCTGTTCTTCGGTGGTGGTGTTCCACACCTCGAAGGGGACCCACACCGGAGTGACGTCATCAAAGAAGCTATATCCTTGAGAACCTTGCTCGGTGAATCTTAACTCATAAGTGTAACGAAAGTGCATGTCTCCTCCAACGGGATAACCGAATATTTCCCCCATGCTTCCCAAGAAATATTCCATGTGCAGGGTAGTGCTGCCGGATGTGCCAAACTGCGTCTGGCCATAATAACTTGGCTCTCTTTCACCATTGGTCACGATCACCTGTATTCCATCCACCACCGGGTAGCTCTCTGTGTCCCCGGACTGCTTGTTTTGATCTTCTAAAACCGTTTCTCCGGTGGTAATATCAACCACATGCCAATAGGTGGCAAAGGGATCTTCGGTAAAGATCACCTTATAATCATGACCGGTTAAGGCACTTTCATCAAACACCATCGGTGCAATCCCGCCATCGCTTTTTTCCTCATTTCCATAATAATTGTGCTTAACAGTTGCGCTGGCTGAATAATATCCCGCCGGGTCGGTTCGAGGATAGGCAAAAGCACAGTTGTTATCCTCTCCGGGCCTTCCAAAAGCGGTCTGCAAGGCTTCGATGGGAATGCTGGTGTCACCTTCATCAAAGGAGACCACGGAATACCAGTACTCCATTCCGTTGATCAGGTTGCGATCTATAAAGGTATGTGGCAAGATATCGTTGGGGCTATCTTTCTGGAAAATTGCTATGGGCACGTAGTCTGGTCCCAAACTGCCGTCTGGATTCCTTACCAAATCACCCCAAGTCTGCCCCATGTCAGTGCTTCTGTATATCTTATATCCTTTAAAGTCCATTTTTCCAGTTAATGGATCAACTGAGGACTCTGAGTTGTTATCCCAGGTGAGCTTTACCTTCTGGTAGCTAGGTGTGGCTACCAATTTAGCTGACTGAGGGGGTTCCGGACCGATGAAGTGGTTGTCGTAGATCGCTTGAGCCATAGAGGCGTTCTTTTTGAGCTCCTCTTGGTTATATCCGGCTATTAAAGCGAAGACCACTCGAACGGTTTTGCCGGAGGACAGGGTTATTCCCCGGGTGCATTGAATATAATATTGATCCGTAGGGGGGAGGCTTTGGTCAAACTGCTGGCTGTTAATAAACTCGTATTTTCCTTCATCATTGTCCGGCAAATCTTCCCATCTCCCGGTTCGGAAGGCGGTCATCCCGATATTGTCAGGAGTCTCAATATATTTGGTTCCCATTACTCCACATTTTACCAAAGGACCCCAGCCCGGATCATAGTTGTCCTCATCATAGGTCCAGGCTAAGTTCATGGAGGAGTCAAAAGCGACCAAATCTCCCAACCTTCCGTTTTCAAATGTGCCCGGAACTATCCCCCCAACGTCGAAGTCGCAATAAAGACCAAAGGCAAAATCAGAATAGTCATTTTCTGAGACATTCTTGATCTCTAAGACCACGAACAGATAATCCTGATTGTATTTGTAGTTCCACTGATAAATGGTTTGGGTCAATTCCAGACCTAAGACTGAAACGCCACTGTTAGCATCGCAGAACTGATAGTGGCTCTCCTGAAGGGAGATGGGACCTGCGTCCACCATGCCGGAGGAGAAGGTCCATACTTTGTTGTAAACCCACTCTTCCGTTTCGCTATCCCATACCCGCCATCCATATGCGGGCTTGCCAATCCCCATCCCCACCGTGTCAGTCGGATCATAATTATAGGAGGTGGTATCTGTGGATAGATGTATTCGGTAGCTTTCTTCGTCTTTTATGATGGTAGGAAGAGGCATGAAATCGTCATCAGTATTAGCCACCACCGTATCTCCATTTGGCTTTACCGCTCCCATCCAGTATTTGATCTCAGCCAAATAGTGGCGGGCGGAGCCTTTGGGCCACTCTCCAGAGGGTTTTCCCAGATGGCTCTGTCCTCCAATCTGCCCCCAGTTCTGAACTGTGGTGGCGATATTCCCCTTGTTATGGATGATTTGATCCTGCATAGGGGTTGGCGGGGTCAAGCTTTCTTGCACCTTTGAGCTTCCTCCCCCCCAGAGGAGGAAAAACAAAATGGGAAGCAAGAGGACGATCTTTTTTAAATTCATTTAACTACCTCCTTGATTTATTAGAAAATGAACTCAATCCCCCAGCGCACGGTTCGGGGGGTACCATAATTTTGCGGATCTTTGGCTAAGAGACGATAATATCGATTCACGTCCTCAGCAGTTAAAGGTCCATCTCCATCCGGATCAACTGTCAACTCGTAGTGATATCCGTCATCATTCGGCTTTCCAGTGTTGGAATAGACGTGCAAAATATTTCTTCGGTCGAAAAGATTAACCACCTCGGTGAAGAATGAAAGACGAGTCTGTTTTTCTCCGAATAGATAAAAATCTTTATTGAACTTTAAGTCCACCCGGTATGTAGCTGGCATCCTTCCCTCATTTAATGCCCCCAGACGATTTCCCTGATCGTCGGTTTTGGTGTAAGGCATTCCGCTTCCATACTTAGCTAACACATTCAATCCCCATGTCCCGGGCAGATTTAGTCCCAAAAAGTTCCCCCTCCAGTCCCGTGGCACTCGATAATCCAAATCTATGGTGAGAGTGTGCCGCTGATCAAAGGTTAAAGGATATTCCCTTACCGGCCAGACCGGGGCATTGGTTCCCTCAGTAAAGTAGTCATAATATCCCTCGTAAGGGGTGGAGGCATTCCCTTTAGCTATCATATAGGAGTAGTTGATGGTTCCGGAGAAGTTTTTGTGATTGGGCCTTTTGGTTAAAATCACGTCCACTCCCTTCGCGGTTCCATAGTCAGCATTGACAAACTGGGTATAGGAGCCTCCAGTATAAACCACCTGGCGGGTGGAGGCAAGGTTGGTAAGATCCTTATAGTAGGTGGTTACCTTCATGGTAATATCGTCTGTTAAAGCATGGTTAATACCCAATTCATAAGCGATGCTTTTCTCCGCCTCCATATCTGGATTTCCTACCAGTGGATAGCCGGTGGTCAAGTCCGCCTGGAGATTGGTGAACATGTATCGATATGGTGGAACCTGGAAGTAGTAGCCGTAACTGAAATGGATCACGGTGCGATCAGAGACAGGATGGGAAATGCCCAGACGAGGGCTCAGTTGGGTCTTGGCCTTGGTATGAACTCTTCCTTCCTTGGTAACTGGATCATTCCAGTATTCGATGTCCGCATCCAGATGGTCTAACCTGAGACCCACATTCATAATTATTTCTTTAAGCTCGATTTTATCCTGCAGGTATATGGCGGCGTAATTGGGATTGACCTCGTATTTCTCCCCATAGGGTCGAACGTTGAAGAACTGCTTATCATCCCATTTCAATCTATTGATCCGGTACTCACCTCCAAGTTTGATCTGATTATGTTTGTTCACCTGGCTTATCAGATCGAAGCCCAAACTGGTGTATTTAGTTCTACGATAGTGGTAGACCGGATAAAAATCTGGAGCGGCGGTGAATCCGGTGTAGGCATACTCCTCTGCTGGATTGTAGTTTTCGTCATCAATGGTTCCTATGTAAACCCCACTGGAATCCTCCTCATATCCAGGCCATTGGTTCCAATAAAGGTCAAAAAGATGCTTTGGGGCCAGCTGGGTGTCTGTATAAAAATGGTTGAGCTTTATGGAGTAAAATGTATTTTTGGAAGTGGGATAGGTTATCTTTGCCCCCAGACTATAAGATTTGTTGCGAACCTTTCCCAACCCATCCAGGTTGAAATCATAGGAGATGCCGTTAACGTCTCTATGTACGTATCTCAACAATTCTCTGGTATAGTAGTTGCCACTTAAAACTAACTTAAGGTTGTTGGTAGGGCGCAAACTTATCTTTCCCGTCCCGGTGGTGATCTCCCTTTCATTGTGAGGTAGATAGCCATTATTCCAGATTTTCTCTCCGGAGAAAAAGAAGGTGGCTTTATCGCTCTGTCTGAAGGTCAAAGGACCACCCAAGTTGATGACCAGAGAGTGGTTGTTGTTTCTTTTGAGTTTTCCGTATTCGCCGCTCTCCACGTTGTAGGAGCGAATCATTCCGTCGTAAGCCTTGATTTTTCCTGTGAAGTGGGGACCACCCTCTCTGGTGATGGCGCTGACCACACCGGAGAGAGCCTCACCATATTCAGCGGTGAATCCTCCGGTGGTGAGATTTAGCTCTTCTAAAGCTTCGGTAGGTACTCGGGTTCCTGCGTAACCCACCAGCGGATCCTGAATATAGATGTCGTCTAAAAAATAGCTCACCGTGGCTTCACGTCCACCGCGGACATGGATATAGCCATATTCATCCACCACCGTTCCCGCCATATTGGAGATCACCGGCTGTATTCCCACCGCATTGGGAAGATAATCTAACTGTTCCCTGATTATCATGTCAGTCGAAGAGGTCAAATCTTTTTGAATGAGCGGGCGGGTTGCCACCACCGTGACACCTTTTTTCAACTCGATAGGGGTGGACTTCAATTGAAAATCAAGGGGTGTGGTAAGATCTAAAAGCACCGTTACCTGAGTCTGTGTGACCGCCTGATAGCCTATCAGGGAAGTCTCCACCGTATAGGTCCCCACCGGAACATTAAGAAAGAAATATTCCCCATCCTCATCGGTGGAGGTTCCGATGCTGGTGCCTTTGATCATTATACTGGCGCCAGGCAAGGGGATTCCGCTTTCTATGTCTCTTACCACTCCAGCGATCTTTCCGGCGGTTCCAGCCTGGGTGGTTTGACCCAGCATCAGAACGAACAGGCTGGCAACCAGGATCACCTTTCCGCTAAATAAGATTTCCTTTACGACATTTGTTCTGGTAATCAATTTACCGCCCTCCTTTTTTAAAGATCCGTATAGTTAATGATTTAGCAAAATTGAAATTCTATATGACAGACGTCAGAAAATCTCCTTATAGGCTTAACCATTTTCACATAGGAACTTATATACTTAATCGACCAACGGTTTGAAAACTTTAGCTGACAAGTTCTGACATTTTTTTTGGCACATTCAAGTATTTTTCTGGAGTTAGAGTCGCATTTTGCGCCACAGCTAGGATGGATTCGTTTTCTTTATCTCCCCTATTATAATGGGAGTTCTATTCTAAAGGTGGTTCCTTTATTTAATTGGCTTTCCACCTGGACGGTTCCGCCATGAGACTCAATTATCTTCCTGCATATAGATAGCCCCATACCATGACCGGAGTCTTTAGTGGTGAAGCCTGTAGTAAAGATCTTTTGCAGTTCCTGCTGGGACATCCCCTTTCCAGCATCCCTGACCCAGATCTCCACCAGCTTGGTATCCGGATAGTAATCTGTCCCGATGATTATGGTGCCGCCCTCACCTTTTCTTTTCCCCATAGCATCAGCCGCATTATTCAAAAGATTGTAAAGCACCTGCTGTATCTGACCGGCGTCCACCACCAGGTGAGGAATATCCGGTTTTAGCTTGATGACAAAAGATATGTTCCTGAAAATATTTTGAGGTTTTATAAAAAGAAGGGTCTTTTGGACCAAATCATTGATATCACATTCCGCTTTCTTTGCTTTAAGGGTGGAGAAATCCTGAAGTCCTTCTGCAAATCTTGTTATCTTTTCTAAACCTGCAGAGATGGTATCCATCTGCTTAATCAAGGAATCTTTTTCGCCTCTATTTATTTTCATGTTCAGTATCTGAAAATTACCCATGATCACAGTCAGATAATTATTCAACTCATGCCCGATCTCTGCAGAGATCCTTCCCTGGGCAGCCATCTTCTCCAGCTCGATCATCTGTTCCTGTAAGTTTTGCAGCTCTTCGTATGATTTCTGCGTTTCCAAAAGCAAGGTTAAGTTTTCTAAAGAGATGGCGGTTTGAATCCCCAAGATGGTCAAAAGCTTCAGATCCTCCTCTGAGAGGTTTGGATCCCTGAAGGGTTTTTTTAAGGCTATGATTCCGCTGGTGGAATCAGCTTTTCTCAAAGGGATCAAGATCGCCTCATCATTCGACTCCAAGAAATCATCCATTATAGAAGAATCCGAAAGAAGGCTTGCCAACTGAGAGAAGGTAGGATATCCCTTCACGCTTTTTATGTGAAGAATCTCCCCTGTCCTGGACCATTCTGCCAATAGTTTCTCGTCGATTTTTGTGGCCGCCTCTTCAAAAACATCTTGTTTTAGATCTTTGATCCGAAAAATCTGAAGCTGGTTGTTTTTTTGCATCCAATGGAGGACGATTCCACTTTTTAGCCGGCTCTGCATTAAAGCGAATTTTAGGGATAACTTCAGCAAGCTCCTCTTATCGCCGGCGGCATATAGGATTCGGTTCAAATCAAATAGTTGAGAGAGTCCTTTTTTTCTACCATCTTCTATGCTTTGACTTCTTTTCTGGATGGCATGGGACACCGCATTTCTTATTTCCTGAAGATCGAAAGGCTTGAGGATGTAGTCGTAGGCTCCCTCCTGGATTGCACTTTTGGCGGTATCCAGACTGGCATATCCGGTCATGAAGATGGCACCCATGGAAGGATCTATCTGATGAGCGGTTTGAATCAGTTCCATTCCGTCCATCTCCGGCATCTTTATGTCAGTGAGGATGAAATCGAAGTTTTCCTGCTTCAACTTATCCAAAGCCTCCAAAGCTCCGGAAGCGCCGATCACCCGATGTCCCTGGCTTCGCAGAGCGTCGCAGGCCAGCTTGAGCATAATCTCCTCGTCATCCACCACTAAAATTTTGACCGGTTCGGTTTGAGTCAACATCAACCTATTTCTCCTTCAGGATGAATCCTTCAGGATGAATCCTTCAGAATGAATCCCTTCAGGATGAATCCTTGAGCACCAGATTTCTCGCCTTTTCAATGGTTTTTCTTATCTCATTTAAATCAAAAGGCTTGTGAATGATGGTTAAGGCGCCCTTACTTTCTGCCTGGCGTACCAGTTGATCTGGATAGCTGTCCATCATAATCACCGCCATCCCGGGAAACTGGTTTTGAATGTTTATCAAAGTTTCCAATCCGTTCATTATAGGCATATGCACATCCAGAAAGACAAGCTCAAATGGTTGCTTTTGGACTTGCTTTAAGGCTTCGAAACCGTTCTCCGTTATAGTCACCTGATGACCGTCGCTGGTTAAAACCTCAAGAAGGAGTTTGCGAATGATAGGATCATCATCTGCAATTAATATTTTCATAAGCTCAGCTTAAGCAATGTTTTCAAAAAAGAGCGAAAACGACTTCCTACTTCGATTCTGTCCATTTTATCGGCTGATTGCCATCTTGCTTTCATCCTTCGACTCCGAGGTCACTTTTTTCCCTGGAAGCGGTAAGATCACGGTGAAAGTAGTTCCCTGGTCTTTTTTGCTTTCTACCTTAATTTCTCCGCCATGATTCTTAATCAGACCATAGCTTACCGAAAGACCCAGTCCGGTTCCTTCTCCCACATCCTTAGTGGTGAAGAAGGGTTCAAATATCTTTGCCAAAATTTCCTCCGGGATGCCTTTACCAGTATCGGTAAAAGACATCGCCACCGCCTTAAGGTCTTCGCGCACTCTGCTATTAACGGTTAATGTGCCCCCCTCTGGCATGACTTGAACTGCATTTAGGATCAGATTGGTGAAAACCTGCTGCAGTTGGCTGGGATGTCCGTCAATGAGAGGCAGGGACTCAGCTAATTGCTCCTGCAGTTTAACTTTGTTTTTTTCCACTTGATGTTTTACGAACATGAGCGTTTCCCTTAAAACAGTGTTTATGTCGGTCGGCTCAAGCTCCTCCTTGCGGGAGGCGCGGCTGAATTTTAAAAGGCTCTTAATGATAAAACGGCATTTTTTGGTTTGTTGTTCTATGTCCTTCAAGTATTGCAAGAAGCCGGCAGTATCTTCTTCGTCGAATTGGCGGATTGGTTTTTGATTGATCTTCTCTAAGGCAAACTGAGAATATCCCAAAATCCCTCCTAAAGGATTATTCAACTCGTGTGCCACCCCGGCGGCAAGTTGTCCTACCGCCGCCATCTTCTCTACCTGAATTAACTGAGCTTGAGTTTCTTTAAGGCTCTTTAACGCGTTTTCCAGCTCTACCGTTCTCTCTTTTACCTTATTCTCTAAGGTCCGACTATACTCCTCAATTTTCTCCCTGGAGTCCTTCAGGGAGGTAATCATTCTGTTGAAGGAAGATGCTAACGTTCCGATCTCATCTTTGGTGTTTACCTTAACCATCTGGGAGAGGTCTCCGCTGGCAATCCTTTCTGTTGCCTGGACCAGCCTTTTTACCGGTTTAATAAATAGGTTGACCAGAAAGATGGTAAGCAAAATTCCCACCGCCACCACCAGAAAAGTCAGCAGAACGATAATTCTTTTCATGTCTGCAATTTCTTTGCGCATATGCTGGAGGGACATTCCAATATGAGCCCTTCCGATTTTCTCTTCTCTGGTGACCATATCTTTCTTATGATCTAATATGAGCCCCACTTCCTCTTTAGACCTTTCCACTTGAGTTGTTTTGATGGGACAGCTGAAGTTATAGAACTCCCCACCATTAGCAACAAAGTAATCCTTGGAAGGTTTTTCGTCTTTAAGGGCTTGTCCAGACCTTGCTAGTTTTCTGGTAGGTATCCGGTGATATTCCTCGGTCCGTTCCCAATCCGCCAGGATGTTTCCCTGCCTGTCTTGAATGATAATGTAGACTAGTTCCACTTCTTGATAAAGACCTTCCATCAGATTCAAAAGAAGCAGTTTGTTCTCCACCAGCACCCCGTATTCGCTGTTGTGTGCTAAGTTCCTCACCATGGATTCCCCTCTCTTTTCCAGCTCCCTTTGGATGAGTAAGCTTTGTTTTTCGACTATAAAGCCACTCAGGATGGCAGAGGTGACCAATATCAAAAAGGAAATGGTCAGAACGAATTTAGTCTTCAGCCCTAATTGAAGTTGGGGAAGCCGTATGTTCATTGATAAACCTCCTTAGCCACGCTGACAATGTGAGGGGGAATGGTTAGGTCAATCTGGTCAGCCGTTCTCAAGTTCAAAATCAAGTAGATCATTCTGGGGGTGGTGATAGGGATCTGTTTAGGATCCTCACCGGCAAGGACTCTTAAAGCTAATTCACCCGACTGTCTTCCCACATCTTTATCATTCCAAGCCAGAGTGAAAAGTGCTCCTGCCTTTACGAAAGAAGGAAATGGGCCCATAACGGGAATACCATTGCGCAGAGTATATAGGAGCAGATATTGAGTAGACTGAGGTGTGAAGATGATAGTGTCTGCCACTGCCCACAGACCATCGATCTTCTGTCTTAAGTTTTCTATCGCCTCTGGTATCTCCTTTTCTGAAGAGATGGCGACAGAAACCAATTCTATACCCAACTCCTTACATACTCTTTTTGCTTCTACCACCACTGGCTTAGAGTCGTGGGTGAAAATCACCCCCACCTTTTGCAATCGGGGAACGATAAGCTTGAATTTCTCAAGCTGTGTCCTGACCGGGATGTCTAAGGATGCTCCGGTTAAGTTGTTTCCAGAGGACCACATGCTTCGGGCAAATCCACTGGAGATGGGATTTAGTACTGCTGAGAAGACTATGGAAACATCTTTAATTTTTTTTGAGAAAAGGGCGGTCGATTTTGAACCAACGGTTACAATTAGATCTGGGTTTAGCTTCCTTATCTCCTGGATGATCTTCTGTTCATCAGCAAAGCCAGAAGAGAGATCATACTCGATGAAGATCGGCTGTATGTCGCCTTTTCTGATCTGTTTTTTAACTCCTTCCGCCGCTGCCTGAAAAGAGGGAGAGTTACTGCTTTTTATGATGACTACCTTCTTCTCCTCAGAAAACGCAACCTTCCCGATCAGAAGCAAAATCAAAATCCAAAAGAACAGTCTTCTTAGAATGATCATCTTTTTAAGGCTTGTGTCTTTTTGTCAAGGGTGATACTTTTCTCTTTCATTTGACTTCGATATATTTTCTTATCGACGTTAATTTCGGCTTCTTCACAGAATTTTCTTTTGCCAGCATGTAAATTTCGTCTGTGAGGATTGAAAAATCTTGCATTTTGTCAGGACTCCAGTCTTTGGGATGCAATCCCCAATACCTTACTATAAGTATGTAACTCTGCGTTCGCACTGATTTCGTGCTGCATCTAAATCCACGATAATTTATTGGCGGCGATGTTTCGTCTGCGGTGGGAGTTGGGAATTGGTCTTAAAAAGACCGGAGCGCTAAGGCTGTCCTATATACAACAATGCCAACATCTAATAGCATAATAGAGAAAATATAAGATGCGCAGAATCAACCACAGTTTATCTGTGACAGAAGAAGCACTGTCTGATGCTTATTCAGGCTCATCCTTTCGCCTCTTTTATCCGATAAAAAAGCTGAAGGGTTTGCTGAAGAGAGGTGCTTAGAAAAAAGTTGGTGGTCAGCACTAGAGATAATTTAGGGAAAGAAAAAAACGGGACACATAGATAGAAGATAGAATTCCCAGTCAAAGCCGATTATCGGCAGGTGCGCCTTAACTGAAAGATGCTTTCTCATACCACCGTTTCTTTCCGTTCAAATCCTTTTACCCCGGATGGGGACCATCAGGGAGGTTCTTTGCTGAAGTTAAAAGAGGTCATCAAGGTTTTCGATAAAGACGTTCTTGCCCTGGACAAAATCAGCTTTCAGATGGGAAAAGGAGAGTTTTTCTTTCTGGTTGGTCCCAACCAAGCGGGTAAGACTACCCTCTTAAGATTGATAGCTTCAGAGGAGAAACCAACTAAAGGAGAGATCGTTTTTGATGAATTTAACAGCCGAAAGATAAAGAAAAAACAGATACCTTTTCTGAGACGCAAGATGGGGAGAATCTTTCAGGACTTCCGGTTGATAAACGACATGGACGTTTTTGATAACGTAGCCTTGAGCTTGAGAATTTTGGGTAAAAGGGAGAAGAAAATAAAAGACAAAGTGCACCAGATTCTGAGGATGGTTGGGCTTTGCGGGAAAGGTAGATTTTTCCCCTACAATCTTTCCTCGGGAGAGAAGCAGAAGGTGGCTATCGCTCGCGCCATCGTCGGGGATCCCCTGCTTCTATTGGCAGATGAACCCACTTTGAATCTGGATGAGGAGAGCACAGGTGAAATTTTAAAGCTGCTTAAACACATAAATCTCCTGGGGACGACAGTTTTGGTAGCCACCCACGACTTTCGCCTGTGTGATGGTAACCCAGCTAAAATAATTAAGATCGAAAAAGGTAAACTTATTTAGTTTGGGGCCTTTTTTCTCCATGTTGATTGCTCAAAAAAGCGTCCGCTTTACTATCTTTGAGGCAACTTAAGGAAAGATAAATAGTCATGAGAATTACCTATTTAATTAAACAGACTTTCTATGAGTTGAAGAGAAGATGGGGCATCAGTCTCATTTTGGCAGTTTGTATTGCTTCATCTTTTTTGGTGTTTAACACCTTTCTTTTAATCACTCAGAATCTGAAGGCTACAGAACAAAAACTGAAAGGAGAAGTGCAGATCGAAGTTTATTTGAATGACGACATCACCCCCCTGCAACTTCACCTGCTTCTCTGGAGCATAAAGAGGTTTCCGGAGGTGGAGAAAGTGGAGTATAGATCCAAACAGCAAGCTTTAGCTCAGTTTAAAAATTATCTGGGAGAAGGTCTCCTGGAGGGATTAGACTCCAATCCGCTCCCAGCTTCCTTCTTACTGAGTTTAAAAAGAGAACAAAGAGGATTTAAGCAAGTGGCTGAAGTTGTCTCAAGAGTTCAAGACAAAGAGGGAGTAGAGGATGTGGAGTTCGGCGGAGCCTGGTTGAAAAAGTTAGACCATGCCATTTTCATATTTTTAATAGTGGACATCATTTTCGGCATATTTATCGCAATAGCGGTGATTATGATCATGTTCAATTTCATGCGGATGGTGGTCCTCTCCCAAGCAGAATCCATTAACATAATGAGCTTGATGGGGGCAAGAAGAGGCGATATTTCCTTTCCACTATTGGTTCAGGGAATGCTTCTTGGAGGAGCTGGCGCCTCGGTGGGAGTTTTATTCCTCTGGGCGGGTTATTTTATTTTCGCAAGCAAAATATTAACCATAATGTTTTTGCCTTTTTATATGATCCTGGGTCTGATTGTTTGGGGAATGATTTTGGGAGCCGGGGGAAGTCTTTTCTCAATAAGAAAATATCTTAAAATCCAACATTAAGAGAAAAATGAATAGACCAACCTTTAATCTTTGTTTAAAAAGCACGAGAAAAACTTCTTGTCTGCTGTATTATAGAAAAAAATTCTTCAAACTATTTTTGTTGGTTTTTTTCGTCTGGTTTTGTATATTCATAAAAAAGGCATCGCCGGACGGACTTAAAACAAAAATAGGAAATCAGACGGATGAGCTGGCCAGAATTGAAAAGGAGTTAGATGAGAAAAGAAAATCAATGGAGAAGCTCACACAAAAGGAGAGGGGCGCCTTTGCAGAATTTATGGACTTAGAGGAACGGTTAGAACTGACCGAACGACTCATCAAAAGACTGGCTTTTAAAGAAAAAATTATCGAAAGAGAATTGCAAACAGAGGAAAGAAACTTAAAGGAGACCGATTGGAAATTATGCTTGCATCGGGAACATTTACACAGGAGATTGAGGAAAATATATAAACATAATAGATTTGATTCCTACGCCATGATATTTTGGGCTTCTTCCTACGTGGATTTGATAAATCGGCTTAGATTCGCAAAGAGGTTCCTCAAGGATGATCAAGAGATGCTGAGGGCGACCAAAGCTCTTAAAGCGGATTTGGAGGAGAGGAAACAAAACTTAGGTAAGACAAAGGCGGAGTTATTTTGGTTGAAGAAAAGAGAATCCGAAGAGCAAAGGGCTTATCAAAATGATCTGAAGGAGAGGGAGAGGCTATTACGAAGAATTAAATCGGAAAAGAAGCTTTATGCGCAAACGATTGGAAAGCTGGAGCAAAGTGTTTTTAGGATGCACGAGATTCTGGGTCAACTTCAGGAGGAGAAGAAATATAATAAGATACAAGAGCCTCAGAAGAAGAGTTGGTTTGAAACTTTGAGAGGAAAATTACCCTGGCCAATTCAGGGGAGAGTGTTGTCCCCTTTCGGAGAACAGACACATCCCCGATTCCATACAAGGACCAAAAATTCCGGAATAGATATAAAAACAGAACCGGGGAAGGAGGTTGTGGCTGTGGCTGAGGGGAAAGTGATCTATTCCTCTCACTTAAGAGGATATGGAAATTTTTTGATACTGGAGCATGAGAGAGAATACTACACGCTTTACGCTCGCCTATCTAAGATTTTAGTCTCACCTGGAGAAGAGGTGGAGAGGCTTCAAAAAATCGGAGTGGTGGGTGATGCAGGCTTTTCTCCCGACCTTTGTTTGCATTTTGAGATCAGAAAGGGAAAGCAACCCCAGGACCCTTTGGAATGGCTTAAATAATGTCTTTCAATAGAGTTTTGGATCAGAAGGTCCCCAAAAGAATCCTTTCAGGAGCTTTGAGAAAAAATCTTTTAGCCTCCGCTTATCTTTTTTACGGAGATCAAGGAACGGGTAAATGGGCGATGGCTCTGGAGCTGGCCAAGGCGATCAACTGTGAGAAAAACTGTGGGGAGGCATGCGATGTTTGTCCCTCCTGCCAAAAGATCGATAAGATGATACATCCGGATGTAAAGATGATATTCCCGGTTCCGTCTGCCAAGTCCGATGAGAAGAGCCTAAAAGAGATAGAAAGATGCAAGAAACTCAAAAGGGAAGAACCTTATACCATAGTTAGATTTGAGAAGAACATCAATATACCTGTTGAACAGATTCGGGCGATGCAAAAAGAGATTTCCTTAAAGCCCTTTGAGGGAAAAAGAAAGGTGATAATTATAGCCCAGGCAGAGAAGATGCACAACTCCTCTGCCAATTCTCTTTTGAAAACTTTGGAGGAGCCACCGTTGGATGCAAATTTGATTTTGACCAGCAATGATATGAATAAACTCTTACCCACAGTGATCTCTCGCTGTCAACAGATAAGATTCGGGAAGATACCCACAAAGATAATTGAAGAAAAACTTATGGAGGCCTATCACATAGATAAAGAAAAAGCTTCATATTGTGCCAATATCTCCAATGGGAGCTATGGTGTGGCTTTGGATTATTTGCACGGAGAGAAAGAAAATCTACGCCAGGATGCTGTAAATCTTTTGAAAGTGGCTACAGAGGGCAAAACCAGCCAGATCGTCCAGATAGTGAATCAGGTGCTCCAAAGATGGGATAGAAATTCTATCGTGGAGATGTTCGAATTCTTGATCTCCATTTTCAGAGACATATATATGGTTCAAGAAGGCTCTGCTTTGTTAATCAATTCTGATATGGCATCTTTTGTGGTCAAACTATCAGAAAAGTTTGAGCGTCAAAATAAGGTTGAGCATGTTTTCCGAATGACCGATCAGATCAGATTTGACTGCCAGGTAAGAAACGCAAGCCAGAAGCTGGGTCTTTTGAGTTTGTGTTTGAAGATAAAGGATCTGTCGCGAACAAAGACTAGTTTGCCTTGATGCAAGAGGCAAAGCTAAGGGAGGGAAAGCAGGCTTAGCCAAGGATGAGAAGCAAAGGAGTAAATGTGGCTGAGAAATATCTGGTGGAATTTAAGGGATCACGCAAAGAGTATTTTTCCAATCCCGATTGTTTGAGCATAAGACCAAATGAGTTTGTCATTGTTCAGGCAGAGAGGGGGGAGGATATAGGGAAAGTAAGTAAGAAGATTCCTGCGGAGATAGTGAAGCAGGAGAAAAAGCCTCAGAAGATATTGCGCTTAGCTACCCGGACGGATTTAGGTAAGCTTGCGGCTAACCGGGAGAAGGAGAGGGAATGTTTAAGAGAATGTGAGAGAATGGCCACCGAGAGAAATCTCCAAATGAAACTAGTGGATGCAGAGCTTCAGTTTGACAATCACAAGATAACCTTCTTCTTCACCGCAGAAAAAAGAGTGGATTTCCGCGAGCTGGTAAAGGAGCTGGCCTCCACCTATAAAACCCGAATAGAACTGAGACAAATTGGGGTGAGGGACGAGGCAAAAAGAATCGGCGGATTCGGAGTTTGTGGACTGCCTCTTTGTTGTGCCAGCTTTATTCGGGAGTTTGAGCCCATCTCCACTCAGATCGCCCGTGAGCAGAACCTCTCTTTGAACCCGGCTAAGATATCAGGTAATTGCGGAAGGCTTCTCTGCTGTCTTCGATATGAAAAAGAACTCTATGAGAAAAGTCTTCCTTTATATCCCAAAGTGGGAGAGAGAGTCCAGACAGAAAAGGGGGAAGGGGTGGTGGAGAAGATTAACATCTTTAAAGAATACATTGTGGTGAAACACGAAGCTGGTGAGGAGGAGAAAATCACCTTAACCCAGTTGAGAAAAAAAGAGAGGGAAAAAGCCAGACATCTTTCCAAATAAAAAATCGGGAAGATCCGAATTCTCAAAAAATGCCCCATTAGTTAAATCCAAAACCAATCCAGCACCTAACTTAAGTTAGGTGCTGGTTTTAAGCCTTCAACTGTCAGGTTAGGTGTTAGTCTTTAAGCTCTTTACTGGTTTTAAGTTAGATATAAGGTGTTTTCGGAGATTCAAGAGAGGTCAAAAGTGGTAGTCGCAGGTCAGTTGACTTACTATGGATTCATCCTGAAGGATTCATCCTGAAGGAAAAATGAGCTTCAGCCTGCAATAACGAGGTCTGGATTTTCAACAAATTGCTCCCTCTGTCCTATTGGTTCATAGTCCTGATGCTCTCGCCCAAAAGATAGTAAAAGACATCGGAATAATCTTTGAAATACAAAGGGACAATATCCTGACGCAACAAAGCTTTGAGATAAGGAGGAGAAATTGACCGCAAGATTCATGGTTACCACCCCCATTTATTACGTCAATGATAAGCCGCACATAGGTCAGGCATATTGCACCATTGCCGCAGACGTCTTGGCACGTTTTCATCGCGCAAGCGATGAGGGGACCTTTTTTCTAACTGGCACGGACGAACATGGCTCCAAGGTGGAGGAGACGGCGAAGAAGTTGGGAAAGACCCCTCAAGAGTTATGTGACATAAACGTTGAACATTTTAAGAAAGCCTGGAAGAGTTTAAACATATCTTATGACTATTTCGTCCGCACCACAGATGCACGTCACCAAAAAGCAGTTGAGAAACTTCTGGAACTTCTCTATAAAGCGACCACAGACGATGGACAGAAAACTATCTATCTGGGAGAATATTCAGGACTTTACTGCGTGGGGTGTGAGAAGTTCATCACCGAAAAAGAACTGGTCAATGGGCTTTGTCCGGACCACCTTCAGGAACCTAGGAAGGTCACAGAGAAGAACTACTTCTTTCGACTCTCTTCTTATCTTAAACAGGTAGAGGAGTTGATACGGAATGACAAGTTAAAGATCTCTCCAGAAGAGAGAAAAAAAGAGACTTTGGGACTTCTCAAGCAGGGATTAGCTGATTTCTCCATCTCCAGGGAGAAAGTAACCTGGGGTATTCCGCTTCCTTTCGATCCCAAACAGAACGCTTACGTTTGGGTAGATGCTCTTCCCAACTACATCTCTGCGGTCGGCTATGGTGATGATTCGGGGCAATTCAACAAGTGGTGGAAAGAGGCAAAGGTAGTTCACCTGATAGGCAAGGATATTTTAAAATTTCACGCCATCTTCTGGCCATCTATTCTTTTGGCTTTAGGTGAAAACCCTCCGGACAAAATATTCCTTCACGGGTTTTTCACCGTGGATGGTCAGAAAATGAGCAAGACCTTAGGAAATATAGTTGACCCGGAGTATCTTGTGAAACGATATGGCTCTGACGGGACACGTTATCTACTGCTTACCCAGTTTCCCTTTGGTCAGGATGGTGATATCCAAGTGGAAAGATTCGTGGAAAAATACAATGCCGATTTAGCTAACGACCTGGGGAATCTGGTAAGCAGAACTCTGAAGATGGTGAAAAGCTATTGCCAGGGTGTAATTCCCAAACCATCGCTTTATAAGGAACCAGATGATGACCTCAAAAAAGAAGCCACAGAATGTGCAGAAATGGTATGGCAATATATTCAGGAAATAAATCTTAACCGGGCGATTGATCAAATCTTGAAATTAGTGAGGAGCACCAACAGATATATAGAGAATCAAGCTCCCTGGGCACTGGCTAAGGATGACAAAAAAGAGAGGTTAGAAACGGTTCTGTACGTAAGTTGTGAGACTTTGAGAATCATCAGCGCGCTTTTCTATCCTGTGCTTCCACAAAGATGCAAAAGGATAAGGGAGCTTCTGGGTCTGTCCGAAGAGGAGTTGAATCCGAGCTTGGCTAAGGCAAAAAAATGGGGCCTGCTCAAGCCCGGAACTAAGGTGGGCACACCGGAGTCTCTTTTCCCCAGATTAGAAAAGAGAGCTAAGGTTAGTCAACCTAAGGTGGTTACGACTAAACAGAAGACCGAACCCGAAGTATCGTTTGAAGAGCTTTCCGAAATCGACTTGAGGGTGGCGGAGGTGAAGGAGGCAGAGAGGGTGAAAGGTGCAAATAAGCTTTTGAAGCTGAAAATAGATATAGGATCTGAGCAAAGACAGATTGTGGCAGGAATAGCAGAACAATACTCTCCGGAGGAGATGATAGGGAAAAAGATCGTGGTGGTGACCAATCTGAAACCGGAAAAGATCAGGGGAATAGAATCCAAGGGAATGCTTCTGGCGGCCAAGGATGGAAAGCTTTTGAGTCTGGTCTGTGTGGACAAAGATGTGAAAAGTGGCTCGAAGATAAGCTAACCAGAAGGTTTGTATAAATTCGGAAATTCATCACAAACGCAACCTAAAGGTTGCGGCTACCGCCCAATTAGATTGCCCCCCATTTGGGCACATCTTTTCAATTAGTCAAAAAAGGGAGGGCAAAAATCCAGGCTTAAACAAGAAATTATTTGGTTTTCTTTAATTGAGGTTTCCGTGATAGACACCCACGCACATTTAGATATCAAGCAATTTGACAAAGACAGATCACAGGTTATAGAAGATGCTTTCTCCAATGAAGTGGAGAAGATAATCAACGTGGGATGTGATCTGAAGTCCAGTCAGAATTCGGTTAAGCTAGCTGAAGAACATGAAAAGATTTTTGCCGCGGTGGGATTTCATCCACATGATGCGAAGGATTTAACTGAAGAATCTCTTAAAAAGATTGAAAAGCTTGCTGGCCACAAAAAAGTGGTAGCCATTGGTGAGATCGGTTTGGATTTTTATAGAAATCTCTCTTCTCCAGAAGATCAGATCAAGGCATTCAAAAAACAGATCGCCTTAGCCAAAGAACTTAAGCTCCCCCTGGTGGTGCACGTGCGGGAAGCCTGGAATCAGGCACTTGCTATCCTGAAAGAGAGTGAGGCTTTTACTGTCGGCGGGGTGCTTCATTCTTTCACTGGAAATTTAGAACAAGCCAAGATGGCACAGGATATGGGTTTTTATCTTGGCTTCAACGGAATTTTGACTTATTCTGATTCTAAAGCCTCCCAGGTAGCTAAGGAAGTTTCCTTAGATTCGATTCTGATAGAGACTGACTGTCCCTATCTTACGCCCAGCCCACATCGGGGGAAAAAAAATCAGCCAGCCTACGTAAGATTTGTGTTAGAGAAACTGACAGAACTTTTTTCTCCTTTGACTTTTCAGGATGTAGAGCGGATCACCACTGTGAATGCCTGCCGCCTTTTCAATCTGGACAAAGAATTCCCACCAATGATAGCCTATCCCATTCGTGATTCTCTATACCTGAACATCACCAATCGCTGTTCTAATGCCTGTGTGTTTTGTGTGCGAAATTACACCGATTTTGTTAAGGGTCACAATTTGCGACTTGACCATGAGCCCACCTATGAGGAGGTGTTAAATTCTATCAATCACCTGGATAAATATAAAGAGGTGGTTTTCTGTGGATACGGTGAGCCGACCATGCGTCTGGACTTGCTCAAAGATGTAGCGCGATATCTTAAAAGCAAAAATGCAGGGGTGAGGTTAAACACAAACGGCCTTGGTAATCTTATTCATAAAAGAAACATAGTGCCGGAGCTGGTGGGTCTGATAGATGTGGCTTCCATAAGTCTGAATGTAGATGATGGTGGAAAATATGAACGATTGTGCAAACCTCGTTTTGGAGAAAATGCTTTCGGGCAGGTGATTGCTTTTGCCAAAGCATGTAAGAGGGTTCTGCCCCGAACCGTTCTCACCGTGCTGGACATGCCGGAGGTGGATTTGAAAAAATGCGGAAAGATTGCTGAAAATTTAGGAGTGGAGTTCAGAATCAGGCATTACAACAAAGTGGGATAAATCTGTGAACGGAGCATTTCTTTTCACTCTATGAGAATATCAATAGATATTGATTCCTTAGCCAGACTAAGGGTCTGCCTAATGGTTATCAACTAATTATCTTGGCGATTTGGAAAAGAGTAAGAAAAGGAGTGCGCCCCGCCTTTGGCGGGGCGCTGCGGAAGCCCCGCGAAGCGGGATCTTCGACTTCGCTTCCGCACTCCAAAGCAGACCCTCCAAAAATCAACAGGACAAAAGATGGATTTTAAATGTGAGACCTAAAAAAAGCTTAAGTCAGAATTTCCTCACCAATGATAAAGCCGCCAGAAGAATCGCAAAAAGCCTGGAGCTGAGAGAAGGTGATACGGTTTTGGAGATCGGAGCAGGCAAGGGAGCTTTGACCAAACATCTTTTAGATGAAGCGAAGAAAGTCTATGCGGTAGAGATAGACAAACGATTATGTTCTTATTTGCAACAAAGATTTGGTAATAAAAAAAATCTAAAGACAGTAAATGAAGATATTTTAAAGATAAATTTCAGGGACTTAATTGGTCCTAAAAACTTTTGCAAGGTGGTGGGCAATCTGCCCTATCAAATCACCTCTCCTGTTCTTTCTTTTCTTCTGATAAATAAAGAATTCATTTCTCTTTGTGTGTTGATGGTCCAGAAGGAGGTGGCTTTAAGAATTTGCGCTCATCCCGGGAACAAGGATTGGTCTCCTCTATCCATAGCGGTTCAGCTTTACTCTGATGTTAAAATCCTTTTCCATCTGAAACCAAGTTCTTTTTTCCCTTCCCCCCGGGTAGATTCAACAGTAATTCAAATTGTTTTTCTCTCAGAACCCAGAGTTCATGTGCCGGACGAAAAGTTGTTCTTCAAAGTAGTGCAATCAGCTTTCGGACAGAGAAGAAAAATGGTGTTAAACTCCCTGGCGGCTAATTTGGATTTGCCAAAAAGGGAAATCGAAGTTATCTTAAATAGGGTCGGCATTGATCCTAAAAGAAGGGCAGAGACCTTAAGTCTGGATGAATTCGCTAACCTGTCCTCTGCCATGTGCGAGATACTGTTAGATTAACGAGAAAATTGCGTAGTGGAGTAGGGGCAATTCATGAATTGCCCCTACAAATAGATGAGATTTTGAATTAAGATCGGTGAAAAAATGTAAAGTTAAACATAATGGAACTGGTATAGTTTTGACAGCCCACCCCGGCCCCCTTCTCCATGAGATAGAGAAGGGAGAAAGAGGCAGAGGAAAAAATAGACACCCACAAGTTTATCCGAGAGCAACTGTTTTAACAAATTTATTTACCGTTTTCCCCAATGCGAAGATCGGTTTTTCAAATTCTCATAGTAATATTTTTGCTTTTGCTGAAGCAAGGCTTATGTGCCCAACTGAGGCTGGACTTCTCGCAGGATAATCGCACATACATATGGAACACTAAATTGGATTGTGGGCGCAAGGTTAACCAGGGGTTTTCATGGGGATTTTCCAGTTCCATAAACTCCATTTTGATTAAGAGATCAATATTTTCAAACAATCAGGACCGATGGCAGGAGAATGGCAAGGTCAATCTAAATCTGGACTACACTTTGATCAACAGATTGAAAATCGGCGCCCTTTTTTCTCAGGATATAAATTCATTGGAGAAAAGGAAAGTGACCAGCTCGGAGTATGGTATCATTGCAGAATACAATATCTCCGGTGTAAGATTGATTCAAACTATAGGGGGGAAGGATATCGATCGGAGACTGGAAGGGGGAAAAAGAAAGGATTCCGGATTCAATCACAGGCTTGAGATTTCCCACTCTCCACACATTCTTTCAGAATCAGTCACCCATATCTCCTTTAGTCAGACCAGCTCTCAATTGAGCAATATTCCTCTCTTAGAAAGAGATTTTAGCATCTTTTTTGCAAAAAGCTTCTCTGAAGAGGATAGCCTGGAGTTTTTCTATCATGAAGGTTGGTCAAAGAAGAAATTCTACTGGGGAGGCTTGGATGATTATCAGATTAATACTCAAAGAAGGAGTCGAAGGCTAATCAATCTACGATCCTCCACCCAAGTACCCTTCCAGATCATAGTAGACTTTGATTTTGATTTTGTGTCAAGTGGATATAAGTACTCGGTTGAGCAAGCCCCTTATCTACCGGGCTTAACAGACAATTTTTCAAACTCTCACAATTTCAGTTTGAAGGTTAAGCGACAATTTTTAAGAAGGCTGAATTTAGGAGGCTTTTACAAGTATCTTGAGACAGACGAAGATTATGCAGATGATCAGAAAGATCAAAATATGAAGAACGGTGAATTGGGAGGAAACCTTCAGATCAAGATAAGTGAACAGGATTCATTGTGTCTGACCACCTCCATCGGAGTAACCTCCTTCTATGCGCCGGGAGTTTCTGCTCAGTTCAATGATCGCGACATTCTGACTCTTTTTGCCTGGGGGGAGTATCTGCATGTCTTCAGTCCCATATTCAGTCTGCGCCTGAAGGGAGGTTTTCGAAATTTCCACCAGGTTTATATCTCCAATCGACTCTCCGCCAATAACAACCATAACCAGACCTATCTTTTATCCCCCACTCTGATCTGGCGACCTCATCGGAATTTAGACCTTGTGCAAAATTATAATATTCAAGCCAATTATATCTATTATGATTACGAGAAATCAATCGAGAGCACAAAAAACAGGCTATTTCGTCGTGCCAGCTCCAGCACCAGCATAAACTATCGTATCTTCCCCGGGGTGAGTTTTTTATTTGGCTATATCTACAGATATGAGGATTACGGTCAACTCATCTGGAGGGATCAATGGGTGCAAAAGCCGAGTTGGGAGCGGAGGACTCACACCTTTAGTTTATCATTGAAATATATGCCTGCTGAAAGCTGGGTTTTTTCTCCGGAATATACCTATGAAAAAAGAAGATCCTGGGATCATTCCACTGATCTGGTAACTATGAAGAGGATGCGCACATTAAGCGATAAATTTTATCGGAACATAATCTCCTTCTCTTGTAGATATTTTATTGACGATCGCAACTATATAAACTTATCTGGGGCTTGTCGGGTGCAGAAAAGCTCTCTAAGTTACAAAGAGAGTTTTAATATCGCTTCTGTGTCGGTCAATCGGGTTTTTTGACCGAGGAGAGTATTTATGAGAAGAATTTCGTCAACTCATCTTTCTTGTGTTTTTGTTTTTTCTTTTCTTCTGCTGGGATGTTTTTGCATATCCGGGTGTAAGAACCCTTTTAAGACCAGGCATTCTCCGCCACCGGTCATCAGCGAGGGAACCTGGGAGACTCCAGCCCAGCCTAAAATAGTGATTCAGAATTTGTTTTATGCTTATAACGAGAAGATCATCGGTAATTTCATCCAGTGCCTTTGTGATTCATTCAGATTCTCCGCACCGGAGGATTCGATCGATGCCGTCAATAAAGGTCTTCCTGAGCTTTTTGCTGGCTGGGATAGGTCCGCGGAGATCAGCGTCACCACCAGCATATTCAATACCACTCGCCAAAACCCCGATTCCTTTGATTACGTCGTGTCATTTCTATCAACCCACCCACCGGACGAAGTGGGTGATACGCTGGCGGTCCTCTCCAGAAATTATGAGTTGTTCATATATGATCTGAAAGCTACGTCTCCTGAGACCACCTTAGCAAAGGGGACGGCTACTTTTTGTATGAGACAGACTTCATTAAACTGGTGGAGCATATATTTCTGGAGCGACATTCCAGCCGAGACGGGCAAGGATGATTGGGCAGATTTCAAAGCTCAATTCAGGCAGTGAACAAGAAGGATCGTTTTTATGTCTGATTTATCTAAAACAGCAAGAAAAGTTTATGTTTTATTTGTAATCCTGAGTGTTTGCACCACAGCAGGGAGCTGTTTTAATCCCTTCTCTCCATCGGTGATTGAACCCAGCGCGCTCAAACCAATTGCTCCCCAGGTTGATCCAGATAGCGTGCTATGTAATTTTAGATACGCTTACGAAAACCGGGACAGCATCGTTTATGAGAACTGCCTGGATCCTGACTTTATTTTTATCTACAAAGATCAGGACGAGATTGAACAAAGGGAGGTGGAGATGGAGGTTCCTCGGGACGGAAAGGGTGGGGATATATATCGGACCAAAGCTCTTTTTCGGATATTCGACGACATCCGTCTGGATACCTGGATAGTGACAACAGCCCCGGACAGCATGGGGGAGGAGATTTGGAAGGTGCGAAATGTGACCTTTCATCTCTCCCTCCGGGATACGGATGGCGACTACGATTACCTGCACATGGAAGCTACTGGATTTGCTGAGTTTCTTTTTAGACAATCCCAGGAGGATAATTTATGGAGGATCGTCCGCTGGATCGACAGATCAATCTAAACTTGAAATTCGCAATGTAACTGAAGTCATGTAGGTCAACCCCGCCAAAGGCGGGGTTGACAAATAAGGATTTGTCAAGCAGGCTATCCTACGGATCCGTCTGGACGCCATGCTTGACCTACAAAACTGTCAAGTGAGGTGGTCGCCGCCCATTTGGGCGAAGAAATTGCGCCCCGCCAAAGGCGGGGCGGCTACCGGACAAGGTGTTAGCTGCCCATTTGGGCGTAAAGAAAGGTAATTTGAATTATGGACAATTTTCATTTAACTTAACGGAGGAGTTATATGGCAAAGCTGAGTATAAATGTGGATCATGTAGCCACCTTAAGGCAAGCCAGAAAAGCTTCAGAGCCTGATCCAGTGGCAGCAGCCATAGTGGCTGAAATGGCGGGAGCAGATGGAATTACCGTTCATCTCAGAGGAGATAGAAGACATATTCAGGATCGGGATCTGAAGATATTGAAGGAAATAATCAAGACCTCTCTGAATCTGGAAATGGCTGGCACCAATGAGATGATGGAGATTGCCCTTCAGATCAAACCGAACATGGTTACCTTGGTCCCCGAAAGAGAAGGGGAGTTAACCACCGAGGGCGGTTTGGATGTGGAGAGCAATTTCGAAAAGCTGAATCAGATTATTGCCAAGCTCCAACTCAATGGAATCTTAGTCAGTCTTTTCGTGAATCCGGATGAGGAGAGCATAAAAGCATCGGCTAAACTGCGCACCGACTACGTGGAGATTAACACGGATAGCTATGCCTCTGCCAAAAATATAGCAGACCAAATCGCCCAACTGGAGAGACTGGAGAAGATGGTCACCTTAGCTCGCAGGCTCAATCTGGGAATAAACATGGGACATGGACTGAATTACCGAAATATCGTAAATTTAGTTCAAATTCAGCATATCCATGAGTTCTCCATCGGTCACGCTATTGTTGCTCGTGCCGTTTTAGTGGGATTCGAAAAGGCGGTGAGGGAAATGCTGGATCTGGTCAAAAGGTCAAAATAATTGGTATGTCGAACAAGTTTTGCAGATATGGGGCTGTCCGACTCCTTTTCTTTTCACTCGTTCGACTATTCCTTGTATTTTAGATGATTTTCCCTTGTTCGTCACGGATTCATCATGAACCACCTGTCTTGAAGGATCCACCGTGAAAGTGGAGAGTGTTCGTTACCAACGAAAGAAAAGCCTCGATCGGTGTATAGTAGAAGATTCCAGACCAGAACCTAACTTAAGTTAGGTTCTGGGACACTCTTTAATATTCATTCGTCTTCGGCCAGAATATTCTCTACAAAAAAGATTTGACTTTAAGTGAAAATCTCTTTACTTATCCATAAGAAGAGGAAATCGAAGACTGAAGACTTGATTAGAAGGAGACACTTTTATGCCAGAATATGGCATTGCCAGTAGAAAAGACGTGGCTAAGATCACCTTGAAATCTGCGCCGGATCGTCCCGGAATAGGTGCACAGGTGTTTGGAACCTTGTGGTCTTACGATATCAACGTGGAGTTAGTTTCCTGCACCGCGGGGCTGAAAGAGGGGCAGGATATAATTCTGGTGGTGACCCAAGATCACTTAAACCCCGCCATCCTCAAGTTAAAAAAGATAAAAGAGGAGATAGAAGCAAAGGAGCTGTTGGTAGATCACGATATAGCCGTTGTTTCCGTTACGTGTTCAGATCTTTCCAAAACGCCGGGCGTAGGAGCTAAGGTGTTCTCCGCCTTTTCCAACGCTAAGGTTAATGTAGAGGCGGTATGTAGTTCCACCAATGCCATCTCCTGTGTAATCCGGATGGGGGACGTGTCCAAAGCAGAGGGGGCCCTGCGCAAAGAGTTAAAGGAGTAAGGTCTTAGAGTTAAGAAACAAGACAAAACAACCAGCTGAAGGTTTCTTTTAGGTCCTTTTCAAAATAGTCGCTAATATATGAGTTTGATTTGCCACAGAGAGCAAAACTCAGACTTTTTCTACCTCACCCACTTTGTTCCCCTTCAGGGTGTGTTGAAAAAGTCATTTTATGTATAAGTTTTCACGTAGGGACAGGGCTTGTCCTTCAAGATGAATCCTTTCCTTCGACCCTGAGGTCTCAGGACCGAAGGGCAGGATGAATCCCTGTCCAAACTGAAAGGAGGACAGCCACAAGGGCTGTCCCTACGATAATCTCGCCGATTAAAGCGTGTAAGGCACTTTTCCAACGACCCTTCAGGATGAATCCTTAACCTGGCGTAGGCAAGCCTTCATGGCTTGCCAGGTTCATACCAAGCCGTAAAGGCTTGGCTACGCAATGTCTCGCTCAAGATTTGGGTTGGTTTTTTTCTTATTCGCCTTACGAAAAGCCGAACTTCTCTTTTAGCTTTCTTTTGACAATCTCCGGAACAAAAGAAGCTATGTCTCCGCTGAATCGAGCGATGTCCTTAATCAGATTGGAACTAAGATAGGTATATTTCTCAGAAGGTATCAGAAAGACCGTTTCCGTATGGGGAGCTAATTTTCTGTTCATCAGAGCGAGTTGAAACTCAAACTCAAAATCCGACACCGCCCTTACACCTCGGATGATGGCACAAGCCTTGCGCTCGTTAGCCAGATTCGCCAAAAGTCCGGTGAAAAGCAAAACCTCCACCCGCTTTTGATCTTTTACCGTTGCCTGTACCATCTCCAGTCTCTCTGCCCCGGAGAAGAGAGGCTTTTTGTTGGGATTGTCTGCGATAGCTACCACCAACTGATCAAAAAGCAAAAAACCCCGCTGGATCAAATCCAGATGACCGTTGGTTATGGGATCGAAACTTCCCGGATAAATAGCAATTCTCATATAATCTCCTTTAGTTTAAAACATGCATGCGCGCTTGAAACAAGTTTTTAGCCACCTTTTAAGAAAAACGATATCACAGTGTCTCCAAATCTTTTTTGCTTCAAAATGGAAAGCTTCTCCTGGGGAAGAGAAAATGTTTCCTTTTTGTGATGTTCTAAAATCAAAATGCCGTTTTTTACTAACACCTCTGATTGAGCAACCGAGTCGATTATCCTCTGTACAAATCCTTTAAGATATGGGGGATCGGCAAAGATTATCTGAAAATTCTGTGTGAGTTTGTTTAAAGCTTTCAATCCATCCAGGCGAAAGATGCACGAGTTACTCTTTAAGTTTAAATTTTCGATATTCTTTTTCAGCGTATTAATGCTCCGGGTGGATGCATCCACGAAGGTGGCCGATTCAGCTCCTCGCGACAAAGCTTCTATGCCTAAACTTCCGGCTCCGGCGAACAGATCCAGAACCCTCTTCCCTACAACTTCCTCGCGCAATATATTGAAAATAGATTCCTTCACTCTATCGGATGTGGGTCTTACTTTCGTTTTTTTCCCAGCAACAAGTCGTCGACCTCTATGTTCACCGGATATTATCCTCAACCTTGTGCTCACTTCCTTCTTTTACTCAACTGCTATGTAATCTTTGATTCTTTCGAACGTCTTAAGACCAATGCCAGGTATCTGCATAAGGTCCTCAATTTGGTGAAACTTTCCATTAGCCTTTCGGTATTCAACAATTCGCCGGCTCAAGTTAGGTCCTAAGCCGGGAAGAAGCTGAAGCTCAGCAGAGGTGGCTTGATTTAAGTTTATTTTCTTTTTGTTCTGTTCCCGGTGTAAAGAGGATTCAGTTTGAGGTAGAGGAGTTCCACCCTTTTTTTCAATTATCAATTCTGGAGCAAATTGTGGATGAGCTCTTTTATACAAGGTTATCCCGCTGCCAACTAATAAAGCTGTCAATAGAAAAATTAAGGCTTTGGTCTCTTGAGGGGTGAAGTTGAAAAACTGCATGACAGTTTTATCCAGAAATTTATCTGAAAGTTACTAAGGTCATACTCTTCATCCGGCTATATCAGGTGAAAGGCTGTAGTTGCTTGTTTGAATCTCAAGGTCCGATTCCTTGCCAGGTGGATCGGCTGATTAATTCTTAGATGAGGGCTTGCACAGATCAGATCCCCTGGTAAAGAATCTCCAAAAGCAAATCCCCAATTTTTTGTAGACTTTCCGGGCTACATTTGTCCGGCGTATCGGAGGTGGTGTGCCAGTAGGGATAATCAAAGTCGATTAAGTCGATCACCGGAATTCCTGCGCTCAGCAAAGGTATGTGGTCGTCGTATATAAAATGTTTGACCGAATCCTTAAAGCAAAAAAGTCCCAAACCTTTTGCCCGGGACCAGACTAAATCTACAAATTCTGTGGCATATCTTGAGGAATAGCCCTCTTTGTAAATAGCCAGATCCTTATCTCCTATCATATCCAGAAGGATGCCAAATTCCGGCTGATAATCTCCCTTGTTTTTTGCGAAATACTTCGACCCCAAACAGAATCCATCCAAATCATTTTCTGTGCCCCCATCCTCTCCGTCGAAAAGCACGATGTCCACTCCCCAGGCGGGTTCCTTTTGAGAGATGATTCTGGCGATCTCCAGAAGAACTGCCACCCCAGAGGCGCCATCGTTTGCTCCTAAAATTGGCTCTGCCTGTAAAGCTGTATCTGGATCTCTGTCCGCAAAAGGGCGGGTATCCCAGTGGGCACAGAGAAGTACTCGTCTGCGTTTCTTGGGATAAAAGGAGGCTATTATGTTGGTCAGCTCCAACTCGATCTTTTGCTCTTGATCTGAGTAAACAAAATCTTGTATTTTTATAAAGTTAGCATGTGCGGAGAGTTTGTCAAGTAAATATTTTCTAACCCTTTGGTGTCCCTCTGATCCTGGATGACGTGGACCGAATTGGCATTGTTCCAAAAGATAGGCAAATGCTGCATCCTTGTCGAACTTCTGCGGTGAGGGGGCGTTACAGCCATAAAACAGAAAAGATAGGAAGCAAAGATAGAAAAGGATGTTCTTTTTGGTGATCAAATTCATCCTCGCCGGAGCGTATGAGGGGATTTCAATCTTCCACGAGCAAAAGTCAAAGAATTTAAATTTCCCGCTTTTATGATTAACAAAGAAGTTATCAGCATGTCCTCAGATAGAGACTTTACTCTATTCTCATCTTACTGAATCGAGCGGATGCGAAGCGCATCTTTATAGCTTTTCCTTAAATTCAGCAATTATGAAAGTCAACCACGGTGCTTAAGCCTGTTAATTTTAGGTGAAAATCTTTAAAAACTTATCTGCATCCAGATTCCCAATTCTCGGGTGTGGGTTTTCGTTCTGGTTTTCTTATCATTGGTATCAGACCACTTGGCGTTGAACCCTCCGGTAACCTGAGAGGAGAAGCTGTAGCCTGCGGTGGAAGATATGGAAAGTCGACTGTTATCTCTGGTAATGTTGAATGGTTTACCTCCTACCGAGCTTTTAGTTTTACCGGAGGTTTTGGAAACGCTTAAAGAGAAGCTGAGATTACTTCTAAACTTTATCTTTTTCAGAAATGGAAGCTTGATACCCTGAGGAGCACTAAAGGAATAGTTGTTGACTATGTTTATGGAATTGTTATAGCTTTTGGTGATCGATTGATTGCCTGCATATCTCCTTAAATTTTTGTCGGTGTCAATCTTTCGGTCAATCTTTATGGAAGTTCGGATGCCGTTTTTCCAGGTCATGGAAACAGAAGCTATGGGAGAGAAGTTCTCAGAGATTTTTTTGCTGAAAGTTTCGCCGGTTCTTTCACTTCCGCTTTCATCCACCTGTTTAAAATAACTAAAATTATACGAAAGAGCGGTAAAGAATTTTCTAAATACTCTAATATCTGCCAGTTTGTTTAAAGCGAAGCCAAAATCTGGAAAACGGGTGCTGGAATTTTTGGTAGCGTCGGTGGCGGTGATGGTTCGGCTAATGCTTCTTGAGTAGTTCATGCTGAAATGCGTGGACAAAAACTTAAACCCACTTTTGCCAGAGTATCCTTCTTGGATGGAGATCCGGTCTGTGGATTGAGCCGAACCTTTCCTTCCCACCTTGGGATCATCCGTAAAGCCAAGTCGATAGCTCAAGTTGGGACGCGCCAGAAGCCCGCTTTTGTTAAAGGTTTGATTTTTGCGATAGTCGATGCTCACCGGGTCGATTCTCTGGGTGAGTTTTCTCAACAGATTAAGCGGATTTAGGATGGACCCTTTATTTTCTTCTTTCTGTCCTCCTCCCAATATCTTTTGCCAGTTTAAGGTGAAGCTGGCTGATCTGTTGTTGCTGTTGCTGGCCGTTCTGGTACCCCCGAAGTTATAGGCATCCAACTTGTCGGCATTCTCGCTATACTTGGAGTCGAAGGCGAAGCTGGCATTCAAGAAGGCTAACCACCCGGGAGTGTATTTAGCTGAGAAGCTTTCGGAGTATCTGGTTTCTATGCCCAGCTTGGCATTTTTGGGATTTAAGGAGAATTTTATGGTCTTTGGATCCCTTATGTCTCTGGAGGTCGTCATGGTATAGCTAAGGGGGATACTGTTTATCGGACTGGCCTTAGCATTGAGGCTTCCACCGAAGGTTTTGGCGTGGGTGTCAAATACGCCTCCTACATTGTTCTCCGTATGGGATCGGGTTTCATTAATACTTCCGCTAACCGACACATTATTAGGCAGAAGGGAGAGGCTCATCTGGGTGAAACTTTTAGGCACCAGAGCGCTTTTAAGCCAGCCAAAAGGCTTCAAAGATAACCCCCGCCCCAGTGGGAAAGTGTATCCTCCAGTTATGCCGGTGGTTTTGCTTCGCTGAACCGGGGTTTGCAAGCTGGTGCTCCGGGAGGTGCTATAGTTGAAACTATGGCTCATCCTTCTCAGAGTCGCTCCCACCAGCCAGTTCTTGGTGGAATGTTTGAAGATGGGAGAAAAAGACATGCCCCAGGATTTGCTTTCTCGTTTCTCCTTCTCCTTGAGGTCTTTGGGCAATATTATGTCAGAGCCGCTCTTCCATTTGGGCAGATCCAGGGTTCGGGAATAGCTTAAGGAGACAGGAAGGGTATAACCCAAAGATACAGGCAGAAATCTATGAACTTGAATCCCCCCGAGGTTAAACCGGTAATTCATGGTAGAATTAGTGCTCTCCTTTTTCTGCGTAAGACTGCGAAACTGGCTATCCTGTTTCTTAAACGAAAAGCTTAAGCTTGCCAGATCCGCTAACTTGGCAGTCAGGTTTATGCTTCCGGCTATTCCTTTTTCTTTTCTGATATCGGTCACCCGGAGTTCATCCACCCATACTTCATCGGAGACGGGCTGGAAATTGATGGTATCGGCGTTGATTACCCCCATGGAAAACCATCTTATCCGGTTAAGGGCGGGTTTCCCTCTCACCCGATATGATCCAGCCGTGGTATCTATAGGCCCAGAAGAGCTGTTGGGACGCGCCTCCAGAGCGTATGCCTTCAAAGCAGTGATCTGGTCAAAATCTATCAACACCTCGTTACGTTCATCCCAGCCTGGATAAACCTTACTGTGATACTCATAAAAATTGGAGGAATCTGCACCCAACCTCAGAAAAAACATAACCTCGCCAGGATCATCCGGGCCATGGAGGTACATTTTTAAATATCGATAACTGGTATAGTCTTCAGGTCTAAGTATGCGATACGCGGAACCCTGATGATAGGGTTTTAAGTTCTCATACTCAAGCACCAAAGACTGTTCTTTTCCTCTTACCCCGGTTTGGCGGTTGAGGGTTCCTGCCACCTTGGAAGGGGGATCATACCCTGGATTTTCATGAGTGTTCACCACAAAGATCTCAAAATCCTCGTCCGGGAGGGTCCTAATTGACAGGGGAGTCTGCCGGTTGGTTGAACTGGATATGCCCATATTTTCCCATCTGTTTCCCACCAGTTGAATGGAGGCAATTCTTATGGTGCAGTTCTCTTTGGAACTGACCCATAATCTGGTAAACTTAATCTCACTCCAGTCCGGATTACCAACTTCAACATAGTTCTGTGGATCCTTCAGGGGAATTCGGTAAAGCCTCCATCCCACAGAATCGCTTAAATCTCCCAGGAAGTCACTTTTGCTTAGATCTATGGTAAATTCGAAATAGTTATTGGATAAATCCAGCACGCTGTTGGAGTTTATGTCCTCCGTGTCCGGGCGTCTGCCCCTGTCCGGATCGTCCCGGTTGCCCTGAGTGCCGTTTATATGGGAGTAATCATATCGGTTGTCATAGTTCCAATTATCACCAGAAGGGTCGGGCAGGGAGGAGTCATAAAACTGTTGCTCCTGAGAATCGTCTAAAGTATCCAGTCCTAGATCTTCGTCATCGTCCAAGATTCCATCCCTCTGGCCATTCCGGGGTTTATCCTCGGTATTCAAGATTCTGTCTCCGTTCAGATCCTCCGATATCTCTCCTAAATCCACATGCAGGATGCCCTTGTCTCCATGAACCCATATCTCCAGAAACTTGGTTCTGGTCTGATCATATGCACCCAGATAAAGAGCCCTCATTATTCCATTCCAGTTTCCCGCCACCCAGCTGGAATCAAAATACTGGTTGGATGGGCGATAAGGCTCTGTGGGGGAGAAGTCAAGGTGTAGCACGTTGGTTTTCTCCTCATTTCTTTCCGTCTCCTTGTTGGGCCAGATCTCTGTTACGGGCACCTGATCATACGGGTTATACCACCACGTCTTGCACCTTGCGGAAAGTTCTTTGTCTTTCGGAGGACTGGAGAGGGTCCACATTCCCCGGCGAACGCTTAAATCGGTATACTCCAGGGAGCCCTCAAAATCGTCTATGAAAGCCTCATTTTTGGTATTAGGATTAGGCACACTTTGAGCCAGATCACCTTTAAAGGTAAAGCTGGAGGGAGCATCTGTTTTCACCCAGGGTATGCTACCCAACATTCTGGTGATGAAAAAAGGAGAGGAGGTAAAGGTGAGATGGCTTCCCCAGATGAAGTTTCGTATTGGTTCCTGCCCCACCCGGGGTCTTTCCTCCGCGGTCTTCTCACTTTTGTATATTGCCACCGCGCCGAAATTGAAATTGCGACCCAGATCATATCCTGCCATCATCCCGAACATACTTTTCTTTTCAGGCATGAGAAGGGGAGCGTATTCATAGTCTAAGCTCAAATCGGCGGTGGGGCTCAAAGCCTCAGGTTTTATAAAAGTGATCTCTCCGGTCTCGTACATTATGGTGTAATCTTCCCCTCTGGTCAGAGGGCTGCCGTTTAAGGTCACCACCTCGGATCCCTCGATTATGGGAGCATGACCCAACTGGAATTGGGACTTGCGAGAGGAGGATTGGACATAGATATAATATTTGCTATCCTCACCTGGCTGGCCCGGTTCATCCCAAGAATAGATGCTTTCCACTTTATTTTTGAGGGTGTCATCCGGATTTCCGGTGAAGCTGACATCAGGATGGGGGGCGAATGGATGTGGGTTGGGAAAGGTGAGATACCCTAAGCCAAAATTTATTTGCCTGTAGTCCACGATTCCGTCCGGGTTCTCTTCAGCATCTAAATCCAACTGATCCAGACCGAATATTCGCAGATACCTGGTGCTGTCCTGGACGTTTAGGTCTTCGTCTATGTTTTCGGCGTAGGGAAGACCTTTATATATGTCCAAGCGAAACCCTTCACGTTCAATATTTCTGGCTTTAAGAGAATACACATTCTTCCATTCGTATTCCCAGGTATAATCGGAAGGTTTGGGACTCTCCGGCTTGATCAACTTGAGCCTCATGCAGATTTCGCCTTCTGCGCTGGTGCAGGAGTCTTTAAGAAACCCCACGGTATCGAATGGAACATTGGGATCGAAATGCCGAACCACATAAAATGCTCCCAGTATGTCATTTGCTCCTAAGGGGTTGAAGAATTGAATCCAGTGTTGATTCCTTTCAACAAAGTAGTCGTTTGGATTGATCTCCTGAAATCTCCTCAAGAAAGATTCTTCTGGGTACTGGGTGGTATCTTCAGGGTTGACGTAAGCTATGCCGAAAGGAGCAGGGTTCTCCGCAGTGTTGCTGTTTATGCTGAAATTGCTTTTGAATAACTTGATCTCCGCGATGGAGTCGCCTGGGGCAAAGTCGTCGGCATATCCCAGATCATAAAATGTTTGCCTCAGATAGTCGTAGTCCCGAATCGTATAGGCATGGGTTTCCGCACCAGCCTTAAACTCCGCCCTTTGAGTGGAGCCCTTATCCTGGCTGGTGATCATGGTCAAATTCCACCCCCCTATTTTGGCGGTGGTTTTTATTCCAAAAAGTCCCTGTTTGCTCTCTCCGTATCCCACCACCCCACTTCCTACATGCAGGTTGGTGTTGCCAGCTTCAATGGTCTGGATGATCTCATCCTCCTCCCCTTTGTATCTTAGCTGGAGGGTATTTTCTAAATCGGTGTGTCTTCTGCTGTCCTGATCCACTTTAACTGAGATTTTGCTTCCAATGGTGCCGGTTATGGTAAACTGAGAGTGTTGTTCCATATTAAGGGAGGGAAACTTGGACTGCCGGGAGGTGGCGGTGTTTTTCAGATCATCCTGCCACATGCTCCTTCCGGAAAACCCGATTTTTCTATAGCCGGATACCTTCAATCCCGGCCCTCCTTCACCGATTATTCTTGAGACCACCTTGGGGAACTTGACCGGGATTTCCCATTCAAACAGTCCCTTGGATCTATCTTTACCCTGCAGAAAATGAGCATTTAGATTTTTTCTCCATTCCTGATCGATCTGAAGCCGGTTGGAAGCAGAAGTATACGTGGAGAGGGTCAAAAATATGGGTTGGTATAGTTGATAACCCCCCTGCTTTTCGCTTATGCTCACAAATCCTTGTTCGTATTCTACTAAGACTTTCTGGGTGGACGTCAGATTAGGTTTCAAGAGAGGTATGGAGTCAGAAGAGATGGAAAGACCCACCTGCCGGGGCGGATAGCCAAAGGTAACTAAATTTCGATCTTTCTCCTGGAGTCGAATCGTCAGTCCTATGGATCCTGCGGAACCTATAGCTTCAGCCGGCTTGCAAATCAAAAACTCGGTCAGAGTAAGACCGAACAAAAACAAAACCGCCAAACCCAGAAAAGACAATACTCCATTGGCGGTATTTCGATATTGTTCCAAATGATAATGCATCAGGAAAAGACTCCTTTTGCATCTTATCTATTAAAAATCTTTAGTTGTTTTCGCTAACTCCTCCTTTCTTTATATTCGGCTGAAACCTCAATTTATATATACGACTTCTTCCGCTAACTCTATGTTAAATTTTTCCTTTACCTTCTTTTTCAATTGTCGGGCTAACTTTCTCACATCTGTGGCTTTTGCATTACCGGCATTGATTAATATGTTGGCATGCTGGGCAGATACTTTCGCATAACCCTCATGCATATTTTTGGCGCCTATCCGGTCTAACAGAAATCCAGCCGCAATCTTTTTGTCACTCACAACCACATTCTTAAAAAAACAACCTGCTGATTTTTCCTCATTAGGGAGATTCTTTTCTCTTTCTTTTAGATTCCCTCTTATCTTTTTCTTAATTTTCTCCTTATCCTGCTTTTTTAATCCGAATGTGGTAGAAAGCAGAATGTCTTTAATCTTTTTGAGGCTGCTTTCTCTATATGCAAATTGGAAGTAGTCTTTGTGAACTTCTCTTATTTCTCCCTTTTCCGTAAGAATAACAGCTTTGATCAACACGTCGCTTACTGATTTACCAAAGGCTCCAGCATTTCCTCTTATCGCTCCCCCCACCGTTCCTGGAATTCCTGCGGCAAATTCCAGGCCGGAAAGAGAGAGTTTACAAGCTTGCTCAACCACCTCACTTAAAAAAGCTCCAGACTGACAGGAGATGCTATCCTGATTGGTCAATATGTCTTGGCACTCATTTTTTATTACCAAGCCTCTAAAGCCTGAATCGCTCACCAAAATGTTGCTTCCACCACCCAGAAGGAAAAAGCGCAATCTCAACTTTTGAGCTGTTCTTACGGCGGAGATTAACTCCTCCGGCTTTCTTGCTGGATAAAATAGATCAGCTTTTCCACCAATGCCAAAGGTAGTGTAAGAAGCTAAGAGCACATTTTGTTCTAACCGGTGGCCCAATGCTTCAAATAGCTTCTTATAAACCTCCTTTTTACGGACTGAAAGAGTTGGTTTTGTTGTGGTTGTTGCCATTATTGCCCACGCCCTGTCTTATATATTATACGACATTCCTTAAAAAAAGCAAGCAAAATCGCTGGTTTTTGGCTTAACCGGTATGGTTTAATCTCGACATTTATTGTGCCGCTTTGTCCTTACCGAACACCTCATAAGCTGTTATGAGCAACCCTCTTGATTGCTTTTGTATTCCCATACACCGCAGGGTTCTGAAAGTTTTAGCCTGGCGACTTTTGTGTGGGTAATAGGTTAACAACCGCAGGACAGGGTTCGCCTGAAAGACATTCAACCCTACCCATCATGTTCTTCAAAAGTTTATCTTGGCTTCTTCTTAGTATCTGTTTTTTGGGTTAGTTTTCAAATAAGCATGCTGAAGTCTGCAGCTACCCATAGATTGAGTTTCAAGAGGAATATGGCGATGAAACTTTAGTTCTACCTGAGGTAAAGATTAAAACGAGAATTACCATCAAAAGCTTTCCCCTGCGTAAAACTTCACACGCCTTCTTCTTCGAGAAATACCCAAAAGGATGATATGGGGGTAATGATCTTCAAAAATCAGTCAGAATAGCCCAGGCTAAACTATAAACTCAGTTTTTTACGTTTGGAACTCCTTGCGCAAAGCGTCCACCGCATCTTTGGCTTTATCTTGTGATACCACACAGGTGACCGAGGACATGGAGGTGGAGATGGTATCTATGTTGATCCCCGCCTTGGAGAGTGCGTTAAACATTCTTCCTGCTAAGCCCGGGGTCTGTGCCAGTTGATGACCGGCAATGGAGACTAAAGCTATGTTGGAGGTGTGAGAGACTCTTTCAGCTCCCATCTCACTCTTTACCTTCTCCAGAAGCGTGTGGATTGGATCCAGCTCATTTTCCGCCACGGCAAAGGTTACGTCAACCTTGTCCTTATAACTGATCCCTGACACCATCAACTCCACATTGAAGCCCTCATTTCCCAGTTTGCCGAATATCTCCGCGGCGATTCCAGGTTTGTCCGGGACGGAGTGAAGAGTGATTTTTGCTACATTGGTATTACTTGCGATATGAACGTCTACCATAATTCGCCTCCGAATTCTCTATGAACGGTTTTTGCCTGAGGTTTACCAAAGGCTATTTGTCCTCAGGACCTTGAAACTGGCTTAAATTTACGAATAATGGGTGAGAAAGTCAAACAAAATTTGGATTAATTCTGCCCGCTGAATACAAATCATAGACCAGCACCTAACTTAAGTTAGGTGCTGGAATTTCCAGCATCCCCCTCCTCACGCTTGTAGAAATCTCTATTCTTTCGTGAACTTTACGCAATCTTTAATTGACTTTGAAGAGACCAAATATTATTTTCTCTATTGAAAGATGCATCATGAATTAAAAAACTAATTTTTTGTGGTTGTGCGATTTATCTAACATGAAATTGGCTCGATAAATCGAGCAACTACGACAACCCAAAAGTAGAAAAAAACAAAGAGACCTACTATGAAATACAAAACTTTGTATGGAACACATGATATACTTCCTGATGACTCGTTTAAGTGGCAGTATTTAGAAGGTCAGGTGAAGAAAGTATTTTCCCTTTATAATTACAAGGAAATTCGTATCCCCGTATTGGAAGAGACGGAACTATTTGCTCGAAGCATTGGTCAGGATACCGACATCGTCCAGAAGGAGATGTATACCTTTACCGATCAGGGAAAAAGAAGCATCACCTTAAGACCGGAGGGAACCGCAGGGGTGGTAAGAGCCTATTTAGAACATAGCCTTTTTAAGAGATGGCCCTTGGTGAAACTTTTCTATTTTGGCAGTATGTTCCGACAGGAAAGACCCCAAAAAGGGCGTATGAGAGAATTCCATCAATTCGGGATCGAAGCTATCGGTTCGGCTGATCCTTCACTTGATGCCGAGCAGGTCGAGATGGCCGTCAGGATCTGTCAGGAGCTGAAAATCACCGGTTTCAAGTTGCATTTGAACAGCATCGGTTGTCCGGTCTGCCGACCAGTTCATAGAGACAGGCTTCTGGATTTCATGAAAGATAAAGTGAGTGATCTATGTGATGACTGCAAGACCAGATATATGCGCAATCCTTTGAGGATGTTTGACTGTAAGAATGATGAATGTATAGAACAACTCAAAGATGCGCCGGTGATGGTTGATTACCTCTGTGAAGATTGTCGAACTCATTATGATCAGGTTAAAAGATATTTAGAGGAGTTGGAGATAGATTACTTTGAGGACAAGAAATTAGTGCGGGGTTTAGATTATTACACCAAAACGGCTTTTGAAATAAAATCTCCATTCTTGGGAAGTCAGGATACGTTGTTAGGCGGTGGACGCTATGATCTTTTAGTGGAAGAGTTGGGCGGTAAAAGCACTCCCGCCATCGGCTTCGCCGCAGGAATAGAGAGGTTCATGCTGCTGCTGGAGATGCAGAAGGAAGTTGACCTCAAAGAGAGAAAATTAGATGTGTTTATTGCTACTTCAGGGGATGAGGCAAGAATTTTTGCTGTCAAACTGATCCGCGATTTAAGGCAAAAGAATATCATTAGTGACACGGATTACATGTACAGAAGCTTAAAAGCCCAGATGAGGGAAGCTAACCGCCAGAAAGCGGAAAAAGTTTTAATCATCGGCGAAGAGGAGATCAAAAAAGGCAAAGCCATTCTAAAGGATATGGAAAGCGGAGAACAAAAGGAGTTGGAGTTAGAGAAGATAAGAGGTGCGTTTTGATACAGGTCATGCATTTCCGCCAAAGGTGAGGTGCCTGATGAAAAGCAGTTAAGCAAGGAGAAATTCTGATGAAACTACAGGTAATCTTGGAACCAAGCGATGAAGGTGGATATACTGCCTATGTGCCTGCACTACCCGGATGCATTAGCGAGGGAGATACCTTAGAAGAAGCTATGGCTAATATTCGAGAAGCAATCGAACTCTATTTGGAACCGATAGAGGACGATTGGGTCAAGGATAAGGACGTCGAGGTGAAGGAGATAGCATTGTGACCAAAATACCCAGTTTGTCCTATGTGCAGATTGTTCGAGCTCTGCAGAGGTATGGATGGATCGTGGTAAGACAGCGGGGTAGCCATATTAGGTTACAAAAACATTTAGGGGAGGAAGTTCTTAAATTGACTGTGCCTGCACATCGACCCGTGAAACGTTCAACCTTATCGCATATTCTGAAACAAGCTCGAATAGAGATCGATGATTTCTTGAAATCGTTATAATCATCGGCGAAGAGGAAATGAAAAAAGGCAAAGCGATCTTGAGAGATATGGAGAGCGGAGAACAAGAGGGGATAGGATTAACAGAAGTAGGTCGGATATGCTCGTAAGACCTATCCGACAATTGTCTGATAAAGGAGATTTAATATGAGAGGGATTCAATACATTACAGATGATCGAGGGAGGAAGAAGGCAGTAGTGATTGACCTTGAAAGGCACGGCGAGCTATGGGAGGATTTCTACGATAGCCTGATTGCCCGGAAACGAGCCTCTGAGCCTAGAGAATCACTTAATTCGGTCAAGAAGCGACTTCGTAAGCGGAGAAAGCTTAATGGCTGATTACACCCTGACTTTTGCCCGCTCAGCCCGCAAAGAGCTTGAAGCTTTAGACGCGGATTCAGTCAATAGAATATTTCCCAAAATAGAGGCATTGGCCAAAGACTCCCGACCGAGAAACTGTCACAAATTAAGGGGTGAGAAAAACCTTTGGCGAATTCGTGTAGGGGACTATCGGGTTATTTATGCTATCTACGATAGGGATTTGCGAGTTGATATAATTGCGGTTCGACATCGCAGCAAAGCCTATGAATAGATAAGGATGAAAGTCTTTGATGCACAGCCATTAAGAAATGCTGATGCCAATTAGCTTCGGGAATTCTCCCGCCTTTGGTGGGATCTTGAGACTATTACCGACGCATAAAAAAAGAGGTGGAATTAGCGGAAGTAGATCGGATATGCCTGCCAGCCATGGGTCGTAAGACCTATCCGACAATTGGCTTGATAAAGGGAGGATAGAATTATGTTAACCGCTTATCTGAAAGCGGCAATGAGAAAAGCGAAATATGAGATCCTGCAGGATGACAACACATTTTATGGGGAGATTCCCGGCTTTGATGGGGTGTATGCCAACTCTGATACTCTTGAGGCATGCCGGGATGAATTGGAAGAGGTTTTGGAGGAATGGATTCTTTTCAGGGTATCACGTAACCTTTCTTTGCCTCAAGTGGACGGAATCGAACTGAAGATCAAGGAAACCGCTTAATGCCACGCTTGGGATCAATAAAAAGAAAAGAACTAATTCGGTTGCTAAGAACTGTAGGTTTCGAAGGTCCGTACTCGGGTGGAAAGCATCAATTCATGATTAAAGGTGAAACCACTTTGCGGATTCCGAATCCTCATCAGAGCGATATTGGAAAAGAACTACTCGCTAGGATCCTTAATCAGGCAAAGATTGATAGAGAAACCTGGGAGAGGCTGTAGGTCATGCATCCCGCAGGGTGCTTGACAAAAGCCTTCGGGGCGGGATGACGGAGACCCCCAGACGGGAGCGTCCGCTCGTCTGGGAATTCCCACCCCTATGGGCAAAAACAGCTCATCACTCATAGGGCAGGGCATTCAGCCCTGCCAAGAGAGTTTTTCAATAGTTTCTTTAGCTTTATCAGCAACCCGTCATAGATTCAGTTGTGTCAAGGGCAAACATAAAGGGTTGTTGAAGAAGCCTCACTTCGGGGCGGGATGACGGAGACCCCCACCCGTACGGGCGCTCGTCTGGGAATTCCCACCCCTTTTGCGGTTTTCAATAAGTTTCAAGAAAGGCGCACCAGCCCCGCCAGGTCGGGGTCTCCGCCCAGACGGGCGTCCGTCTGGACGCCTTGCTGCGACAAGCTGGTGCACTCCAAAAACGGGTCTTTGAATGCAAGCTTTCTACAAGAAAACGCAAAGAGGTTGGATAATTAACTTGGTCTTCATCCCCATTCTTCTCTTTTTCATCGGTATCTTTTGTTATCTGGGATTGCTGAGGAAATTTCTTGTTGTGGGCGTGTCCCCGCAGCTGGGTTGAGTTGCCTGAACACCAGTCAACTCTAAGATAGACGAAAAACTCATGATCTTTGACCAAGAAGCAGACACATCCCTGGCTAAGAAGCTGATAATAGCTTTGCTATTTTTTAATTTCCTGACCAGACTTATCATCCTCATCCGGCCTTTGATATACTTAGATAATTTAGTAATTGAGTCATTTTTCGATTATTCTCTGATTTCCGATGACGCCTATCTGTGCTTGAAAATCGCCAAGAACATCGCGTCGGGATTGAGACCCACCTTTGACGGGATCAGCTACACCAATGGATTTCAGCCTTTGTATGTATTCTTGATGGTGCCCGTATTCTATCTTTTTCCCAATGATCTTGTTATTCCTGTCCACCTCTCTTTGTTGATCTTAAGCATCTTCGACACGTTATCCTTGTTTCTCCTTTATAAACTCAGTACCCGCCTTGCTAAACCCCTGCTTGCGCCGATTATTCTCGCGCTTTTCTGGATATTCAATCCTTACGTGATCAGCACTACGCTCAACGGCATGGAAACTATGATAGCCTTCTTTTTTGTCCTTCTCTTTTTATATTATTACGATTTGATCCAGCCGTTGGACGATGGCAAGAGGTGGTTCTTGCTGGGTGTTATTCTGGGGGCAGCCATGCTTGCCAGAATAGATTGCATCTTTTTGGGGTCATCGCTTCTTTTGCTAGTTACATACAGATTTTTGTCGAAGAAGGTTTCCTTCAAACGTTCTCTCAAAATGTTGCTTTTTGTAGCTATTGGAACCTTGATAACATATTCTCCTTGGATTTTTTACTCTTACGTTTTTACAAAGGACATATTTCCCATCAGCGGAAAGGCCATTCGACTCATAATGCTTTCAAGCGTAAACCATGCACCTACATTGCAGAACCTTTACTTGCCTATGGTGCTCAAGGGACTGAAGGCTATAATGTTTGGAAACGCAATTCTGATCGCTTTATTGTGTGTAACTGCCTTAGGTTACTTATATGCAGGGGGATTTGCGAGGTCTCGCATCAAAAAGATGATTGATAAAGCCAGAAGATTCGGACTCGTCTTTCTGTTTGGCATTTCTTTGTTCTTCGCCTACGTTTTGTATTTTTTTGCTCCTTATTATTTTTCCAGATACCTGTTTCCGGTGATTTTGATTTTTCTATTTTGTTTTTTGGCACTAACAGATCTGTGCTTGGAACACGCCAACAAAAAGTCTCACAAGATCTGGCTTATTGTACCTGTAGTTTTGGCACTTCTGCTCACAACTTTTGCAGGTGGTTTCACCAAATTCTTTTTATCCAAGAAATCGAGCTGCTGCGGATATATGAACATCGGCCTTTGGGCTAATGAAAACCTTGAGCCAGGCAGCATAGTAGGTTCCTGCCAAAGCGGAGCTTTGGGTTACTACGCTGACAATCTTAGAGTCATCAATTTAGATGGGGTGGTCAATAAACCATGTTATGAGGCACTGGTAAAAAGACAAGCTCTTGAGTACATCAAAGCACAAAAGATCAAGTACGTGTTGGGTTGGGTGGTTAATTTTGATTTCCTATCAAGACAAACCACCAATTACAAAAAGACCGATTTTATGCTAATGGAAAAGATTCTTCACTTCAAATCGTGGGATCAGCACTGGTATGTAATTATGGTCAACTATGCTAACCTGGACTCCTTGCCTGGGACCAAATAACCATTGAAAAGCAGAGAAGAATCATTCGACGATATGAACGAGGGCAAGTCAAAGATGCTTAAGAAGTGTTTTCCTGTGAACGTTATTTCTCTTGGCCTGGTAGTACTAAACAGAAAAGTCAAAAGGCTAACATAAATGTTTGCACTCCAAGTCGGATGTGTAAATGCAAGCAATTTATAAGAAAACGCAAAGAGGTTGGATAATTAACTTAGTCTTTATTCCCATCCTCCTCTTTTTTGCAGCTATTCTTTATTATCAAGAAGTGCTGGGCAAACCTTTTGGCGACAGACCAGCCCCTTCCTGGTTCTATTTAGCGTTTATCCTGTTGTTTTTGATTCTCATGGCTTTATTTTCCACCCTTACCGTTACCGGATTTACCAACTTCCTCGAAATAAAATTTGGGATCGGGCTTATCCGAAAAAAGTTTAACTATAAAGACATTCGGTCCTGTTCGGTTCAGAAAAACCCTTTCTTATACGGATGGGGTATCAGAAAAATACCCGGCGGCTGGCTTTACAACGTGTCCGGCTCCATGTCCGTTCAACTGAATATGAAAAATGGCAAAATGTATCGTATCGGCACAGCCGAGCCTCAGAAATTGGAAGAGTTCATAAAAACCAGACTGAGCCTGTTTGGAGGATCATAGGATCCTGTATAACCTCACCCCTAACCCCTCTCCTTAGAAAGGAGAGGGGAACGAGATACAGTCGTTGAATTAGTTTACCGACCTATCCCATCTTCCTTCTTCATTTAACTTTTGCTTGACTTATAGCCAAATCCGATTAAATTTGTCAAGAAATTCCTTCAGGATAAATCTGAAAGGAGACTGAATGAAAAAGGATTTCTTAGCTATACTAAATTTCAGCACAGAGGAGATAAGAAGGACGTTTCAACTGGCGCTGGACATGAAGTCAAAAAAGATTGTGCCGCTTCCACTAAAGGATAAAGCTGTGGCTTGCATTTTTCTCAAGCCATCACTTCGGACCAGGGTCAGCTTTGAAGTAGGGATCGGTCAGCTCGGAGGAAATTCTCTTTACATCTCCAAGGACGAGATCGGACTGGGTAAGAGGGAATCTGTATATGATGCCGCCAAAGTTCTCTCCCGATTTGTGGACATGATAATGATAAGGGCATTCGATCATGGGGAGGTGGAGCAATTAGCAGAACATGCAGAAGTTCCGGTGATCAATGGCCTGACCGATCTTTTGCATCCCTGTCAAGTGATGGGAGATATGTTGACCGTTCTGGAGAAGAAAGGGAAATTGGAAGGTTTAACCATCGCCTATCTGGGTGACGGTAATAATGTGGCAAATTCCTGGCTTAACGCCTCCACTAAATTCTCCTTTAACCTCCGAATCGGCACCTCGCCGGAGACCAAACCGGATCAAGATATCCTTCAGAATGCCCAGAAGATCGGCTTAAGTCAAATAGCCGTGACCTTCGATCCGAAAGAAGCAGTAGGAGATGCAGACGTGGTGTATACCGATGTTTGGGCGAGCATGGGGCAGAAGGATTTGTCCGAACAAAGAGCGAAACTCCTTAAAGATTTTCAGGTCAACGATGATCTGCTGAAATATGCCAAATCAGACTGTATAGTTATGCACTGCCTGCCGGCAAACAGGGGAGAGGAGATCACCGATGAGGTGATGGATGGTCCCCTTTCAGTGGTGTTTGATCAGGCGGAAAACAGACTTCATGCCCAGAAAGCCATCATGGTGAAACTTCTGAGTGGAAGATGAATGTCTTTCAAAAATTTAAGAGCGCAGGCTGTCTGCCATAGGCAGATCCGCCTTTGGCGGAAAGCCTGCGGCTACCACTCTGGACTGATCAGAAGGATATCAAAAGGTATCCGCCCAAATGGGCGAGAGGAAAGCTTAGCCAGATTCTTGAAAGTACACGCAAAAACTTTTTGAAATTTATTAGAAAGGTCCCAACATGGCAAAGATTGTAGAATGTGTTACCAATTTCAGTGAAGGAAGAAGACCTGAGGTGATCGATGCGATTCTGAATGAGATCAAGTCAGTACCAGGAGTTCTGCTTTTGGATAAAGAGATGGACAAAGATCACAATCGGGCGGTGGTCACCTTTGTGGGTGGACCGGAGGAGGTTAAGTCTGCCGCCTTTAAAGCCATAGCCAAAGCCGCCGAGTTGATAGACATGGAGAAGCATCAGGGTGAGCATCCTCGGATGGGTGCAACCGACGTGGTCCCCTTTATTCCCATCTCCGAAGTGACCCAACAGGATTGTGTGGTGCTGGCTGAACAATTGGGAAAAGAGGTAGGAGAGAAGCTTCAAATTCCAGTCTACCTCTACGAGGCGGCAGCCAGAAAACCAGAGCGGGTTAACTTAGCTGACGTAAGACGAGGCGAATATGAGGGGATCAAAGCGGAGATAGAGACCAATCCCGACAGAAAGCCGGATTTTGGCCCAGCCAAGATGCACCCCACTGCTGGTGCTATTGCCATCGGATGTCGAATGCCGTTGATCGCCTTCAACGTGTATCTGGGAACTCCCTATGTGGGAATCGCCAAAAAAATCGCCCGGTCGATCAGGTTCTCAGGTGGTGGTCTCAGATTCTGCAAAGCCTTGGGATTTGAGATCAAGGAAAGGGGGTTGGCCCAGATATCCATGAATCTGGTCAATTATCGCAAGACCACCATCTTTCGGGTATTTGAGATGATAAAAGCTGAGGCGGAAAGATATGGGGTTCCCATTATCTCCAGCGAGATAGTTGGTCTGACACCACAGGATGCGCTTATGGATGTGGCAGAATATTATCTTCGCCTGGAGAACTTCAAAAAGGACCAAATTCTGGAAAGCAAACTGATGACCTTTGCCGGCGGCGAAAAGGAGGGATTGGAAGGGTTCATAGATCAGGTGGCTTCATCCTCTCCTGCTCCGGGTGGGGGAAGTGTCTCCGCCGCCTGCGGTGCCTTAGCTGGCGCTCTCTCTTCCATGGTATGCCGATTGACCATAGGTAAGAAAAGATTCAAAGAGGTAGAGGATGAGTTGAAAGGTATCTTAGAGAAAGCCGAAGAAATCAGAAAACAGATGGAGGAGTTTATAGTCAAGGATGCTGAGAGTTTCGATAAGGTTATGGATGCTTTCAAACTCCCTAAATACACGGATGAGGAGAAGGAGAAACGAAACCAGGCAATTCAGGAGGCGACTAAAGGGGCCATATCCGTTCCACTCCAAGTGATGGAGAAGGGACTTCTGGCAATGAAATTAAGCCAGATAGTGGTTGAAAAAGGAAATCCCAACATGATCTCAGATGCAGGGGTATCAGCACTTACGGCAAGGACAGCAGTGGAAGGGGCTTACTTGAATGTTAGAATTAACCTGAATTCTATTGAGAACCAGGATTTCGTAACCTCCACCAAAGAAAAAGCAGATGCGGTCAGAAAAGAAGCTTTGCTTTTGTCCGGAGAGATCGAAACAAAGACAGAGGAGAAGTTAACCGAAACTCAGTGAGGCGGATGCAGAGACGACGGGTAGATCTCCATATTCATACCACTGCCTCTGATGGTTTACTCACCCCGGAAGAGGTAGTTGAGATTGCCAAAAAAGAGGGGCTTTATGCCATCTCCATCACCGATCATGACACCATCGATGGATACCTTGCCGCCAAAAAGAGGGCGGAGCAGTTAGAAATTGAACTCATTCCAGCATTAGAACTTTCCACCTCCTACCAGGGCGAAGATTTCCATATTTTAGGATATTTGATTGACTGCGAAAATCCTGAATTTTTAAAGAAGATAAACAGCTTCCAGGAGGAGAGGCGAACTCGAGGGGAGGAGATGGTGGAAAAATTAAATGAGTTGGGAATAGACTTGAGCATGGAGACGGTAAATAACATAGCGGGGAAAGGCTCAGTGGGAAGACCTCACTTGGCTGATGCTTTACTCAAAGAGGAGTTTGTGCATACTTATGAGGAGGCTTTTGCCAGATATTTAGGTTATCACGCTCCGGCTTATGTTCCCAGACGATTCTTGACTCCCCAGGAAGGGATTGAGTTGATCCATCTGGTTCGAGGGGTGGCAGTTCTGGCTCATCCCGGGACCTACAGGTCACAACACGTCATATATGATTTCTTCCAGTTGGGATTGGACGGAATTGAAGCCTATCATTCCAAACACGACCGGGAGGCAACGCAAAATTATATCAACTTAGCCAACAAACTGGGACTGATCTATACCGGGGGCTCGGATTGCCATGGCAGAAGAGGGGGAAAGATTATAATCGGGTCAATGAAAGTGCCTTACAGGTGTCTGGAGATGTTGCGAAAGGTGAAAGAGGAAAATTATTAAAATCAATGACGGATGACGAATAACGAATAGAAAATAACAAATAACCGACCACTGATTTAATCTGTTTAATCTGTTGGTAAATCTGTTGGGAAATTATCTTTAAGTAACAAAACTCGTTTCGCATATTAGCCATCATTTGAAAAGCAAAATTTTTAATAAATAGGTATACATCTGATTAAAAGGAGAGATGTGATGAAGAGAGTCTTTTTTTTAGCCTTTTTTCTTTTTATTTTTCAAAATGCTCAGGCAGATGAACAGAAATTGAGCCAGGCTTATGAACAGCAACTTATAGAGAGGGTGAGGGGCGTCTTTTCATCCGAAGCTGCAAAGGAGGAGATCAAACGTCCGATCTGCGCCACGCCCATATTCCTGGAGGTAAAAGCTAATTGGGAAAGGCTTTCGGCTGAAACCAGAAAAATATTGCAATCCTACACCCTGAGGCCAACTTTTGAGTTTCCAGAGTATACCTACGATACCCCTCAGGGACATTTTAAGGTTCACTACGTTAGAGAGGGAAATAATGCAGTGTTTAACCCGGATATTGACAAAAATTTCAATGGTCATCCGGACTGGGTGGATACGGTGGGCATGGTTTTGGAGCACGTTTGGGATGTGGAGACGGGAATTAATGCTTTGGGCTATAAAGAACCTCCAAGCGATGGTTGGTATCACGATACTGTTGATAACGGAGGGGATGGCAAATATGATGTATATTTGTTGAATTTGGCAAAGTTTTTGGGATACACCCAAGGTGAGTTTTTTCTCTCCCCCTATTCAATTTCTGCCACAAGCTTCATTGTGCTGGACAACGACTATGTTAGGAGTGGGCATTCCCAAATTGAGTGGCTTCAGGTTACAGCGGCTCACGAGTTCTTTCACGCAATACAATTGGGTTATGATGGCACTGAATATGAGGTTGAAAACGAGGCTATCAAGCCTTATTGGATGGAGATGTCGGCTGTGTGGATGGAGGAGATGGTCTATGACCATGTAAATGATTATCTGGGTTATCTTTCGTCTTTTTTTAATCATCCTTCGTGGTCCCTAAAAACCTTCAGCTACGAGATGATAGTACCCGATAGTGCTTACCATCCTTACGGCAGTTGTATCTGGCCCATGTTTCTTCAGGAAAGATTTGATACAACCATAATAAAGGATATCTGGGAAGAGTGTGCTAAGGATACCGGAAACAACGCCATAGACTATCATGGTGGTGAGTCTGCCACAGATAAGGCTTTAAAGGCAAGAGGAGTAAATTTTGAGGAGGTTTTCCGGGAATTCACGGTATGGAACTATTTTACCGCAGATAGAGAACGAACTCAGCTTTTTTACTCTGAGGGCAATCTTTTCCCGAAAGTGAAAGTGGATAGCCTGCATTATCATACAAACTACAAAGACACAATATACTCTTCGTCCGCTCCAAATCATCCTTATAATTTAGGCTCAAATTATGTGGTCTTCGTGCCCGACCCTGAGTTAAAAGAAGGTGGGATAAGCATTGGGTTTGCCGGAAGCAGTGGAGACTACAAAGTCTCGGTAGTCGGATATAAATCTTACCCTTCCTCACCCTTTGAATCTGCATTAATAGGGATGATAGACGTCTACGACTGGAACTATTATATGCAGATAGTCATGATCCCGGCGGTGGTGACCAGAAGTCCCGATGATCACTATACTTATGAATATCGTGCCTTCTATGATAGCTCACTTCATGGAGAGCCAACACTGCCTGATGAGGACAAAATATTGCAAAACTATCCCAATCCTTTTGTGGTCAGAGGCGAGTCCGACCGCACCTTTTTTCCGTTTATCCTCTCCTCGCCCAGTCGGGTGCGGATTGACATATTTACCTTGAGTGGAGAACGGATTAGGACCGTCGTTCCCAAATATGATCTTAAACTGGGAAGCGAAGAATATACTCATATGCTTGTACTTCAAGAGCTGGATATGTTCTGGGATGGCAAGAATGAAGAAGGAGAATGCGTATCCTCAGGCGTCTATCTATATAGATTCAAAACCGATAGAACCACCGTGGTCAAGAAAATGGCGGTTATCAGATGAGTTTTTCTACCAAAAAACTCGCCCTTTCGGGAGTTTTGATCGCCTTAGCCATCGCTTTAAAGCTTCCTATACTTTCTGTCCCAAACGTAGAATTCTTTTCCTTCATAATTTTTTCTTCTGGATATCTCCTGGGTATGATCGGGGGAGTGGTGGTGGGAATTATCTCCATATCAATTTACACTTCCCTTATTACCCCATATGGTTTGCCTCCATTGCCCATCGCGTTTGCCCAGATTCTCTGTATGGCTTTGATCGGATTTGCCGGAGGACTGGCTTATAAATTTAATATAGTTTCTGTCGACGAAAATTCGCCATCTCGGTTATTTGTTCACTATTTGATCATGGGAGTTTTCGGGTTGGTTCTGACCATAATTTATGATCTCTTTACGAATTTAGCTACTGCGTTTGTAATGGGGCAATTTCTGCCAGTAATGGTTGCCGGTATTCCTTTTGCTCTTATCCACATCCTTTCCAATATCATCATCTTTGTGGTCTTCGGTCCCCATCTTTTGATGATATCAAAAATTCATTTTAAGTGAAACCAGGGTTGACGCGGAGGTCCACCCCCTACATCTGTTTACCGAAGGATTGGGGATTATATCCCGAACACACCCCGGGATAGAATTCCGATAACCTTTAGGTGTGAAATTCGGGATGCGTTTTGATTCTGATGCATCTTGTAGGGGCAATTCATGAATTGCCCTACGATCTCAATAACGTGGAGTTGTTTGTGATAAATTTCACTTGACAGGGACGCCCTTTCTGTGTATATACTGATAGTTTTTTGAAGGTTGGCGGCAGGAGATATAGCAGAATTGGTTTGCCTTTGACGGGTAAATCTTTCCAATTGAAATATTTGAAAAAAGTGAGGAGGATATGGTCGGAATAGTTGGCTACGGAGCTTATGTTCCCAGAAACAGGATAAAGGTAGAGGAGATCGCCAAGGTGTGGGGCGCAGATGCCCCCGCCTACAAGAAGGGGCTTTTGTTATATGAGAAGTCAGTTCCCAGTCCGGATCAGGACACTATAACCATGTCGGTGGAAGCGACCAAGTATGCCTTGAAGCGTGCAAACATCGACCCCAAAGAGATTGGGGCAGTCTATGTGGGATCTGAATCTCATCCCTATGCGGTTAAACCTTCAGGCACTGTCTTGGGTGAAGCAATCGGAGCTACGCCGGATATTCATTGCGCGGATTATGAGTTTGCCTGTAAGGCGGGAAGCGAAGCCATGTTCGTCTGCATCGGTTTGGTCGAATCCGGGCAGATCAAATATGGCCTGGCAGTGGGAGCAGATACCTCTCAGGGCGCTCCGGGAGATGCGCTGGAGTATTCGGCGGCCGCTGGAGCAGCTTCCTTCATATTCGGCAAAGAGAATCTGATAGCAAAGGTGCTTCACACTAACTCCTACATGACCGACACCCCTGATTTCTGGAGGCGAGAACATCAATTCTATCCCCGTCATGCAGGCCGTTTCACCGGAGAGCCCGCCTACTTCAAACACATTATCGGAGCGGCTAAGGGGATCATGAGCAAGGCCGGTATGAAGCCAGAGGATTTCAACTACGTCATCTTTCACCAGCCCAATGGAAAATTTCCCCAGAGGGTGGGGAAGATGCTGGGATTTACAAAGGAACAGATAGAGCCGGGATGGCTTTCTCCCACACTGGGCAATACCTACTCTGGATCATCTCCCATGGGGCTTACTTCGACTCTGGACATTTCCAAACCAAAAGATAAGATACTGATGGTCTCCTATGGTTCCGGCGCGGGAAGCGATGGGTTTATCTTTGAGGTAACCGAACGGATCGAAGAAGTTCGGGATAGAGCTCCCCATACCAGATTCCAGTTAGACAATAATAAGAAGTACATAGATTACGGCACATACGCCAAATTCAGAGGCAAGATCCGAATGGGAACATAAACTGATCGAAGCTGGTTTGTCGTTGGCGATGCCCAGACGGGCACGTCCGTGCTCGTTTCGATGCTGGATGCTGGGAATTCGAAGCTGGATAAAACCCAGAATAATAGTGGAGGAATTCTTAGAGGTGATGATGTTTTCGAGCTTCAAGCCTCGTAAAATTGAGCCTCAATACGAGCTTCGTCACCGATAAACGATTGACTTTTAATCTTACTCAGAAATTCAAAACGAAAAAAAAGGAGAAAAAAAGCATGAGAGACGTTGCCATCATAGGTGTGGGAATGAACAAGTGGGGGGAGTTGTGGCAGAAATCGTTAAGGGACATCTTTGTGGAGAGCGCCCTTTTAGCCATCGAGGATGCGGGAGTGGATCATGTCGATTCCATGTATGTAGGTTGCATGACCTCCGGTCTTTTTGTGGGACAGGAACATCTCTCCTCTCTTTTGGCTGATTACTTAGGAGCTGGTTCTATTCCTTCAGCCCGGGTGGAGTCTGCCTGCGCCTCAGGTGGCTTGGCTGTAAGAATGGGATTTATAGAGGTGGCTTCTGGTATGTCTGATATAGTTCTGGTAGGAGGAGTGGAAAAGATGACCGACGTGGGCGGAGATGGTGCCACTTATGCCCTCTCCACTGCGGCTGATCAGGAATATGAGGTGTATCAAGGGATAACCTTTCCTGGCCTTTATGCCCTGATGGCAAGAAGTCATATGCATAAATATGGTACCACCAGAGAACAGTTAGCCCAGGTGGCGGTGAAAAATCACGAAAATGGGTCCAAAAATCCGTTAGCCCAGTTTCCCCAGAAGGTCACGGTGGACCAGGTGATCAACTCCATCATGGTAGCCGATCCTTTGACCATATTGGATTGTTCTCCTATCACGGATGGTGCCGCATGTGCTATTTTGTGCCCGGTGGAGATGGCGAAGAAAATCTCTAAAAAGCCTGCAGTGAAAATAATAGGCACAGGTAATGCCACCGACACCATCGCAATCCACAGCCGGCAAGATTTAACTACTCTCAATGCTACGGTGAAGGCGGCAGAGGTGGCATACAAGATGGCGAACGTGAGACCGGATGATATAGATCTGGCTGAGGTGCATGATTGCTTTACCATAGCTGAAATAATCGTAACCGAGGATCTGGGCTTTTTTAAAAAAGGCGAAGGAGGAAAAGCTGCTGAAAGCGGGATGACTGCCATAGGAGGAAAAAAGCCGATCAATACCAGCGGCGGTTTGAAATCCAAAGGACATCCGGTGGGAGCAACCGGCGTGGGGCAGGTGGTGGAGATGTTTCATCAACTCAGGGGCGAAGCCGGTGATAGACAAGTCAAAGACGCAAAGATCGGACTTACCCAAAACATGGGTGGTAGTGGAGGAAGTGCAGTGGTTCACATAATGCAAGCTATGTAAAGGGCTCGCTTAGAACGAAGCTCGTTTAACGGTAACGAAGCTCGTTTCGATGCTCGAAGTTCGGATATAGAAGCTGGAAAATCTCAAAAGATAAAAAAATTCGAGTCTCGAGTTTCGAAAACAAACTTCGATACGAGCATCGACACCGACAAACGAGAAAATCGATATACGGAGGTTGTCCAAATGTTCCCAGCCAGATACTGGAGAGAGATACCCCAGAGATACAGATTAGAAGCAAAGAAATGCAAAGGTTGCGGGAAGATATACTTCCCTCCTCGCCTTATTTGCGCCGAATGTAAATCCAGGGATTTTGAGGATGTAATACTCAAAGATCAGGGGAAATTGTTAAGTTATACTGTGATCCGGGTGGCACCCAGCCAGTTTGTGGATCAGTCCCCTTATCCCATGGGAATTGTAGAGCTGGATGATGGAGCTAAACTGTTAGCCCAGATTGCAGATTGTGAGCCGGATCAGCTAAAAATCGGGATGAAGCTGAGGTTGGAGTTTAGAAAAATTCAGCAGGACGGTGAAGCTGGTATTCTCTGTTACGGATACAAATACGTTCCAGCATAGCTGTATCTTGAACGCTTGTAGGGGCTCGATTTATCGAGCTCGCTCAATTTTGACTGGAGTGTAAAGCTTTAGGGATTGGAGAAAAAGTGTTTTTGGAGTGCGAAAGCTTGTCCGAAGGATCCCCCGCCTATGGCGGGGGGCTTTCGCGATCTTTAAAACCGCATCAGCAAGCTGATGCACTCCTTTAACTATTCCACATACAAATATGTTTCGAATAGAGAGCAAAACAGATACAAAGAGTTCTGAGTTTCAGCAGAATAAAGCTGAAATGCAGAGGCTGGTCGCAGAGTATCAGGAGATATTGAACAAGATAAAATTAGGGGGGGCGGAAAAGGACCGCAAAAGGCACCACGAGAGGGGAAAGCTTCTGGTGAGGGAAAGACTGGACCTTTTATTTGATAAGAACACGCCCTTTTTAGAACTGTCTCCTCTAGCCGCTTATGAGATGTATGACAACGGAGCACCTGCCGCAGGCATGGTTACCGGCGTAGGGGTGGTGTATGGGAGAGAAGTTTTAGTGGTGGCAAACGATGCCACGGTCAAGGGTGGCACCTACTTTCCCATCACCATAAAGAAACATGTGCGGGCTCAAGAGGTAGCCATGGAGAATCGGCTTCCCTGCATCTACTTGGTCGATTCCGGCGGCATCTTTCTTCCCTATCAATCCGGAACCTTTCCGGATAAGGAACATTTCGGGAAGATATTCTATAATCAGGCTCGCCTCTCTGCTATGGGCATTGCTCAGATCGCCATTGTGATGGGTTCCTGCACAGCCGGAGGAGCGTATGTTCCCGCCATGAGCGATGAGGCCGTGATTGTAAGAAGACAGGGGACCATCTTTATCGGCGGTCCACCTCTGGTCAAGGCGGCAACCGGTGAGGAGGTGACGGACGAGGAGTTGGGAGGTGCGGACGTTCATTGTAGAATCTCTGGCGTGGCTGATCATTATGCCTTAAATGATCATCATGCCCTGCAAATCGCCAGAAATATAATCCAATCTCTGGACCCGCCTAAAAAGTTTGAACTGGATGTAGCTGAACCAGAAAACCCTTATTATGATCCGGAGGAGATCTATGGTATAGTCCCCCGGGATTTAAGAAAGCAATATGATATCCGGGAAGTCATCGCCAGAATAGTGGACGGAAGCAGATTTCAGGAGTTCAAGGAGCTATATGGACCTACCATCGTGACCGGATTTGCTCGAATCATGGGCTATCCGGTGGGGATTTTGGGCAACAACGGAGTGCTTTTCTCTGAGAGTTCTCTTAAGGCGGCTCATTTTATCAATCTCTGTACCATGCGAAAGATTCCCTTGATCTTCCTGCAGAATATAACTGGTTTCATCGTAGGAAAACAATATGAACATGGTGGGATTGCCAGGGATGGGGCAAAAATGGTGCATGCGGTGGCTAATGCAGACGTTCCCAAGCTAACAGTGATCGTGGGCGGCTCCTATGGAGCAGGTAACTACGGCATGTGTGGACGGGCCTATGATCCACGTCTTTTGTGGATGTGGCCCAATGCTAAAATCTGCGTGATGGGAGGCGAACAGGCCGCTTCCGTCCTTTTGACCGTGAAGATGAGACAGCTCAAAAAACAGGGCAAGACCATGACTAAAGAGGAACAGCAGAAGTTCATGGAGCCCACAATCAAAAGATATGATGAGGAGGCTAGCCCATACTATAGCGGCGCTCAAATCTGGGATGATGGAATTTTAGATCCTCTGGATACCCGCACCGCTTTGGCTTTGGGCATCTCCATGGCATTGAATGCTCCTATTCCCGATCAAAGGTTTGGAGTCTTCAGGATGTAAGCTGTTTACTCTCAACATCTTCCCAAATAGAGCTAAAGTGATTGTTGAAGAAGCTAAACAAAGAACCTTCTTAAAATTTGAAGTGGAGTTTTGAAAGCTGACAGAAGAACAAAGTTTTGAGACTATCTCCTATTCCTTCAAAGATGGGATTGCTACGGTGACACTCAATCGCCTCGAAGTTCACAATGCCTTCAATGAGGTGATGATTGCTGAGCTTACCGAGATCTTCAAAAAGATTGCTAATGATGAGTCGGTGCGAGTTGTGGTTCTGACCGGAAATGGAAAATCTTTTTCGGCTGGAGCGGATTTGAACTGGATGAAGAAGATGATAAACTACAGCTATGAGCAGAACCTTGACGATTCGATTAAATTAGCTGAGTTATTTTATTTGATGTATTCTCTGCCCAAGCCGATTATTGCCAGAGTGAATGGAGCGGCGATAGGTGGAGGAACAGGTCTGGTAGCGGTGTGCGATATTGCCATTGCCTCGGAGAATGCCAAATTCAGCCTAAGTGAGGTTAAGCTGGGACTGGTGCCGGCATGTATCTCCCCCTACGTCATTCGTAAGGTGGGTGAAGGAAGATGCAGAGAATTCTTTCTTACTGGAGAAAGACTAACGGCTAAGAGAGCTTTAGAGGCGGGTCTGGTGAATCAGGTGGTTCCACTTGAAGAATTAAATCAGGCAGTGCAAGAGAAAACCAATCAGCTCATATCCAGTGGTCCAAAAGCTTTGGCAATGTGCAAGGAGCTTTTGAAGAACGTTCCGGGCATGAGTTTTGAAAAAGCGAAGTCCTATACTGCGGACATGATCGCCTCTATGCGGATAGGAGATGAGGGTCAGGAAGGTATGAACGCTTTTTTAGAGAAAAGAAAACCAAAGTGGACAGGATAGCGTAGGGACAGGGCTTGTCCTTCGGGATGAATCCCTGTCCGAATTGCGGACAGCCACGAGGGCTGTCCCTACGACTGATTACCATGTTGATCAAGACTAAACTAATCCAACGAAAAAACCCAAGGCTGAAAGATTTTGACTATTCTCAGGCATTCGCTTATTTCATAACTATTTGTACGAAAGACAAGCAGAAAATATTCTGCAAAGATGCTTTGAATAGCGAGATTATCGATTGTCTGAAAGAAGAGAAGGAGAAAGCCGGAGCCAAAATCTTTGCGTTCTGTTTGATGCCTGATCATTTTCACATGTTGATTTCCCCCGGAGATAGTGGCGTTAGTATATCCAGATTTATTGGAGGTTTCAAAAGCAAGGCCACAAGAATAGGATGGAAGTACGGAATCGGGGAAAAGATGTGGCAAGGGAGATTTTATGATCACATCGTGAGGCCAAACGAGCCGATCAAGGACATTTGTGAATACATTTTAAATAATCCAGTAAGGAAGAATTTGGTTAAAGATTGGAAAGACTACAAATTCAGTGGATTCTTTGATCCTGTTCCAGCGTAATTACATCGTAGGGACAGGGCTTGTCCCTGTCCTCATTGCGGACAGCCATGAAGGCTGTCCCTACGGTTTTAGATTACCATAAGGGTTGTCCGTACGGTTTTAACTTATGATAAAGAAGATACTCATAGCCAATCGGGGGGAAATCGCCGTTAGAATTATAAACGCTTGCAGGGAGATGTCCATCCCCACGGTAGCGGTATTTTCCACCGTGGATAGAAACTCCTTACATGTGCAGATGGCGGATGAGGCTTTTTTAATCGGCGATCCACCTCCCCTGGAAAGCTATCTGAATATCGATAAAATCATCCAGGTGGCAAAAGAGACTGGTGCCGATGCTATACATCCAGGCTATGGATTTTTAGCAGAGAATTCAAACTTTTGTGAAAGATGTGAAAAAGAGGGAATCATCTTCATTGGCCCGAACTCCAAGGCTTTGAGACTGGTGGGCGACAAGGTGGAATCGCGTAAGACCATGACTCAGGCCAAGATTCCGATTATTCCTGGCATGATGAGTAGTGGAAAAGAGGTGAAAGGATTTAAAGAGGCAGCAGAGAAGATCGGGTATCCTGTGATGATTAAAGCTTCTGCAGGAGGTGGGGGAAAGGGAATGCGGATCATTTACTCTCCTGAGGAATTGGAGAAAGGAATTGAGGCAGGGATGCGTGAGGCTAAGTCTGCCTTTGGAGATGAATCTGTCTACCTGGAGAAATACATAGAGGAGCCAAGACATGTGGAGTTTCAGGTGCTGGCAGACAATTTCGGAAACGTGGTTCATCTGTGCGAAAGAGAATGCTCTATTCAGCGAAGACACCAGAAGATCGTGGAGGAGACGCCTTCCTGTGCTCTGGATGATGAGCTTAGAGCAAAGATGGGGGATGTGGCAAAACAAGTGATAAAAGTCTCCGGCTATAACAATGCCGGGACAGTTGAATTCCTCCTGGATAAAAACAAAAACTTCTATTTCCTGGAAGTAAATGCCCGACTTCAGGTGGAACACCCCATCACCGAGCTGGTAACTGCTGTGGATCTGGTAAAGCAACAGATAAGAATAGCCTCCGGAGAAAAACTTTCGCTCACTCAGAAAGATATCAAGCAAAGAGGTCATGCCATCGAATGCAGAATCTATGCAGAGGATCCGGAAAACAATTTCTTTCCCTCCTCTGGTAAAATCCTTTTTATGAAAGAGCCGTCCGGACCGGGGATCAGACATGATTGCGGCATATATTCAGGTTTTGAGGTCTCAGTCTTTTACGATCCAATTCTATCCAAGGTGATCACCTGGGGAGAGACCAGAGAAGATGCCCGCAAGCGTATGATCTTAGCTTTGTTCGACTATACCATTTTGGGAATTAAGACCAGCATTGAGTTTTTAGCGTCGGTTATGGATCATCCCGAATTTGTCGCCGGAAACACTCAAACAAACTTTATCGATAAAAATATGTCAGACTGGAAAGAGAAGAAAAAAGAGAAAAGATTTGTCGATGAAGCCTTGATAGCTGCCGCCATCTCTTCTCAGACCAAGACTGCTTCAAAAAAGAGAGTTCAGGGTAAAGAAGAGATGCCCAGCCCTTGGTTGACTGTAGGGAAGTGGAGCATAGGAGGAGATTAGAGCGGAGAGCAGAGAGCAAAGAGCGGAGAGCGGAGAGAACAAGAAAATCTTCGGAGAAACTTGAAGGACTATAGGAAATTAGAGATTTGGCACAGGGCAATGGATTATGCTGTTGAAATATATAAATTGTCAGCCCGCTTACCTTCCATGGAAAAATATGGTTTAACCTCTCAAATCCGACGTGCGGTTTGCTCCATACCGTTGAATATTGCAGAAGGGGCTGGTTGTGATTCTCAGAAAGAATTCAGATTATTCTTGGAATATGCGCACAGATCCACTCATGAGGTGTTGACTATTTTGGACTTAGTGGAACGGCTTAAACTTTGTGAAATCAAATGTATTCCAGGTTTATTACATGAGGGTAAAGAACTCCGTGCGATGATCCATGCTTTTATGAAGAAACTGTAAACTTTTAGCTCTATGCTCTTCACTCTATGCTCTAAGCTCTAAATTCATTTAGCCATGGAACTAGAATTCAACATAGACGAGAAAATTCGCAGGCTCCAGGTTGAATTCAAGGATGGACAATACCGGATCAATTTGGAAGATAGAAAATATGTAGTTGACGCCACTTTCATCTCCGATAATTGCCTTTCTCTTTTGGTAAACGACAAGGCATTCACCGTCTATTTTGCCGAGGCTGACGACAAGAAGTATTTCTCCGTCGGGGGAGAACAGTTCTGTATACAAGAAGCAAAATCAGAAAGCGTTAGAGTATCTGAGGCGGATTCGGCTGCCATTGAGGAAGCTCCCGTCGCCGCCTCTCCTATGCCCGGAAAAGTAGTTAAGATATTGGTGAGGGAAGGGGATGAGGTGGAGAAGGGTCAGGGACTGGTGATTGTGGAGGCGATGAAGATGGAGAATGAGATTAAATCGCCGGTCAAGGGAACAGTGGAGAAGGTAAACTTCAAACCCGGCGACCTGGTGAATGCCGCCCAGCCCATTTTAGAAATAAAACCGGAAGAAGAAAAGTAAAGTCTATCTGAACATGGTCACATTAGCCTTCAAATAAAATCTACCATATTCTGAATACCTTCTAAGAGTCCTCCCAAAAATAAAAGAATTTTCCAGAAAACCGTTTTGAGGTGTAGCGGAAGGTCAGTTGACTCAAATGAGCTTCAGCCTTCCATCTATTGTTATGGCAACCTTCCTTCGGTAAACTCAAGACGAGAAGGGTTTCTGCTACACTCCTATTTTGGGTCATTCTTAAATAATGTGGAGAATTTCTTATAAGTTATTGATAGAGAGGGAGAAACAAAAAAGCATCTTTGGAGGAATAGATTTTGTAGTTATCCCCGTGAATCGGGACGGAAATCATTTGCCTACAACGGATGATCACGCGTAGGGGCGAAGCTTGTTGAGCGAAGCGAAATCCCGCTTTTTGCGGGGTCTTCGCCCGAATAACCCCGCCAGAGGCGGGGTGGAGATGAACTCCACCCCTACGCGAACACAACATGTATTATCCCCCGGGGGACAACAAAGAAGGGCATAGTAAAACACAATTTCCACATTAAATACGAAAGAACCCCTATTTTGAATGACAGGTTCAATAGTTGACAGGTAGTCGTCTACCGTTTAGGCAAAAACTTCTTTTGAAGGAGAGCAGAGAGGGTGGCAAAATTTTTGTGGAAGAAAATTACCATGATTCCCAGATAGAGGAAAATAAAATCCTTTATGAGCAGAGTAGCTCCTTCCTTTTTTCCGGCAGGATCGGTAGAGAAACAGCCACAGTTCAAATCTATGCCCCTGAAAATATTTATGGAGGTGACGATGATGAAGATTACGAACAAAAAACAAGCCAGGGTTGAGGCGCTCTCGGTGAATATGCCCAAAATCAAAAGGAAGCCAACTATGAACTCAACCCAAGGGAGGGTGACGGCAAAGATATTTATCAAGAACTGGGGCAGAATCTTGTAGTTGTAAACTATTCTGGCAAACTGTTCTGGATGAGCGATCTTGTCTAAACTGGCGTAGATGAAGGTTACACCCAAAATCAGTCTGAAGAGCAAAACCACTCTTTTGTCTGTAACTACACTGATTAGCACTTTTAGTATTTTCATTTTTTAATTATCAGTCTCCACAGATAATCCGCTCCTCTTCCATTCGTGCCATCCGCCAAAGAACACCTTCACGTCTTTATACCCCAGTTCCAGTAGTTCTCTTGCTAAAAGCAAGCTGGTTTCGCATTCGGTCCCATCACAGTAAGTTATGATCTCCCCATTTTGGGGAAGCTTTGGCAAAACCTGTGGAGCAAATTCCTCAAACTCCTCATAGGGAAAATTAATGGCTCCTTTGATATGTCCCGCCTTGTAATCCTCCGAATAACGGGAATCCAAGAAAACGGTGTTTTTTGATTGAAATTTCATCACAGCGTAATCCAGACTGATAGCGGGAGGATCAACGTCCTCATCATAGCCATAGGGAACCACTAAGCTGTTAGAATTTACTTTGGGGTTCCAATTTCCCTTCAGAGCGATTCCACCGGGCGAGATGGCGTTGTAGATTAAACCTATGGCTGAACCAAAAAGAATTATGCCCAGTGTTTTGAAAAGAACATGAGAAAGTTTAAGCTGGGTGAGCATTGGCATGGGAAGTTTATTCGCTTATAACCACTCCACTGATGGGGATGCTAACTCTGACTATCTTGGAGCCCTCAAAGTCCAGAGTCAAGGAGGTGTGAAGATTTCCTGAAGTCGCCTCCTTTTTCAACTTCAGGGTGATTTGAATGCTTTCGCCTGGATTAAGAGTTTTGCTTTCTAAGTCCATATCCACATTTTCTCCGGGACCTTCTATCAGGTCCACGGAAAGTTCTTCTCCAGAGATATTCTTAATTGTTAAGGTTCGCTTATCTTCGGTTCCCTGAGAGACGGTGTCAAAATTAAGCTCTGTGGGAGTAAGCTTAACTAAGGAGTTGCTCTTTCCTATCTTTGCGGTGAATTGCACCTCTGCAAAGGGATTGTTGGGATCTGTGGAGATTACCTGGAGTTTTTTGGTGGTTTCACCTTCCCTTATCTTTCTTGGGTCAAAAATAACCTTCATCTCTGTGGTCTCATTGGGAGCTACTCTCTGTTTGGATAATGGTGTAGTGGTACAGCCGCAGGTGGTTCGGACTTTAACAATGATAAGCGTGTCTTGTCCGATGTTTTTAATCAGGTATGTGTGTGATACCCTCCCGGTCTTGGGAACATATCCAAAATCCCACATGTGCTCGGAGAAAGATATCTTTGCTTGGGATAGCTCTCCCTTTTGGGCAGATGTGGAAACGGCTGGGAGCAGAATGAAAAACAACACAAGATAGCTTTTCAGACCCGGGTTCTTCATAGAACAGCTCCTTGAAGCAATAAGAAGAAGTCCTACCTTAAAATACTTCATTCTTGTTACGAAGGTGAAAAAGCTGAAGTTGGTGGGAAAAGAAAACGGGGTTATTTTTTGCCAAAAATCTTTTAATTATTTCTTCAAAATAAACGTAGTGGTGAAACCTTCACAAATGTTGCAAAATTAGAATCTTGAGGCAGGATGAATGAGAGGTGCCGTTTTGCTCAGTTACAACTTGAACATTTCCAAAAGTTTTTTTCTTCTCAAGATGATTAACAACAAAGGATATCCCAAAACAAAGCAGGCTCCGATTTCACCTGTGGCAATGTAAGCCACGGTAAGCCAGTAAGGAAGCTGAAACAAAAAATGAAGATACAGGCTTACCCCTAATGCATTGACTATGACTGGTGGAAGGGGGGCTAAAATTGGCTTTCGGGTTCTGGACAAAAGATAGGTCAAAAAGGCGGCCAAAAGAGTGCACAGGCTTCCTCCCACTACATCGTAAATGCCCAGCCCACCGTAGATGTTTGCCACCACACATCCGACGAAAAGCCCGGGTATGGCGGCGGCGGTCAGATAAGGAAGGACGGTCAAAGCTTCAGAGATACGCATCTGAATGGGCCCATAGCTTATGGGCGCCAGCGCGATGGTGACTGTCGCATACAGGCTGGCGATGATACCTACTTGAGCGATGTATCTAGTAGAAAAAGTCAAGGGTTCAAAAGTTCAAGGGTTCAAAGGTTCAAGGGTTCAAAAGTTCAAGGGTTCAAAGGTTCAAGGGTTCAAAAGTTCAAGGGTTCAAAAGTTCAAAGGTTCAAAAGTTCAATAAGTCTAAGCCCGGAATTCCAGACGCAGATCACACCAACAATAGTAAGAAGAAAGTCTTTTTGCAAATAATACCCTCATTAGATATAAATTCGGAATCTTTTTGTCAACAAAAAAAGCTTGCCTTTCTAAGGGCACTTGATTTATATTCAACCAGCAAGAACTCATATGAGTGAACTTTGGTCTCAGGAGAGTTAGCTATGAAGATGTTAGTGGTAGGTGGTGGGGGCAGAGAGCACACCTTAGTCTGGAAGCTCGCCTCCAGCCCACTGGTGGATAAGCTCTTTGCCGCACCGGGGAATGCCGGAATGGCTGAGCTGGCTGAATGCGTTGACATAAAAGTGGAGAATCTAACCCCCCTAGCAGATTTTGCTGAAAAGAGTTCGATTGATCTGACCGTGGTAGGACCCGAGGTACCCTTAACTTTGGGGATCGTGGATGAATTTGAGAGAAGAGACTTAAAAGTTCTGGGACCAAAAAGATCAGCCGCTGAAATCGAAGGAAGTAAGGTGTTTGCCAAGGAGTTCATGAAAAAGTATCACATCCCCACCGCCAGCTTCAAGATATTCGATAATCCGGAAAAAGCTTCTGATTTCGTTAGGTCATCTGAGATGCCTTTAGTCATCAAGGCAGATGGTCTGGCGGCAGGTAAAGGAGTGGTGGTGGTAGAAGATACCTCTTCTGCGCTTTCAACTATTAGGAAGATGATGGTGGAGAAAGTCTTTGGCCCGGCTGGATCTCGGGTGATGGTTGAAGATTTCTTAGAAGGGGAGGAGATCACCATTTTGGCTTTCACCGATGGCAAAGCCATTTCCCCCATGCTCTCATCGCAGGATCACAAGAAGATCTTTGAAGGTGACCTGGGTCCCAACACCGGAGGAATGGGAGCCTATGCCCCCACCACCGTGGTGGATGATAAGATGATGAAGCGCATATCTGATGAGATACTGGAGCCTTCCGTAGCCGGGTTGGAGCGGGAGGGAAGGACTTTCAAAGGCATACTTTATGCCGGCTTGATGATTACGGATAGAGGTCCCAAGGTGATGGAGTTCAACTGCCGGTTCGGCGATCCAGAAACTCAGGTGATCCTTCCTCTTCTGAAAACTGATCTGGCTGAGATATTTTTATCCATGGGGGATGGAGAATTGTCCTTACAGGAGGTGGAGTGGGGCGAAAAATTCGCAGTGTGTGTGGTTTTAGCCTCAGCCGGGTATCCGGGAAAATATCAAAGGGATAAGGAGATCTCCGGACTGAACAGAGCGAAACAAATGGAGGATGTGTTGATTTTCCATGCTGGAACCAAAAAGCAAAAGGGAAGAATCTTTACCAACGGAGGTAGGGTGTTGGGTGTGACCGCAACAGATAAAAGCATGGAGAAGGCGATTCAAAAAGTTTATTCCGCCATAGACAAATTAGAATTTGAAGGGATGCAATATCGAAAAGACATAGGATACAGAGCCACCCGGGTCAAAAAAAGACTGTGGTGGGAGTAGAAACTGAAGAGGTTTCTCTTTTAGTAGTTAATTCCATAATCTACAATTTTCCGATTTGCCTTGCTCGCTTTGTTTTTTGAAAAAGAGCTTGTCCACCGAATCTTGCGATTGGACTCGGTAAGTCGAGCAACTGTATTCTTGCATAGCCTGTACGATCCGTAGTCTCTACCCATAAAGGGAAACAAAATGTTGACTCCAAAAGTATTGATATTGATGGGGAGTAAGAAAGACCAAGAAGTTATGCTGAAAAGTGCAGAAATCCTTAAGGAATTTAAAATCCCCTATCAGGTGGAGGTCAGCTCTGCTCACCGCAATCCGGAGAGGATAAAAAAATTAGCCCAGAATGCAGAAAAGAAAGGGGTGAGGGTGATAATTGCTGGAGCAGGAATGGCGGCTCATCTTCCGGGTGTTGTCGCCTCTTACACCAATCTGCCAGTGATCGGCGTTCCTCTTTCTGCCTCTTCGCTTTCCGGAATAGACTCACTTTTCTCAATAGTTCAGATGCCGTCCGGAATACCGGTAGCAACCATGGCAATCGGCAAAGCTGGAGCAAAAAACGCTGCCATCCTTGCCGCCCAGATTTTAGCTCTGTCGGATGATCGCATAAAAAAAAGTGTAGACGAATTCAGAAAGGAGTTGGGCAAGAAGTAAGGATAGAAATTCCTTTTTGATCGGACGGTCCTTCGTCCTCAAATCCTGAAAGGAGCGAAAATGGGAGCGGTATTTTTGGTTCTTTTATTCATTTTCATTGTTCTGGGTGTGCCCCTTCTTATTCTCATCTTGTTGTATAACAAGCTGGTGAAGTTGAGAAATCGTGGCGAAAATGCCTGGCATCAGATAGATGTACAGTTGCAGAAGAGAGCGGATCTGGTGCCCAATTTGGTGGAGACGGTGAAAGGCTATGCCGCCCATGAAAAGAGAGTTTTCGAGGAGGTGACCAAAGCCAGATCCATCTATTCTCAAGCAGGATCTGTGAAAGAGAAAGCGGATGCCACCAATATGCTCACCTCCGCCTTAAAGACCCTTTTCGCAGTGGTGGAGAATTATCCTGAGCTTAAAGCGAATCAGAATTTCCTTCTGCTTCAAGAGGAACTTTCGGGAATCGAAAGCAAGATAGCCTATGCCCGGCAGTTCTATAACGACGTGGTGATGTCCTTCAACAACGCCCAGCAGGTTTTCCCTTCGAATATCATAGCCGGTTGGTTTGGCTTCAAGCCCAGAGAATATTTTGAGATCGAAGAGACCAAAAGGGAAGCCCCTAAGGTGGATTTTAAATAGGGAAATCTTTTCCGCTTTGAAAAAAACCTTTGAATAAAAGTGTTTGTCCAGCCCGGAGTTCTAAAGAAAGATCATTTTAATTTAAAAATGACGGATGGGGGGTCGTAAAGGTATCGGATTTATTTTCTGGTGAAAGTTTTAAGAAAGAAGAAAATAGGAAGCTTCAGAGATTTATGGTTTACGAAGAGATTGCGGCTAACAGAAGAAGAAGCTTTGTTTTGATTTTTATTTTTGTGGTTTTTCTTTTGCTTCTGGGGTGGATATTTGGAGAGGCTTACGGCGCTGGGGGTGAGGGTGTTCTGATTGCCCTTATTATCGCCCTGTTTATTTCTCTTATCACATTTTTCTACGGCGACAAAATGGTTTTGAGCATCAGCCGTGCCCGGCCAGTGGACAGAAAAAAGAATCCGTATCTGGCAAACGTGGTGGAAGGATTGGCTATCGCAGCGGGAACACCAACTCCCAAGACTTATATCATCGAAGATTCGGCACCCAACGCTTTTGCTACTGGAAGGAAACCAGAGAATTCCTCCATTGCCGTTACCACCGGGCTTTTAGAAAAGCTGAACCGTCTGGAGCTGGAAGGGGTAATCGCCCACGAGATGTCACACATTAAAAACTATGATATAAGATATGCCACATTCGTGGTGATTATGGTGGGGACAGTGGCACTTCTTTCCGATTGGATGAGAAGGAGCTTTTTCTATCGAGGAAGAAGAAAAAGCAAAGCCGGTGGTGGAATAATCATACTTATTGCTCTGGTTCTGGCGATCCTGGCGCCCATTGTAGCCCAGTTGATTAGACTTGCCATATCCAGACAGAGAGAATATTTAGCAGATGCGAATGGTGCACTTTTAACCAGATATCCAGAAGGTTTGGCTTCCGCTTTGGAGAAAATCTCCAAAGATACCGAGCCTTTAGAGACGGCAAATAAAGCCACCGCTCATCTTTACATTGTCAATCCTCTTCTGGAGCATAGAGGAAAGCTTAACACCCTTTTTTCCACCCACCCACCAGTGGAGGAGAGGATAGCTCGATTGAGAGCGATGTGAACTCAAAATTTTTAGGCGCTTTATTGCCGACTTTAAAGGTGGAGTTTTATAATATCAATATATTTATTTAACGAAAAATGGCAAAGGTGCGAGGCAATAATGGAATGGTTTATTATGCTGGGAAGCAGAGGACAGAGTGTAATTACTCGATTTATCCAGCCCAATAAATTGGGCAACTACGGTTACAACTCCTGAAGTTGCTTCCGACAAAGACTATTGAGGCCCCTTATTGGATAAGGAGGTTGAAGATGGCAAAAAAGCTTTTCATATTCGAAGATGATAAATATGATCAGTTCCTTCCTCTAACCTATAATCGTCCGGTTTATGAGCTTCTCTGCGGGATGACCAAAATAAAGGATAAATTTAGCTCGTTTTTTCCTGATGCTGAGGTGATTTTTTTGTGTCGGGATTATCTGGAAAAGATATTGAAGATCAAAATCGGACAAAAGGTTAATGAGTTTGAAATAAAAGACCAAGACCAGATTTTGTTAATCAATGGAAGAATTCTCCCCTCCCCGGGTTTTTCCGAGAAGGTGAATTTCTCTGGTGAGGAGAGGTTTTTCTTCCAGGACGATGATATGGTGGGGTGGGCTGGCAGGGGAGAGGCTTTCAAAACTCGGAAAAGTTCGTTTCAGTCCTTGTATGTTAAAGATCAGATTGAATTACTAAAATCTAAAATTGATTCCTTAAAAGTGGAAGTTAGCATAGTCAATTATCTGTGGGATATTGTATCCGAAAATAGCTTAAAGATCGAGGCTGATTTTAAGAGAATTAAACCAAGTTTGGATTTCAAGAACATGTTCAAACATAGTCAGGTGGACGACGACGCGTTGATTTATGACGTGGAAAAAGTGTATATCGGAAAAGGCTCGCAAATAGATGGACAGGTGGTGTTGGATGCTCGGAATGGTTCTATATTTATCGGGGATAGAGTAAGCATCCAGCCTCATACCCGGGTGATGGGACCATGCTATATTGGTGAAGATTCCATCCTGGTGGGTGGCAAGATCGAAGGGGGGACAAGCATTGGACCGGTCTGTAGAATCGGTGGAGAGGTGGAGGGGTCGATCTTTTTGGGATATTCCAATAAATACCATGAAGGATTTCTGGGACATTCTTATGTGGGTGAATGGGTAAATCTGGGTGCTTTGACCACTAACAGCGATCTGAAAAATAACTACAGCCCAGTCAAGGCGATGGTTAACGGTAATCTGGTTGACTCTGGACTGACAAAGGTGGGCGCATTCATAGGCGATCACGTCAAAACGGGGATTGGAACCTTGCTCAATACCGGGATCTCCATAGGCTTTGCTTCTAATTTATTTGGAGGAGGAATGATCCATCAGAAGTACATCCCTGCTTTCATCTGGGGAAGTGCGGAAAAACAAGAAGAATACAATATAGAAAAGGCAATCCAGACCGCCAGGATAGTGATGAAAAGAAGAAATTCAGAATTGATGACTGATGAGGTTAATTTATTCAAGAAGATATCCCAACTGACCGAAAAAGAGAGAAGAAGAGTTAGCTAACCTGCCACTTGGCTAAGCATTACCGAAGTTTGTTCTTTCGTCTCGTCCCCAAAACGATAAGAATGGAAGCGTCCAAGTCTGTGCAGATCAAAAAGGTTCGATTCAACTTTTGAAATATCAGAAAGTGAAATTTGAGAGGATGGTTTCAAAAAAAAGTGACCCTCTATATAGAGGAGGGAGGGGGTAGCCGCAGGCTTTAGGGCGTGTTGAAAAAGCCATTTTGTCGAGAAGTTTTTACGTAGGAACAGGGCTTGTCCCTGTCCTAACTCTAAGGAGGACAGCCACAAGGGCTGTCCCTACGATTACTTCTTCTTCCCGATTAAAGCATGTAAGGCACTTTTTCAACAGTCCCTTTAGCCTGCGGGGCAAGAGTGAAAAGATGGGAAACTTCTTCAGATATTTTTGTTGACATAATGAGGAGAGGAATATATCCTTTTTGATTGAAGAAGGATAAAGCTCTTCACGCTGTGCTTATTTCAGGAGGGAAGAGTGCCAGAACTTAGAAAAGACCCTGTAATCGGCAGATGGGTGATCATATCCACAGAAAGAGGAAAAAGACCATCAGACTTTTCCGGTGCTCCCAAAAGAAGAAGGGAAAGCAAACTTTGTCCGTTTTGCCAGGGCAATGAGTCCGCCACCCCACCGGAGATTTTGGTTCTTCGTTCGGATTCATCAAAGCCTAACAAGCCGGGCTGGACCTTGAGGGTCATTTCAAACAAATATCCAGCTTTGCGAATTGAGGGGAATCTGAATCGAGAAGGAGTGGGAATCTTCGATAAGATGAACGGTGTAGGAGCACATGAGGTAATAATAGAGACGCCGGAACATGATAAGGACTTAGTAGATCTTAACCTCACGCAGATGCAGGATGTCATCTGGGCTTATCGGGAAAGAACCCTGGATCTGAAAAAGGACCCTCGCTTCCGATACATATTAATTTTCAAGAATCAAGGAGAAACCGCCGGCGCATCTTTGGAACACAGTCATAGTCAGCTTATCGCCACTCCAATTGTCCCCAAAAGGGTGATAGAGGAGATGGAGGGTGCCAGCAAATATTATGGCTACAAGGAGAGGTGTATTTTTTGTGACATCATAAAACAAGAGATCTCTGATGATGAGCGTGTGGTGATTCAAAACGACTCCTTCATCTCGCTGGAACCTTTCGCCCCCAGATTTCCTTTTGAAACCTGGATTTTGCCGAAAAAACACTTACCCGCTTTTGAAGACATCAAAAAAGAAAGTATTCCAGAGTTGGCTTCCATACTTTTGGAAACTCTCCAGAGACTGGCTAAGGCGTTGAATAATCCGCCATATAACTATGTTCTGCACACCAGTCCCGTGGGTAACGATTACACCGAAGAATATCACTGGCATATTGAGATCATGCCCAAATTAACTAGAGTGGCGGGTTTTGAATGGGGAACTGGCTTTTACATAAATCCCACCACCCCGGAGGATGCGGCCGCATATTTGAAAGAAATAGAAATCTAAAAATTTAATCTAAGGGGGAAACTTGAAGTCCAAAAGGTTAAAAATCTTGGTTGTCTCTCCAGAGGTGGTTCCTTTTGCCAAGACCGGAGGTCTGGCTGATGTATGCGGGGCTTTGCCCCAAGCCCTGGCGAAGTTAGGTCACCAGGTCAAGGTAATCTTACCTAAATACAGAATGGTGGATGAAAAAAAATTCAAGTTATCGGAGGTGAGAACAGATATTCCCCTAATTCCGGTAGGAGATAGAAGTGTTAAGATCGCACTGAGAAGCTATAATCCAACTTCTCCTGCGTTAGAATATCTTTTTATTGTGAACGATAAGTATTATGATCGGGATGAACTTTACAAGAATCGATTAACCGGTTTCGATTATGAGGACAATGACGAAAGATTTATTCTGTTTGCCAGAGGAACCTTAGAGATTCTAAAAGCCATAAAGTGGCAACCTGACATCATTCATGCCAATGACTGGCAGTCTGCCTTGATTTTAGCATATTTAAAAACCCGATATGCGGGGGATCCATTCTTCAAGCATACAAAAGCAGTCTTCTCCATTCATAACTTAGCCTATCAGGGCAATTTCCCCAAAAGTACATTTGACAAGATTGGAATGTCCAAAGACTTGTTTTATCCTACCAGCCCATTTGAATTCTGGGGAAACGTGAATTTTATGAAGGCAGGGATCTGTTATGCCGACGTGATCAACACGGTTTCCGAGACCTACGCGGTAGAGATACAGTCCAGCTCTGAGTTCGGTCATGGGTTGGAAGGCGTTTTGAGAAGCAGAAACAGAGATCTTTATGGCATCATCAACGGCATCGATTACGAGGTCTGGTCTCCGGAAAAAGATAAACTGATCTCCTATAACTACAGCATGGAGGATCTTTCTGGCAAAAGGAAAAACAAAGAGCTTTTGCTTAAGTTGTGCAACTTACCCCCATCCACCAAAGATGTTCCACTTGTAGGAATCATCTCCAGGCTGGCAGATCAGAAGGGATTTGATCTTTTAGCCCAGATTTCAGATGAGCTTCTTTCATTGGATTTACAAATGGTGATTTTAGGAACTGGAGACGAGAAATATCACCGATGGTTTAAAGAGATGAGTTTAAAATATCCCGACAAAATTTCAGTCAATCTTCTTTTTGACAATTCGCTGGCTCATCTGATTGAGGCGGGAAGCGATATGTTTCTCATGCCCTCCAGATACGAGCCTTGTGGCTTGAATCAACTATACAGTCTGAAGTATGGAACCGTTCCCATAGTTCGAAAGACCGGGGGATTGGCAGATACCATAGAAAATTATGATCCCCAAACCGGGCGGGGAACCGGCTTCATGTTCAAAAATTATGATGCTGTCGAACTTTTGGATACAATCAAGTTGGCGCTGAGAGTGTATAAAGATGGAAACGCCTGGGGCAAGCTGATAGAAAATGGGATGAGGCAAGACTTTTCCTGGGAAGCATCAGCGAAAAAATACGTTGACATTTACCAGAAAGCCATCCAGAAAATGAACGTGGTTGACGTTTGAAATCCCCGTTTGTAGTTGCTCGATTTATTGAAAATCCCCCGCCAACGGCGGGGTGATCGAGCTTTTTATTGCCTGATGAATCAGGCAACTACTACGAGAGAGTTTTTTATTTGTTTTTCCGAAGCTCCTTTTTTACATATCACCCTTTATCTGCTTGACGGATTCACATATTCTTAATAAATTTCACTTCAGATAACAGAATAAAAAAGCCTTTATAGCTAATAGATGTACCTCTGGGAGAGAATCGATGCGAAGCAAACTCATTCTTTTAGTTATCATACTCATTTTCGTGATTCACTGCCTCAGCTTAAATTTCACTCAGGACGACGCTTTCATCTCCTACCGTTATGTAGAGAATTTCACTCAGGGTAACGGTCTGGTTTTCAATTCCGGTGAGAGGGTGGAGGGATACACCAATTTTCTTTGGATAATCCTCTTATCCATTTTCGCCCAGCTTGGCTTGGATATAATCTTGGTTTCCAAAATACTGGGGATTGCCTCAGGGTGTGTGACCTTGATTCTTCTTCAACAGATCTCACAGCTATTTTTGCCAAAAAAAGATTGGCTGTTGGCTCTTTTCCCTTCCGTTCTATTGACCGCAAGTAGTGCCTTCGCCTACTGGAGCATAAGCGGACTGGAGACCACTTTCTTTGTAATGATGGTTTTAGTTTCTGTTTACTTGTATTTGACTTATCCGCGATTATGGGTGGTGTCTTGTGCGCTGTCTGTTCTCATCCGCCCTGAAGGTGGATTGATTTTTGGGATTCTTCTTTTGCACAAATTGGTAATTAGAAATGATCCTTTACGTAAGTCTTTCTCATGTTTGGCTGGATTCGTTTTGCTTCTTCTGCCTTTTGTGATTTTTAAAGTGTTTTATTACGGAGATATTCTGCCCAATCCGTTTTATGCAAAGACTGGTTTATCTTTTGAGTATGTGAAGAGCGGATTAGAATATTTTTGGCTGTTTTTGAGACACTATGCTCTCTGGGGAGTTCTTTATCTGGTGCCCATCTTTTTCTACAAGAGTTTGGACTGGCGAGGCCGACTATTGATTTTGCTTGTCTATCTTTACACTCTATATGTTATCATAATTGGAGGGGATGTGCTGAAAGTCCATCGATTCTTCTTGCCCATTTTACCACCATTATATCTACTTTTTATTATCTGTTTGAGAAGATTGTATGCTAAGTTAAAAAGCAATTTGAGAGGGAGGGTGGTTCTCATATTTCTGTTAGTTTCAATTCCGGTCTTTCTTTTTCTGCTCCCCCACAAATGGATTCGTCAGACCAGAGCCGCAGAGAAAAATCTTGTGGAAAAGATGCAATTTATAGCTGAATATTTGAGAAGACATTATGATGATACCTCCATTGCACTCACCACCATCGGTTCAGTATCCTATTATCTGGGGACTGAGGTAAAAGTTATCGATATGTTAGGACTGACAGATAAATACATCTCCCAGCATCCGGAACAAATTGAGGGGATAGCGATTACCTGGAAGGAGAGAAAGTATAATACTCAGTATGTTCTTTCTTGTGATCCTGATTTTATTCTTTTCTCAACCGGGTTAAAGCCCAGTGCTCCGGCGGAAAGAGCTTTGCTTTTGAATTCTGAATTTCGGCAAAATTATTTCGTAGTTCCCATCTTTCTCAGCAAGACGGGATTTATCTCCATCTTCAGAAGGAAAGGACCATATTCTAAGGAGAATGAGATTTTTAAGGACACACGATTTGTGGACTTATTTTGTGAGGGCGTGCATTTGCATATAAAAAGAAAAAGACATAAAGAGGCAATTGAGAAACTAAAAAGGGCAACTATGATGTGTCCCAAGGATTTTGCTTTAATATATGAAGTGATTGGAGCGTGCTATATCAATTTGGGGAATTATTCCCTTGCTGAAAAATACCTGAAGAGGGCGATTCAGGTTGACGACTGGTCGGTTATGCCGCACGATTACCTGGCAACTATTTATCAGAAAACTGGTCGATTAAAGGAGGCTAAAGCAGAAAAAAAGAAGGTCTATTTATATGACCCCAATTTTCCATGGTGAACATCTTCATAATTCTGCCCGGTTGGTGCGGGGTACCCTTCGACTTTCGCCCTCAGGGCAAGCCATTACCCCGCACCTTCAATGTTTCGGGGTGAGGGTTCACCCTGAAGGGATTCACCCTGAAGGGCACCCCGAAACAACAGATAAATTCTTTTTGACTGTTGGTGCGGGGTACCCTTCGGCTTGCGCCCTCAGGGCAAGCCCTTATCCCGCACCTCTTATGTTTCGGGGTAGGGGTACCCCGAAACAACCGTGTCTACTGTTGGTGCAGGGTACCCTTACCCTGCACCATTTCTAAAAAATAGGATCTAATTTTATAATGGAACTGTCATCGCAATAATAATTTCTGTAGCTGGAATAAATGTAATCTTCTGGGTTCTTAACCAATCCCCTCTTAACTGGATTGTTATGAATATAGTTCATTTTGATATTGAACACTCCCTCTGAATGGATTCCCAAGCCTCTGAAACCCTCTTCCCAAACCATGTGTTTTTCTTTCTTTGGATTTAGAACGGTAAATAATTTGATTAAATTGGACTTCTTCTCTTTCTTCAATTGCTTCAAAATTTTCTTAGAAGTATACCTTTTGAACTCCTCCATGATCTTTGACAAATCATTCTTATCACCTAAATAGATCATTAGGTGAATATGCTCTGGCATGATTACATATCCCCAAAGTTTAAAGCCAAATTTCTTTCGATAAAAATTTAGGTTTTCAATAATAATATCGAAGTAAGGCTTGGTTTCAAAAACTACAACATAATCTTTTATCTTGGTGGTAATGAAATAGTCGTAGCCTTCTAATGAAATATTCTTCCACTTTGGCATTTTCAAACTTTTTTTATGTTTCGGGGTGACGGAGACCCGTCTGGGAGGGCACCCCGAAACAACGGAATCACACCACGTTGGTGCGGGGTATCCTTCGGCTTGCGCCATCAGGACAAGCCCTTACCCCGCACCTTCAATGTTTCGGGGTGAGGGTTCACCCTGAAGGGATTCACCCTGAAGGGCACCCCGAAACAACAGATAAATTCTTTTTGACTGTTGGTGCGGGGTACCCTTCGACTTTCGCCCTCAGGGCAAGCCCTTATCCCGCACCTCTTATGTTTCGGGGTAGGGGTACTCCGAAACAACGGATTAGAGGTAACCCGTTACAACGGATCAAGACTCATTCCCCCAAATTTTCTTATTCAGAACCGTGACCAAATCATCGATTTTATGCCTGGTCTGTTCCATGGAATCTCTTTCCCTTAAAGTGACGGTTTCGTCCTGCAGGGTTTGAGAATCCACGGTGATACCGTAGGGTGTACCAGCTTCGTCCTGACGACGATAGCGTCTTCCCACCGCTCCTCTATCATCGTAAAACACGGTAAAATGAGGTCGGAGCATCTGGGCAATCTTTTGGGCGATCTCCGGCATGTTGTCCCGATTCACCAGGGGTAGAACGGACGCTTTGAAGGGGGCAATCTTAGGATCCAGCCGCAAGACCACCCTCTTTTCACCTTTGACCTCCTCCTCATGGTATGCATCCACCAAACAGACCAGCAGACTCCGGTCAACCCCGGCAGAAGTCTCTATGATATAGGGGATGAATCTCTCCTTGGTCTGGTCATCGAAATAGGAAAGGTCTTTACCTGTGGCTTGGCTGTGACGGGACAGGTCATAATCGGTGCGGTTATGTATCCCCTCAATCTCCTTCCAGCCAAAGGGGAAATTGTATTCTATATCCCATGCTGTCTTGGCGTAATGAGCTAACTCCTTTTTCTCGTGCTGGTGAAGCTTCAGATTCTCCTTTCTGATACCGATGTCAAGATACCACTTCATCCTTTCTTCTTTCCAGTAATCGATCCATTTTTCATCCTCTTTGGGGTTGATGAAATACTGCATCTCCATCTGCTCAAATTCACGGGAGCGGAAGATAAAGTTACCCGGTGATATCTCATTCCTGAAAGCTTTACCTATCTGAGCGATGCCGAAGGGAACTTTCTGCCGGGCAGGTCCCATCACATTCAGAAAATTTACATAGATTCCCTGAGCAGTTTCCGGTCTCAAATAGACCACGGATGCTGCATCCTCCACCGGTCCCATGTGAGTCTTAAACATCAAATTGAACATGCGCGGCTCGGTAAGCTCACCGCCGCAGGCAGGACAGACGGAACTCTCCAAATCATCAGCTCTAAACCTTTGCTTACACTTCTTGCAGTCGACCATGGGATCGGTGAAGCCCTCCACATGTCCTGAAGTTTCCCACACTTTGGGGTGCATCAAGATGGAAGCATCCACCCCCTCGATGTCGTTGCGGTACTGGGTCATGCATCTCCACCAGTAGTCCTTGATATTTTTCTTCATCTCAACACCCATGGGACCATAATCCCAACAGCTGTTGATCCCACCGTAGATTTCTGAGGATTGAAAGATGAAACCTCTCCTTTTGCACAGGGAGACCAGCTTGTCCATTAGATCGGATTCTTTCTTTTTTGCCACATCTTCTCCTTGATAGCTCGAGTTTTTCCTGCCTGGTATACCCGACGAAATTTAATCTTTTCTTGTGTTTCCGAGACTACATTTGTCTGAAGCTTCACTCAGTTTTTAAAAATTCCAATGACCTCAAATCTTTACCTCTTCCAGTATGATAATCCAAAAGATTAAGGATAACACATAAAATCTCCTTTAAGTGTTCCTTTGGAATGTTATACGTATTTAAATCTTCGGTCTTTATGGATTGAAGTTTAAGCGCCGAGGTCACAGAAGCATTTGATAATCTAAGATATGCCTGATCTGCTCTGGTGCAACTTTTACAGATGATTCCTCCCTTCTCCGGGCTGAACAATACAAATTTCCCCCCAACATGTTTATTGCAAATTACGCACCTATCAAACTTTGGCTTGTATCCCAGAAGATGGGCTAATTTTAGAGCATAGGAGCAAAATGATTTTTCAAGAGATTCCTCAGAACAGCTTTCCATGAAAGATAAGTTAGCTTTCATCAATTCAAAAAGTTGGGGATTTGATTCCTCACCGGTGATCAACCGATCCAAAAGCTCCAAAGTGGCTGAAGCAAAGACATATCGATTCAAATCTTTATAAAGTGACTGATACGTTTTTATTGTTTCGCTTTGGGACAAAAGATAGATCTCAGAAGTTCGTTTTTTGTAGAAGACGATCTGAATGTGGGAAAGAGTTTGTAAAGCCCCGGCCAATCTGCTTTTGGGCTTTCTGATTCCTTTGGCAATGACTTTGATCTTCCCGCAGTCCTTGGTATACAGGGTGGCGATTTTTGAGGTGTCGCCAAATTTTATGCTTTTCAAAACGATGGCTTCGGTCTTGGTGATACTCATGGGGATAGGGAATCAGGTGGAGGAGGTTGAGCAGATTTCTTTTCTTCGTCTGGAGTGGATTTTTCCTGGTAGATGATACGATACACTTTTTCCCCCTCTTTTATCATACCCAGTCTCTCTCTGGCTTGTTTTTCCAAATAGAACTCATCATCGGTGAGCCTTTTTTTCTCAATTTCTAAGTCTACGATTTCCGCGTCAAGCATTTTAGATTCTTTTTCCAAGCTCTTTTTCTCTTTCCACAAAGAGTGAATCTGAACAAATCCATAGGGTCCGGTAAAAAAACGATAGACTAAGAAGGCGAAAGCCAAAAGGAGCAAAATCCTTTTGACCATTCTTGTCTTCTGGACGCTTCTTTCTTTTACCTTTTTGAAGAAACTGCTCTGTGGTGAACTTTTTTTCTTTCTTCTTCTGGGCATTTGCGAATACTTTGTAGGTCAACCATGTCCTTTAGGACTGGTTGACGAATTTTAAAAACAATCTGTCAAGCAGGCTTTCCTACGGATCCGTTGGACGCCATGCTTGACCTACGTTTTTTTTACATTTTTTTACTCCAAGTTCATTTCTTCCAAATCTTTCAATTCCGTATGGCCCCAACCGACTTGATAGATTTCTTTTTTCAGCCAATGCAGATAACTGGATTGTTTAAAATCCTCCGGTCGATCAACAATTCTATGCTTGACCGGATTATAGTGAATATAATCAAAATGTCTCTTGAAGTCATCTTCATTTCTAATGATATGATCCCAAAAGCGATATTGCCACACTCGAATATTAGTTTTGATTCCATTCAGCTTTTTATATTGGCGGGAGAAATTATCTTTGAGTGACTGCATAACTACAGATACGTTTTCTTTTAAAGGCAAAATCAAAAAATGAAAATGATTAGGAATCAGAACATGAGCATAAAGTTTATAGGGATGGATTTTCTTCAGATTTTTTGCGATTTCCCAGAATAAAGATATATTTTCTGACAATGTAAAAAGATTCTTTCTTCTATAAGTCACGCAGGTGATGAAATAAACGGCTTCCGGAATGTAGTATCTTCGAATGTTTGTCATAATGTAGGTCAACCATGTCCTTTAGGACTGGTTGACATTATTTTGTCAAGCACCCCCGATGAATCGGGGGATGCATGACCTACAAATTCTTTATGTTGTAAAAAACCTTCTTTCCCAAAAACTTCGCCCTCTCTTTCAATTCCTCTTCTATGCGCAACAGGCGGTTGTACTTGCAGATTCTGTCTGTTCGTGAGGCGGAGCCGGTCTTTATCTGCCCGGCATTGGTCGCCACCACCACGTCGGCAATAGTAGATTATGTAGGTCAACCATGCCCTTTAGGACTGGCTGACGTCTTTTGCCAAGTAGGCTTCGTTATGCTTGACCTCCATGTCTTTATCAACCTTATATACGGGCAACTGTTCTCTTAAGAGCTCATAGAGTTTGGCATCTTTTGGCTTATGGCTATTAACTGCCCTAAGGCCCAGTTTTAACTCCTCAAAAGAAAGCTGTTTTTGTAATGTCTCCCAGAGAGGTTGATCATCTTTGAGAGTAAGTTTTTTAACCATATCTTCTGGTAATATCTCTGTGCCTCCGTTGACAGCAATGGTCTTGGCCATCGTCTCTGTAAGGTCCTGGCGCAAAATCTCCCATAGCTCCTTTCCCTGTATATGGGCAATAAGTCTGGCTAAAGCCAGGGACTGAGACAATATAGCATTCATACCCAGGTTGCCTTTTCTCTGCATAACATTAATCTGCTCTTTTATGGTTGAGTCTGGTTTTAGATGCCCACGCTCTTGAGCAAGTTGCCTTTCTAAGGTAAGGAGTCGTCTGTCTACGTTAACTAAGCTGATGAGATCAGTTATTCTCTGGCCTTCAAAGGCATTGGCTAATATCTCGTTTACATGGTCCACAGCATTAAGGCAACCCTTGCCGTAATAACGCTTAGAGCGCCGAAAAAGCTCGCTTAAAGAGGGATCCTGATATTTATCAATCTCATCTTTGGTGACCTCTTTGTTAAAACGATAACTTTCATCCGGCATCTTTTTAAATAAGGATAGGTGTTCATCTTTGGTTATCTGGCTTCTGTCGATGACGCTATCCACCAAGTGTATTGCCTCATCAGTGCCGGCTGAGGTTCCCAAGGGTGTAGACCCGGTAAAGTTGAAGAAATCCCTAAAACGCTTGCTTCCTTTGATCCCAAAGGATACCCTTACACCTACCGTAGGTATCCCGGCATTAGTTGCCTCTTCCCAGGCAGAGACATTAGTGATAACCAGACGATTAACCAGATTCTCTGCATCCAGCTCCAATAACTTATCTTCTTCGCTTGTGTCTTGTGCCTTAGATTGGGTCTGTTTTACTGCCTCGGCCATAATCTTCATGATTGCACCATATTTAAATAGCCGCTCTGTATTTGCACCTCCGCCTGCCTTAATGCCCATGGTAGAAGCAGCCAGGGCAATCTGAGCCTCCATGTCATCGTTGGGAGATTTGGAGCGATGAGAGACTAAAATATCTAAGTTCTTCCCTAAGGCAACCAGAATGGCAATGAGTGTCTCAGACAGGGTTCCGATCTGATTGGCCTTGCATAAAAAGGTATCATTCAGGTTATTATCGGCGGCATATTCAATCGAAGAATCTTTGGTGGTAACTGAATCGTCGCCAATGATAAATAACTTATCGCCTAATTCTTTCATGATTAAAGCCCAGCCCGCATCATCGTCTTCAGCAAAGCCATCCTCTATGGTTACGATGGGCACATCATCTTCTTCAATGGTCTTTCTGTAAAGTTCGAAGACCTGATCTCTGGACATAACCACCTTTTCCTTGTCCCTCCAGAATAGATACATGCCTACGGCATCGGGTTGTCCGAATTCCTCTCTGTAAGCGTTCTGTAATTCACTGGTTGCAGGATCCAGAGCTAAAGCTACATCCTCCCCCGGGACGAACCCGCAATCGATGATGGCTTGCTTTGCCATTCTCCAGAGTCTTTGCTCAGGGACTATATCTTTTGTCTCTTTGGTAACATAAGGAGCCAATCCCCCTTCCAATCCTATACCCATAACCCGACATCCCTCCGCATTTTCGATAATTTCTTTTAGACGGGTCTGTAGTTTTAGGGTCATCTCTTGGGCGTCTTCGTAATTTTTGGCTGAGAGGATTACGAACATGGTCTCTTGCATGGAGATGTTGCTCTCGGGGTATTCCTTTTCAGTGTGGCGGCCACCCATACCGGAGTTACGATGTTGCCAGGGTGCCCAAATTTCTACTCCCTCTTCACGCACGACCGTTTGCATTCTTGTTTTCTGCATACGTTCCTTAACGGAGGCTACCCGTTCTATCCAGGCTGATGGTTTGGCCTTTTCCTGTATCTCTTTTCCGCGTTGCTTGGCTGTGCTCTCTCTCTCCTTAAATTGTTTGTATTTACCCGGGTCAGCTATCAGGAAGTCCAGTCCACTTACTGCACCCAGGCCTAAAAAGAGACGACCAATATAAACTGCCAGTGGTAGGTCGGCTGATAATCCTAAGACCAGCAAGATAACAGCTAAGGGCAGGAATATGGTGCTTAACTTCCTACTTGCGGCGGGACCGGCAGCGGACACTGCCAGGTTAAATGGTGCATCTGGATAATAGGTAAGGCCTTTCTTGAAAACCCCGGGAAACTTACCATAGGGGATAAGGCAAAACATCTTTAAATACCAGAAGATTCTCTTGAATGGGGATTTGGCTATATTTGCCTTAGCCTTAGGAAGTAATTTTACACTCAAAGCATCTAGTTTTACTGCCTTCAGGTAATGACCCATCTCATGGATAGCAATACCTGTATGTCCGACAAACCATAAAAACAAAGCCGAGATCAAGGTCTCTGGTGAGAAGAATATGAATTTTAATGTCCCGCCTTTACCTATAATTTCCGAAGGCAGGGATAAGACACTGGAGATAAATGCCACGTGAAAAGATACTAATATATGATTGGCGATTACCCAACCTTTTTCCAGATAACAACCGGGAACCTGTTTTGATAGATCAGACATACCTCGTTTTGAGGAGACAAATAACATCTTCAGATAACATTTGAACAAACTAAGATTATGAACAACCAGATCAAACACGCTTTTAATACTCTTGATTGTCGGCATGTTTTTTCTCCTCCTCATTAAGGGTTAGAGACAATCCTTGTCTCGGAGCATAATTTAAGTTAAGGAAAATCATTTTTCAACAAAAAAATCCATATGACAGATTTATATTAATTTTTTAGCTAAAAAATTTTTTTATGCTCATCCAAAACCATCCACGGTCATTTCTAAACTACACCGTGTTTTTGAAATCTATATATTTGTAAATCGGAAGCTGTTGCGTCATCTTTAAAATCTTTGCCGGGAGGGAGTAAAAGAGAAAGGAGACACTTATTATTGTAACATGACTCTCTCAAGAGGGGATGTCATTTGTTGGTTTAAAATTCAATTTCTGCTTCCCAGCCCAGATTCGTTTTCTACAAAAGCTGTGATCTTTTTCTTATAGCCCATTCGATGGACAGGCAAAGGATAAAGATAACTAAAAGCAGAGGATGATTCCACAGTTGAATCTCCTTTTTCTTCTGCTCTTCTTTTTCTACCAGCTTAAGATCACCCACCAGGTTTTCAATCTGGTCCTTTTCGTAATATCTTCCTCCGGACACCTCAGCTATCCTCTTCAGAAGATCGAAATTTGTTTTCAGATCGGAGTCCTCCACGCTGTATTCCTCCACTAAGAATTCACCTTTTTTTGCGCCCATTTTTTCCCCGTCCCTGAAGGCGTTTCCTACAAAAGAGTATTTTCCGGGTGGGAGTGCTCCCAATGTGGCGGTATAGCGACCCGACTCGTCTAAGCTCAAATTGACCACCTCCGAATCTGGCAGAGCCTCTCCTTCGATGTTTACCACCACCGAGGCGTCTTCGATTCTTTGATAATTTTGATCAAAGATTTTGGCTTTGAAAGTTATTCTCTCTCCACCCTTGTAAATCTTTTTATCGGTGAACAGATTTATCAAATCCATATCCTCTCTGACCACCAGCCAACGGACTGAGTTGTTCCAGAATGTTTGATAGATTTGGTTATCCTTTCCGATCCCCCACAAAAGAAAATCCCATCTCCAGAAGGGTGTTACGGTAATTGCCATCACCTTTCCTTTTCCATAATTTCTAACTACTATCCCGGGAGAGAAGGTATCACGATTCAAAGGATTTTTAAAACCGGCCAGGTTGGTGGCATCTTTGGTTACCGAACCGAGCGCACAAACTCCTAAAAATGGAGGGAGATCAGACCATATCTTTATATTCTCATCCAGATTTTCCACCAGGCGGGTAATAGGGTGTAGCTTACCTTCTTCTGTCAACTTCAGATTGAGCCTGGGGGAAGAAAAGGTGATGCTTCTTCCTGCAAGGTCGAAAGGCAGAAGAGATGATATCTCCATAAAGCCATGGGAATCCAGGAATACCTTGCCCAGTAAGAAGGAAGCCGAACCTCCTTGGCTGAAGACAAAATCTTCGATTTGCTTTTTATGGTCCTTCAGGATGAATCTGGAGGGATCAACAAAAATTAAAATATCAAATGAACTTAGTTGTTTTTCCCCTTGTGGAAATCTGCCCACCAGAGGTTGCCTTTTTTTCCCATAAATTAAAGTTTCAAGCTTGATATTTCTGTCCCGTTCTAAAGCCCTTTTCAAAAAAGTGTATTCCCAGTTTAAGCTTCCGGTGATTAAAAGTATCTTGATCTTGCTTTTTAGGACCTTGATGGTAAATGAGCGCTGGTTATTTTCCTTAACCGACTCCCCTTCTAAAACAGGAATCGTGAGTCGATACTGATGCAGTCCGGGTTCTTCCGGAGTGATGGTAAGATTGACGGTCTGGGTTGCTCCGGATTTGCCCGGGCTTAAGTTCTGCTGGGTTAAGGTTTTTTTCTTTTCCTTTATCGAAACTGGGATTTTGATACGATCAAAGCCTGTTTGCGAAATGTCTACCCGAATGGGAATCTGATCTCCAACATAGCCGATATCTGTATAGAGGATCCTTTCTATGGATACATCCCGGGGTGGGATGTACTCGCCCACGCCGCAGGTATAAATAGGGATATCCTCCGATCTTGCCACCAGCACCGGATCCTCACCCAGATTATTTGCGCCATCACTTAAGATCACGATACCGACAAGATTTTCCTCCTTCAATTTTTTCTCCACCAATTTAATGCCCTCTCCTATGGAAGTGGCGGTGCCCAAAGAGTCAGGAAATTTCCCCTTTATGTCCACCCGAACAAGGGAGTCAGCAAAGCCGAATGTTTTTAATTCTGCCTCAGATGAGATCTTCTCAAAGATGTCGTTTTTCAACAAATTCTGCAGTTCCTCTATTCTTTTGATGTCAGCCCCTTTGAGGCTCATGCTTCTGGAGACGTCCAAAAGCAAAGCGATCACCGGTTTTTGGGAAACCCTTCTGGCGATGGTTAAAATCGGCTCGGAGAGGACCAGAAAAAGAGAAAACAAAGCGATGATCCTCAAGCCCAGAAGCAGAGTCTTTTTTCTTTTACCTAAAGGAGGAAAGGTGTGGCGGTAAGTGAGAATGGCGAAAAGACAAGCCAGGATGAAAAGGCCGATCACCAGTTCCAGATTTCTCTCTTGGAGATTTAGAAGTAATTCACTGATTTTAAGCAAACGGTTTTTCTCCTTTCAGAGGACTTATACAAACATACGTAACTGTTGACCCCGACGTTTTTAAAATGAAACAGAAAGCACACCCAGAATCATTGTAAGATGACACTGGCTGAGGATATAGGGAGGGTGAATGGAATTTGGGTTCTTTGTTCTGGCAAAGTAATGAAAAAAAAGACCTTTATTTTTCTCTTTGGATCACAAAGCTGACCAGATCCTGCAAAGCTTTTTTGTATTTTGAATCTTTTAGCTCAAGAAGGAAGCTTAATGCCTTCTCCCCAAAGGCGCTGGCTTTCTTTTGGGCATATTCCATCCCGCCATTGCCTTTTATCAGAGAGAGTATCTTATCAAAATCTTCTTGATTGAAGTCGTTTTTCAGAAGCTTTAGAAGTTTTCTTCTGGAGGGTTGGTCACTTTCTCTTAAGGTGTGTATCAGTGGGAGGGTGATCTTTCCTTCCCTTAAATCATTTCCCAGACCTTTGCCCGTCTTTTCGGTCTCACCCACCCAGTCTAGGAGATCGTCTGTTATCTGAAAAGCCATTCCCAGGTTTTGTCCATACTTCTTTAATTTTTCCTGCACTTTCTTTTCTGCTCCAGCCGCTACAGCTCCAGATTCACAGGAGGCGGTGAACAGCGAGGCAGTTTTTGCAGAAATGATTTGCAGATAAGCTTCCTCATTCAGATCGAAGTTGTGACTCTCCTGTACCTCATTCATTTCCCCGATGCTCAAATTCTCTGTTGCCTTGGAAATGGTGGAGAGAAGAGGGGATGATTTGGTCTCCACTATTAATCTTAGCGACTTTGCCAGAAGGAAATCGCCCATCAACACCGAGACTAAATTGTTCCATTTATGATTTACCGAAACCTGCCCCCTTCTTACCTTGGATTGGTCTACTACGTCATCGTGCAGGAGAGTGGCGGTATGTATGAACTCAATTGCCAAAGCTACGTTCATCACCTGTAAATCAGAGGCAGAGTTAACCTCAGAGTTTAAACATGCACTATACGAAAGAAATACCATTGCCGGTCTGAGCCTTTTACCCTTGCGATTCACCAGATGACCAGCTACCTGAGAGATCAGAGCTGAATCAGAATTCAGATTCTCCTTAAGTCTCTCATCGAACAGTGCCAGATTCTTTTTGACTGACGAGAGGATAAAATCCAGTTCCATATTTTAAGTAAAGGTCAATTCTTCTACAGAAAAAATTAAATTACTGCAATTCCGTTGATTCAATAATATCACCTTTCATCTCAAAAGTCAAACAAAAAAGCGCCAGCACCTAACTTAAGTTAGGTGTGGTCTCAAGACAAAACTCCACCGGATATGGTGGGAAAAAGGTTCTCTTTGATTCCCCAAGTGCAAAAGTGAGTTTAGAAAGAGAGCTTGAGGGTTTGCTCAGTTTTCACCAATTCAGAGGGTTTGGTATTCTTTTTTAAGCTGGCGAAGATATTTATGAAAAGCCTGTTTTACCTCATCCAACGTTTGTAGAACAGAAAGCTTTGATCTGAGCTCTTTTGAGTTGGGCATACGCTTGGTATACCAGATCAAATGTTTTCTCATGCTTCTTGATCCCACATATTCCCCTTTTTCCTTAACTGCAAGCTCTGCATGCTCAAGACAGACCTTGATTTTTTCTTCAAGTGATGGTTCTGGCAGAAGTTCTCCACATTTCAGGAAGTGATTGGTGCGGGAGAAGATCCATGGATTTCCCAAAGAGCCCCTCCCGATCATCACCGCATCACAACCTGTGCGATCAAGCACTTTTTTTGCATCCTGCGGAGAGAGGACATCCCCAGATGCGATCACCGGTATATTCACCTCTTTTTTCACGCAAGCGATGATATCCCAATTCGCTTTCTTGGAGAATCCATCCTTTTGAGTGCGGGGATGAACGGTGATGGCTTTTGCTCCACAGTCTTGGGCGATCTTTGCTACCTGGATTGCCACCAGATTACTCTGATCCCAGCCGCTCCTGGTCTTGATGGTTACCGGCATCTTTGTAGAACTGGTGACCGCTGAGACTATTTTTTCCAGAAGTCCCAGATCTTTAAGCACAGCCGCCCCCTCGTTTTTTTTGACCACCTTTTTCACCGGACAGCCAAAGTTCAAATCAATCAGATCCGGCTTAAGTTTATTGGCCAGACGACAAGCTGAGGACATCCTCTCCGGGTCGGAGCCAAAGATTTGAATGCCGATCGGTCTTTCTTCCGGTTTAAAATAAAGAAGCCTCAACGTGCCGGTATTACCCCTCAAAAGCCCCTCAGCCGAGATCATCTCAGTGTAAACTAAAGCCGCACCAAACCGTTTGGCTATAAGTCGAAAGGGAGTATCGGCGACTCCGGCTAAGGGAGCCAAGATCACCTTTCCGGACAAAATCAAGTTTCCAATTTTCATGACGACAATATAACAAAAGCGGGGCGAGGATGCAAACTACTTTGAATCCCCCTCCACCATATGTTATTTAGAAAGTGAGCCGACCTGACAAAAGAGGTTGACAAGAATCCTCAAAGAGGTTATTCTTTTAGACTGAAAACGTGAGCGAAGGGATCATGATGCCTGAAATTGAGGTCAAGTACAAGGACAACGTAATCGGAAGGGTGGTTACTCAAAAGAAAATGATCAGCAAGAATGATGACCTGATTGAAGTAGACAGGCCTGTATTTAGTCACATCCAGGGAAACAGCAAATGAGATATGGATTCTTCTCAGACGTCCATTCCAATTTGGAAGCTTTAAAGGTGGTGGTGGCAGATTTCCAGAAGGAAAAACTGGACCGAGTATTCTTTCTGGGAGATGCGGTGGGATATGGACCTGATCCGAACGAATGCACCTCCATAATCAACCGGATAGCGGACGTGAAGTTAATGGGGAATCATGATTATGCCGCCTTGGGCTTGATAGAGACCAATTTGTTCAACAAGTATGCGCAAGAAGCCATGGAGTGGACCAAAAGTGTGTTGACTGAGAAAAGCCTAAAAATCCTATCCCGTTTCGCTATGGACCACAGATTCGATCAGTCCTATTTAGTTCATTCCACCCCCAAGGAGCCACAGGAGTGGAATTATATTTTCGATTTAGACGATGCTGAAGAGAACTTCAACTTTTTTAACAAACAGATCTGTATAATCGGTCATTCACATCATCCAGTTATAATCAAAAAATATGATGAAAAGCACTGTTTTTTACACCAGGAGAGCCGAACGGAAATAGAAAAGGGATTCAAATATCTCATAAATATTGGTGCGGTGGGGCAACCACGTGACGGGTCCAACCAGGCGTGTTATATGATCTGCGATACCAAAGAGAATTTAGCTGTTTTAAAAAGACTTCCTTACAATTTCAAAAAGACACAGGCAAAGATGAAAAAGAGGGGGTTACCCCAATTCCTTATTGATCGGCTGGCTGTGGGAAGATAGTTGGAAGCCAAGAAAACTCTTTTTAGGTTTAAGAAAAAGTTTTGTATTGCCGAGGAATTATTTTCAGAAAACTTACTCTTTGCACTGATTGATGCATGGGGTATCAGTTTTTCGGGGTGTGAGTTATTTGGGTTGACCAAACCCTTAGGCTTAGTGCTAAGGGTTCGTCCTGAATAGACAAACCTTTGGTTGCGCGCTGGCAACCTAAAAGTTATCCTTAAAAAATGTTGAAAAAATTCGAAAGAGAATCTCCTACTCTTTCCCAGTTTGGTCGCTATAAGATCATCCAGCTTTTAGGAAAGAGTGGAGGAGGGACGGTATATAAGGGAGTGGATACGGTGCTGGATAGGCCGGTGGCTCTGAAGACCATGAAAATGGTTTCTACCCTTTCTCCGGTTAAAATCTCTGCGCTTAAGGAGAGAATGATTCGAGAAGCCAAAGCGGCGGGCAAACTTTCTCATCCAAACATAGTGACCATCTACGATGTGGGCGAGGAAGGGAGTGTACACTATATAGCTATGGAATATCTGTCAGGCTATACCCTGGAAGAATTCATCAACAAGAAGGGAGCGCTAAACTATAGGATCGTTGCCAAAATCATTATGCAAACATGTGAGGCGTTGAACTATGCTCATCATCATGGGATCGTACATAGGGATATTAAACCAGCCAACATCATGCTTTTAGAAGATTTTCACGTAAAGGTGATGGGCTTCGGAATTGCCGAACTGGGGGCAGGGTCACTGACCCTAAGTGAGGTAATATTGGGGACTCCACATTACATCTCCCCGGAGCAGTTAGAGGGAGAGCCAGCAGACAAAAGGTCGGATATCTTTTCGTTAGGGGTGGTAATCTACGAGTTTCTCACCGGACGGAGACCTTTTCAAGGGGAAAACGTCAGTTCGCTTATGTATCGTGTTTTGAATCACCATCCTCCTCCCTCCTCAACTGTAAACGAAAAAACTCCATTGGTGTTCGATCAAATCACATCCAGGGCTATGGCGAAAAAACCGGAGGAGAGATATCAGGATGCGGAAGAGATCAACCTAATCCTTAAAGAGTTTATCTCCAGTTTCGTGGTTACTCGTAGCATTCGGATATAGTTTGCATTATGGATCCTCATTGATCAGAAATCAATATTTTACTCCTGCAAAAAAGCTCCAACCATAAACCACTTTGGAGCAGGCAATTTTTAGCAAATCTGAATTATTTCCACAAGATAAGCTTGAAGATAGTTTTAGCTCCCCCAATCGTTTGACGATAACTTTACCTACCAAACTCGAGTGTCTTCAAATGGTTTAGCGATCGATCCTTGGTTGGGGGTTATTTTTTCTTGACTTTTATTTTCACGTGCTGTATAATTCAAAATAGTTGCCGGAGTGGTGAAATTGGTAGACGCACGGGACTCAAAATCCCGCGACCCTCGGGTCGTGTCGGTTCGATTCCGACCTCCGGCACAATGCAATCAGGGGAATTCGAGAGAGTAAAGGGGGGGTCTTTTTTGTATGGTTTCAGGGGTGGACCCACCTTAAGCAGGGATATAATCGGTTAAAAAATGCCCCAAACCCTATAATAGAGCTTGTCTTTTCTTCTCTTCCAGCAGGACAGAGCAAGCCTTGCAGAAATTTTTCGACTTGAAATCAATCTCTTCAGCGTAAGTGTATGCATGCATCACGCACTCTGGTTCACGGCAGTGAATCAAACCAAAAGTATGTGCCAACTCGTGAATAGCTTCCTTTTCCAGCCGTTCTTTCAGCCGCTTTCGATTTTTGGGTAGTCCATAAAGCTCGTCTCGCAGACGATAGGAAGAGACTACCGCCGCTTTTCCTTCTAACTGAGCCTCGCCAAAAACAAAGGTTAGAACCGGGACGTATAGGTCCACGTTGGTAACCCCTAAGACTTTGCAATTTTCTTCTGAAACCTTTTTCAGAAGCTGAGACAAAATCCAGGTGGAGTTGAATTGATTTCGAACCAGATCATATCCTTCCTTTAAGGAAAAGGGCTCTTGCAGGAGAGAGACCGGTATTTTAAAGACCTTGGCGAGAACGGAAGAAAGATCTTCCAATAGGTCGTTGTCTGCGAAACGGAGTGGCGTTATATAAAGCTTCACGTCTATTTTCGTAAACCATATTTTTTAATCTTATGATACAGAGTAGCTCTATCAATCCCTAACATTTCGGCTGAGCGAGTTATGTTCCATCCCATCTGCTCCAGAACATTCTTTATCTGAGCCCTTTCCACCGCTTCTAAGCTCTGATCATCAGGAAGGGCTTTTGAAGATGAAGGAATGGGAAGATCGTCCACAGTAATGGAAGACCCTTTTGCTACAACCACAGCTCTTTCGATGGCATTCCTCAGCTCTCGCACGTTCCCCGGCCAATCATATTGCTTTAATTTTTCCATTGCATCGGGAGAGATACGGGTTACGGGTTTGTTCGTGCTATTTGCCAGTTTCTTAAGGTAATAATTGCACAAGAGCGGTATATCGGTGCGTCTTTCCCTCAAAGGAGGGATAGAGATGGAAAAGACGTTCAGCCTGTAATACAGATCCTCCCTGAATTTTTCCTCTTTGACAGCCAGCTCCAGATCACGATTGGTGGCACATATCAGGCGGAAATCCACCTGGATGATTTCATCCCCACCCACTCGAGTGAATTGTTTGGTTTCAATTACTCGCAAAAGGTCGGTCTGAGCTTTAGCGTCGATGTTTCCCACTTCATCCAAAAAGATGGTGCCTCCATTAGCCATCTCAAATTTTCCCTTGCGCCGATATAAGGCTCCGGTAAAAGCTCCCTTTTCGTGTCCAAAAAACTCACTTTCCGTCAAACCTTCTGTTAACCCCCCACAGTTGATGGTAATAATAGGGAAAAATCGCCTGGGGCTATTGGAATGAATGGCCCGGGCGATAAGCTCCTTACCAGTTCCGCTTTCTCCCTTAATCATTACGCTGGTATCTGTGGGAGCCACGGTTTTGATCAGGTCAAAAACTTTCGACATGGCTGGACTCTCCCCGACGATCTGGTCTATTTCATAAAGCTCCTGAATTCTTTCTTTGAGCTGGATATTTTCCGAAAGCAATCGTCTTTGTTTGATGGCGTTGGCAACCAGATGAGAAAGGTAATCCGGGTCCACTGGCTTGGTAACATAGTCATACGCTCCCTCCTTGAGGGATTTAACTGCCGTATCCACGGAGGCATAAGCCGTGATCATGATAATGGTGGCATCTGGATCGATTTCTTTAATCCTCTGCTGTAACTCCATTCCGTCCATGCCCGGCAATTTTATGTCCAGAAAGATAATATCCCAAATTCCGGGCTTGAGTTTTTTTAAAGCCTCGTTGGCATCGACAGCAGCGTCTGCTTTGTAACCATCTTCGATAAACCATTTGGTCAGCGAATCACGCACGCTGAGCTCATCGTCCACAACTAAAATGCTTACTGATTTATCATTTTTGCTGAAATTCATCACACTCACCTCTTATTTTGCTCCTTTTTCGAAATTTGAGATTTTTCAAAGGAGAGCCTGTTTTTTTCATTCTCAATGGAATGCAGGGGAAGTTCAATAATGAAAGTGGAGCCTTGTCCCAGCACTGAGGTAACCTCGATTTTTCCATTGTGTCTCTCTATAATACCATAGCACACCGATAAACCCAAACCTACTCCCTTGCCTTCCTTCTTGGTGGTATAGAAAGGTTCGAAAATATGCGGAAGATCCGCGGGAGCGATGCCTGGGCCGGTATCTTGAATCTGAATTTTCACTTTCTTTTTACGCAAATTGGAATTGGTTATTATACTTAAGCTGCCACCGTGGGGCATGGCCGCTGTGGCGTTATCTAAAATTGCCAAGAATGCCTGTTGGATCTGGTCTTTGTCGCAGATAACTTCTGCCCTCTCCCCCTGATAAGCTTTGACCAACTCTATATTGTTCAATTTCAAGTGATGTTCCACCAACTGCATACAACGGTCTAAGATCTGGTGCAAATCGACTACAACAAACTCTCCTATCTGCTTTTTGGAGAAAAGCAGGAGGTTTTTCACTATATTTCCACAGCGGCTGGTCTCGTCAGCTACTATAGAGAGGTCCTCCTGGATGGAGGAGAGCCGTTCAGGAGTCAAATTCGGTGAAGCCAGTTTCTTTTGCGTGAGCCGGGCGTAGGTCAATATTCCGCCCAGAGGGTTATTCAGCTCGTGTGCCACGCTAGCACAAAGTTTTCCCAAAGAAACCATCTTCTCCATCTGGACCAAGTGAGCCTGAATACGTCCCAACTCTTCACGTGCCTTTTTTAATTCGGTGGTCATGATGTTGAAAGAATTCGCCAGTTCCCCGATTTCATCTTTTCGGTGAAGAGGAATGGTATAATCTAGGTTTCCCTGTGCAATAGCCCTTGTGCCCTCAGTCAGCTTGCGAACGGGCGCACGAATCAAAGTCCAGATCAAAAACCCTGTCACAAAAAGAACGCTGATCACCAAGATAACAGATACCAAGATGGTCTGACGGCGGCTACGGGCAATGTCCGCATCTACGGTGGCCAAAGACATCTGCACGTCCAACACTCCCAGGATGAATTTCTCATCCGGGTGTAAATGACAGCCGGAGCCGTAACAGGCTGGCTCGTTTTCTATGGGATTGATCAAAGCCAAGATCCGATGACCATCTGGAGCAGTTATGATCCTGTGGCGCTCTTTGGTGGCCAGAGCTTTAAGCGGTTCCGGATAGCGGTGACATACCTGACAAGCCTCGGAATTAATGGTAACTTTGGTTGATGCTTCCTCAGGACGAGTGGTGAAAATGACTTCACCGTTTTTGTCGTAAATCCGAGTAACCTCAAACCCCGGCATCTGGCGGAAGTTTTCGAATATTTGATGAATGTCCTCCTTACGGTTTATCAGCATGCTGTAATGAATGGATTCTTTGATCAGATCGGTAGTCCGGAGGGCGGCTAATTCAACCTGCTCCAGAAGGTCATTGGCCTCGCTCTTAACGTTTATATAAGTAAAGGTAGCCAGGCCCACAAACATCACCAAGAACAGTGCAATGAAAAACTTTAATCCTAAAGGCATATTTTACTCTTCAGGTAAATTTGTTACACCCGGAATGATCTCCTCAGTTGATCTTGTCCACCTTAAATAATATACTTATCTTCCGGCTAAACCAAAAGTATTTTTTTATTTTTTGGGAATCAAACTTGAAGTGGGGATGGGTTCCGGCAACATAAAAGGAGGCTTTCTCTGAATCTTACTTGCTTTACCTGCTCCGGTGGTAAGCTAAATTTACCAAGCCTGTTTTCCAGATGCCATCAGTTCGACTGCCAATCTCAGGCAAACCGGGCCGGGCAAGACTTGATGAAGGTATTTGATATGCGCTCCCCCGTCAGGGAGGGTCTCTCCTATCTGGTCGACTTGAATGCCTCTATGTTTGAGAAGAAATTTCAAATGCTGAGCCTCTTCTTCTAAGAATCTTCTCCCTGTAAGTCCAGTATAAAACTTACCCAGTTCTGAGTCACTTGGGAACCACTCTATCTCCGCCAGCCAGCCTTCCCCATAAGGATCCTGTTGCATCAGCTCTGGGCACTGGGCTAATTTGGAATTCGTTTGTACCACACGTCCAGAAAGGGGAGAAGTTAAAGGGACTGTTCCTGCCTGGGCATGTACTTTCCCAAATAGTTGATTCTGGAGCACTTTCGTATTTGAACCATATAACTCCACCTCCACCACAGGCGGCAGGACATACGCTAATAGTTTGTCAATCCCCAGCATCCATTTCTGCTCCTCTACCCGACGAACCCAAAGGTGAGTGGGGTGCAAATACAATTCTCCGCCCACCTCACCTACCGAGAAGGTAAAGAAGAGAGGGGGGTTCTTGGAATCACTGCTTGCTATGGGGAGTTTTTCGGATGACACCAGAGTTTTCGGTTTATGCCTTTTGACTCTGGACCTTACCTCTTTCAACCTGACCTGGGATCTCATCACCTCGTCAAAATCACAGTGCTCGCAATCATAGTTAAGGGGACATAATTTGAAGGAGATAACTCCAGCGGTCATCCAGATGCAGCGGTTTTGCGCGGTAGCAGATTCTATTTTTTGCTTTTTTGTAACTCTTTTTTTCATAAAATCGCCTTATTTTGTAAAAAGTTCTTCTCCAGTCGGAGAATTGTCAATGCATCCCCCTATAGTCCGGGTGTTCCCGGTGGACGGGCATTCGGTTCACGATCCACCGGTAGATTAAAATCTCGACGGTGATTATAGTTATTACTAAGATCAATTCCTTCCAGTGAAAGAATTCACGGTGCGGAAGTTTCCAGTTGAGTGCGATCATTGAAACGGTAAAACGGTTGATGATCACACCGAGGATGGTAAAAAAGGCTGTAAACCGGATAAGATCTACATTTCTTTTTTGGACTCCATAGGCGAAATAGAAACAAGGGAGAAGGACGAAAACAAAAATCTCCACCAAAAACCAATGACCCCACGATGTGTTCAAAAGGTTCCAGTGGTTCCCATGGGCAACCCCGACCCACTTCAGGCAAAAGTAGGTTAAGAGGACCAGGGAGGCGGCTCTGCCCAAGCCGATGGTAAGTTTGTCAAAGCTCGCAGCGCGATGAGGGTCCATCCGGCCTCTGAGTGCCCGACGGGAAAGCGTGCTTTCAGCGATCACCATGGAAAGCCCGGCGAAGATGCTGGAAACGAAGAAAAACAAAGGTATGAACTCCGAATACCAGAGGGGATGTAGTTTTCCCGGGGCCAGAAGAAACAACGCCCCCAGTGCAGACTGGTGAAGTGTCGACAGAATTACCCCGAAGATCGTGGCTCCAATGGTTACCCTCAGGGCCCATCTGCGGAATCTATCCGAGCCAATCCACTCAAAGATGGTCGGGCAAAACTCTACGAACTGGGTTGAAAGATAGAGAGCCACATGCCAGCCCACCAGAAACAGAACAGAGGTTGTGCCAAATGAGATAGTCATGGGGTAAGGCAGTCGCCAGGGGCGACCCAAATCAAACAGGAGAAAGACCACAGCGAAGAGGTAACCTATTAAGCCTGTAAGGACAGCGGGTCGAACAAGCGAGTGGTAGTCTTTCAATCCAAAGAGATAAACGGCTGATGCCATTATATATCCTGTGGCAGCAAGAGGGACGCCGGTGAAAAGCCCCCACCCAAGAAAGAGTCCCCAGGGTTGATCTTGTGAGGCGTGCGTCACAGCGCCGAGTCCTTGAGTAAACCGCATTATCACAAAAGGAAGCCCAATCAGAATAATGATTCCAGCGACGATGTTGAAAGGCTTGATTAGCCCCTTCAGGTATTCTTTGACACTGAGTCCGAGGAATATCCTATCTCGTACCCAAGACTGGACAACAGCTCTTTTTTCCGCATACTCGGCCATGGTTAGTTCTCCTTTTTCTCCAGGAATTCCGCTTCCTCCTCATCCGTCTGCGCCCGATGCTGGGTGAACATGTAAAAGCCTCCTAAGAGGGCAGGCCAAATCACAAGTACGGCAGGAACCATGGAAAGGAACCCTTTGGTTAATTCCGGATAGGGCTTGGTGCCAATGTCCATGGGGAACCCCAACTGTTCAAAGGGAACTCCTGAAATATATAGCCAGGAGGTTCCTCCCACTTCATGTTCTCCATAGATGTGGTCGACATATTTATCCGGATGATCCAGGATCCTCCTCCAGGCAACTTTGATCAAGTCACTTCGCTTGCCGAAAGTCATGGCCTCCATGGGACAAGCCTCGACACATGCCGGAATGCCACCTTTGGAAATCCTGGTATCGTAACACATAGTACATTTTTTGATCTCCGGGGAAAACGGGTCATGGTACTCGTAAGCCGGGACGTAGAAGGGGCAGGCGGTCATACAATAGCGGCAACCTACACATACACCCTTGTTGTAAGTGACTGGCCCTTCCGGTGTTTTTGTGAAAGCTGCTACCAAGCAGGCAGAAGCGCAGGCCGGCTCGTCGCAATGCCTGCATTGGTGCTTAACATAAATCGGCGATCCTTCAGGCTTAGGATTGGGATAACGATTAACCACAGTATAGGCCTTCTCGGTTGTTCTCCTTGTCTTTTCGAAGACAGATTGATCTTCAAAAGGAACCTCTGGTGGCGGCAAGTTATTCACCTGGTTGCAGGCAGCTTCGCACGTGCGACAACCAACACAACGGGTAAGATCGGTAAGAACACCAAAGCGATCTGGATAACCGGTAAGATGTTCGGCCCCGTGCGCCAACTTAGATTTACCAACCAAGCCCGCACCTCCAGCCGCTGCGGCAGCTTTCAAGAATTTTCTTCGGCTTATTCCCATCAGTAATCCTCCACTTAGTTTTGTTTGACCGTTATTTTCCTAAAGTCTCTTTCTCTCTGTTGTGTAACTGAATAAAACAACAAATGCGGTCAGAGCCTTCCGGCACCAACTGCGCGTGATTCTATTTCTTACTTACACCTGTCTTTTGGCTTACCTTCTTGGCATGGCATTCCGTGCAACCCACAGGGCCACCAATCTCCTTATGACAACCCATACATTGTAGATGGTATGCACCTTTAAGGCCTGGCATGTTCAGATTTTTAGGGTCAAACGGGGCACCATGGCATTCCCTGCATGAGGGAGTCTGACCAGCAGGGCTGTGATGATGGCACGTTGCGCAATTATCACTTATCACGGCATGCATGGCATGAGAAAATATCACCGGTTGGTATAACTTCTCCAGACTACTCATGGTATAGGTCTCTGTCACATGTTTCGAGCTCTTCTTCCCCACTACTTCTTTAGATGCAGGCTTAACCGGTGGCGTCTGGCTGGTTCTCTTGGTGTGACACTCCATGCAGCCGGTGGGCCCCATCTCCATCTCCCTATGACAACCCATGCACTGGCGATGATATGCATCCTTGAGTCCTGGCATACCCGATTCCTTGGAAACCACTGAAGCCCCGTGGCACTTATTGCAGGATGGAGTCTGACCTGCTTCACTGTGGTGGTGACACGTGGCACAATCCTCAACTACAAGGGAGTGCATGCCATGAGAGAATTCCACCGGTTCGTATATTTTGGCTATGGTGCCCAAGGAGCAAGTCTCAGGACCATTTTCTGAGGAGTATGTAGTTGCCTTGTTTGAAAGAATAAAAAGGCCAACGCATAACACCAGGACAGTGCCTAATATCGTTTTCCTGATCATTATATGCGAAGCATTCATACGAATCTCCCTTTTGTTTGGCATTTAGATTTGTTTGCTCACGTCTGTATTAAAAAACTCCTGGGTTACCTGTTCCCATTGTTGCGGAGTTAATTCATCACCTAAATTGGGTTTGATCTCCCCGCCTTCTTGTAAAACTGGATATTCGCCTGGCACTAAAACAGCTACCAACTGCTCCTTGACCGCTTGGTTCCAACGAGCCAATGTCTCTCCTGAAAAAAGATTCTTTAGTTCTCGAGCCAGACCGGTAGGTTCAACCTTTAAAATCCAATTTTCTTTTGGATTTTTCTGATTTAAGAGTTTTGGATTTTCCATAAGCTTCTTGTTGACCTCCACGACTCTACCACTGATGGGGGAGGCTTGAACTAATTCCCTTTCGCCTCTTTTTATTTTCCAAGCTTTACTCCCCTGGTAAATTTTATCGCCCTGGCTGGGAAGCTCGATCTTTTGAATGGAACCGAAAACTGATGAGGTGAACTCATCCATTCCCACATTCACCACATTGGGTTGGAGTACCTCTGCCCAACTATGAGTTGGGTGAGTAAAGATTTCCTTACTGATTTTGAAGGATTCAACAGCTAATTCTGTCAGTGGACGGTAATGAGGATTACTCAAAAATCTCCAGAAAAAAATGAATAGCACCATGAACACAATAGCTATTAAATACTCATTACCTTTGGTTGCAAGCAGAAATTCCTGAAGAGTATGCATCTTTAGGCCCTTTCGATATTGTTAAGTTATCGCAACTGCTCCTTTGTCTGTCTTTAAAAAAACTCCTGAGCTATCTTTGCCCACTGTTGAGATGTTAATTCGTCTCCCAAATTAGGTTTGATTTCCCCTCCTTCTTGCAGGACTGGAAATTCTGCTAAAGTCAGGGTAGCTACCAACTGTTCTTTTATAACTTGATTCCACCGAGTTAGCATATTCCCATGGAGCAGATTTTGCAGTTCTCTTTTCAGTCTGATGGGCTTGATTTTTAATATCCAGCTCACTCTGGTATCCTTTTGGAGTAAGAACTTGGGATTGTGCACCAGATCTTGATTGATTTCCACCACTCTTCCGCTGATGGGTGCAGTTTGAACCAGTTTCCGTTTTCCTCTTCTTAAACCCCAGACTTTTCCACCTTGTTGAATGATAGTGCCCGGCTCTGGAAGAGTGAATCGGTCAACCGAACCAAAGACAGATTTGGTGAACTCATCAGTTCCAACAGTAACCAAGTTGGGCTTGATCGCCTCCACCCAGGCATGTCCTGGATGGACAAAGATTCCTTCCATGAATGGGATCAATTTGGCTTTGTGGGCTTCCTTTTGGGGAACCGCCGCATGTTTCCTTTCAAGCCAGGTGCCTATTCCAATTGCGATCCCCACGAAAAGCAGAGCAAGGATTACGGACATTTTAATCACCTCGACTTTTTGTTAATGGTTAACGGTTCATTGCATCGCCTAATAAAGCAAAGGGGATGCCAAAAAACATCAGGCAAACAATTACACATTCTAAGTTCAGGGATACATTATAATTATAACTGAAAACTATTTTATGAAAGCTCAAAACCGTAAAAGAATTCTGCACCCAATCGTTGAAAATTCCTACGTTGTTTAATTGAGGTAGGTGGCGAAACTGATTAAGTCGTTTACATTAAACAAGAAGAATCATGTGGAAAAACTCTACAGCAACTGTTGCGGTTTTCAACGAATTTTCATCTCCAATTGGGAGGTAGGAGCCTTCGGCATGGCTCGGACGAAAACGTAAAAACATTTAGTGCGTTTGCATTAGATTAAGCTGATGAGTGGTTATAAACATCTGTTTAATCTGCTTCATCTGTTGTGAATGCATGGGTGGAGAAGCCCGGCCAAAAGTGGGATGGGCCTATTTGGATCTATGGGGAGAGATTAATTTCTCACAGCTGATTATTTGGATTAAGCTGATGAGTGGTTATAAACATCTGTTTAATCTGTTTCATCAGTTGTGAATGCATGGGTGGAGAAGCCCGGCCAAAAGTGAGATGGGCCTATTTGGATCTACGGGGAGAGATTAATTTCTCACAGCTGATTATTTGGATTAAGCTGATGAGTGATTATAAACATCCGTTTAATCTGTTTCATCTGTTGGGAAATCTGCCGTTGGTAACGGATGCCTCGCTCGTTACCTTCGAGGCTCAACTTTCCCGTCACAGACAGGGTGTCCTTGACGAAACAAGGGGGGACAATCTTACATGTCGGGCAGTCCGAAAGGACCGCCCAACCTACCGCTGCCCAAATAGGGGTAAAAGTTGGGGCAGGGGTTTAACCCCTGCCCCAACAAGGGGATGTTTCGTTATGCTCAACATGACAGGCAGTCTGTCAACTTATGTATTCGCTTGTCATAATAAGAACCAATTCGTTTTAGATATTGTGTTTTAAGAAAAATGTATTAAATTACCTATGAGTATCCAAACTAATGCTGATGGTATTCATTAGGTCTGAAATTTTGGCGTCGCACAATAAATTTGAAACTCAATGAAGCGGAGTCCGTTTTAAGAAAGATGAAGGGAGTGGAAGACCTGCATGAGTTACGCACATGGAGTATTTTTTATAAAGATTTAGCACTCTTGTCATGTGACGATAAAAGACTTAAGCGCCCACTCTGTCCAGGAAAGACTAAACCAACTCCAATCACAACTTAAGGAAAAATTTGGAATCGAATACACCACCATACGACTTAAGTGTGGTTGCTCTACGACGTAAAGAACGGAATGTTGGCTTATTTGGAAAACCGAAGGTAGCTTGAAATTACCTTAACAAACGGTCTTTCAGCCGAAAACGTATCAAAAAACGAGAAGGGTAAATGATCTCTGCCAAATTTAATAGCGGAAAATTCATAAAAGAAAAAAAAGAAGATGTTGATGCCAAGAGCGCTCAGAACAAATCCAAGGGATCAGAGTCCAGCGCGGAAGACAAAGATCTTCTGGAGATTATAGAGAGAGCAAAGAAAGGAGATGAAAGCGCTTTTCAACAGATCGTAGATAAGTATAAGACCCAGGTGGCTAGTATCGCTTTCAAGATGGTGGGAGATTATGAGGACGCCAAAGATATCTCACAGATAGTATTTGTCAAGACCTATCAAAACCTGGTCAACTTTGACACCAGCAAGAAGCTTTCCACCTGGCTTTATCGAATAACCATTAATGCTTCCATTGATTTCATCCGAAAACATAAAAAGCACAAGCATGAACTTTTAGACAATATCTTCGGCGAACTGAAGGAAAAGAAACAAGATGTAGAGAAAATTTATCAGCGCAATTTAATAAAATGGGCGATCAACAGTTCCATGGACGCGCTTAACCCCAGACAAAAGGCTGTTTTTGTTCTGCGGGATCTGGAAGGGTTAGACATTAAAGAGGTTGCCCAGATAACCGGCATGCCACAGGCTACTGTGCGGTGGTATTTACATAGAGCACGATCCAAACTGAGAAGTGAGTTGACAAAGTATCATCCTCAACTATTAAAGAAGATGGGGATAAAACATGAGGTGTAGAAAGGCTAAAAAGCTGATCCTCAGTTATCCCGAGCTAAATTCGCCCCAAAAGAAGAGACTGGATAAGCATCTTGTATCCTGCCCTCACTGCTCTTACGAATTCTCCCTCCATCTGAAATCCATCAATCTACTAAAAGACGTTAGAAACTTCGAGGAGTCCAAGGATTTCTGGGAGGGCTACGAGGTGAATCTAAAAAGAAAGATTCCACCTTTTCCTTTCTGGAGCAGAGTCTGGACAAAAATAGAAGGGTTCACCAGCCTTTTCAGGACTCCTGTTTTGGGCCCGGTTCCCGCTTATGTGTTCTCTTTCGTCCTAATAGCGCTTTTGACCTTGAGCCTTTATCCGAGCCTGGTCTCTTCCAAAAATGCAAAAGGCTTCAAAAACAATCTGGTGGTCTATGAAGGGGAACTACTTTCAGCAGTAGATGATGAAGGGGTGACCATTTACACCTTAGAGGACAGATAGCAAAAGGCAACAAATGAGGATCTTTTAAAAAACGATCTGGGTGAGGAGAAGGAGTCAAAGATCGTTCGAAATTTGATAAAGTTTAGGGGAGTATGCGGTCAAGGAAAAAAAAGGCGGGAGTTTTCCTCTGGCTTTCTGGGATGATAATCCTTTTAGGCGGATGTAGCGAAAGCTCGCTTCGGGGTCTGGAGGAAGACTTAGCCAAAGTTGTGGAAAAGGCGGGGCCTTCTGTAGTCTGCTTGATGGCTAAAAATGAAAGCTCCGGGGAGGTGAAGTTCGGCTCCGGAGTGGTTTTGGGTGGGGGGTATATTCTCGCCACGGAAAATATCTTAGACAACGTAGATAACATCACCGTGAAGTTACAGGATGGACGGGTAATAAACGACCACGAGATCGTTGGGATATTTTGTGACTTCGAAACCAATGTCAGTTTGATTCAGGTGAAAAATAAGGAGCTTGAGCCGATCCGCATTATGGAAGAGGGGAAGATAGAGAACGGATGTCTGGGCATCGCATTAGGAAATACCAATTATTCCAAGGGCTTGGATGTCAGTCTGGGCACGGTGACCAAATCCTGGATAGGGGGGGCGGATGCATATGATGAGAGCCTTTTGATCTGGCACGGCCCTGTGGTCCCCTACCATGGAGGAACCCCCATATTCAACCGCAAGGGAGAGCTTTTAGGTTTAACTGAGGGCATACCCAAAGGGAAAGATGGGGTGGTCTTCATCTTGCCTGCCAGAACCTGTATGCGAGTAAGCGAGGTGCTTAAAAAAGATGGTAAGGTAAAAAGAGGGTGGATTGGAATCTTCTGTGAAAGAGAGTCACGTAAGTGTGAAAAGGGAAAAACTTCAGAAGGTGTTTTGATAACAAAGGTAATGGAAGAAAGCCCTGCCTTTAGAGCAGGATTAAATCCCGGTGATAGAATCGTCAGCTTTAACGGAAAACCGATCGAAAGCTCATCTCAGCTCAGAAGGCTTATCTCTACTACGGGAGTAGGGTCCCACGTCCTGCTAAATGTGATCCACCGAGGCGATGATAGAGGATCAAATGTCGTAATCAAAACGACTGAACATAATGGTTTGGGAATGAGAAGATGTCCCCACCGGTCAATTTAAAAATTTCTCACTCGCTGGAACTTCTCACCTCTTTTTTTGTATATCCTAATATAAAGACTGGTTGAGATTATGGGAACTAAGGTATGAGGGTTGAAAGTTCTCCAAAGAAAGGCACAAAACCTTTTAAAACAAGGAGGCAAAGATGGCTATTGACCCGATTTGCCTGATGGAGATAGACGAGAAGAGCGCTCCCGCCAAGAGCGTGTATAATGGTCAGACTTTTTATTTTTGCAACGAAAATTGTAAACAGAAGTTCGAAGAGGATCCGGAGAAATATATAGACGTGGAGAGGAAAGAAAACTAAGCAAGCATAAAGATGAGTTGATTTCATTTATTCGAGTCATTCAATTTGGGTCGGGAAAAGGTTTTGACTGGACAGGAAACCATCCCGACCTCTTAATATTAGTATAAGAGAATTTGAAAATGTCAACCTCCAGCGCTAAAAAGGTAGGCGTAACATTTTTTTCCATTATCCTCGGTATGATAGTTGGAGCAATCATACTGGTTTTACTCTATGCTTTCGGACTCTTCCATCCTCCGTTTTCGACAGGACCTGAAGGATCAGTGGAGGAGGATGTATTCCCCCCAGCGCCTGCCATGGTGCAAACTTCTGCATCTGTGCAAGATGAGATAACGAATAGCCGGCAGAACGCCATAGTCTATGCCGCACAAAAGGCGGGTCCAGCCGTGGTGTCCATCAGCGTGATTCAGGTGAGGGTGATCAGAGAGCATCCTTTTTTCTCCCCATTTAGGGATGAGTTTTTTGACGAGTTTTGGGAAAGGTTCTTTCGCCCCCGGGAATATAAAGAGAAAGTTTACAGCATCGGCTCCGGGTTCGTAATAAATCCGGAAGGATTTATATTGACCAACGCCCATGTGGTAAGAGGGGCAGACCAGCTAAAGGTGAGTTTGACCACCGGAGAGGAATATGAAGGAAAAGTAGTGGGCTTAGATGAAGTTTCAGATCTGGCGGTAATCAAAATTGATGCAGAAAATTTACCCTCGGTGGTTTTAGGCAACTCCGATGATCTGATAATCGGGGAGTGGGCCATTGCCATTGGTAATCCCTTTGGCTATCTTCTGGACGATCCCAATCCTACCGTGACCGTGGGAGTCATCAGTGCAGTTAATCGAGACATAAAAAAAGAAAGAGGTCAGGTTCAGATCTACAGAAAGATGATTCAGACTGATGCCGCCATAAATTTAGGAAACTCAGGTGGACCTCTGGTGAACGCCTCCGGTGAAGTGATTGGAATCAACACCTTCATCTTTACCACCAGCCGGGGATCTGAGGGGATCGGCTTTGCCATACCCATCAATCGGGCTAAGGCAATACTTTCCGATCTGCTCAAACACGGAAGGATCATCCCTGCCTGGATTGGTTTAAGGGTGCAAGAGGTCAATCCCATACTGGCACAGAGCCTGGATTTGGATAAGGCTGAGGGAGTGATCGTATCCGACGTGGAGGAGGATAGCCCGGCACAAAAAGCGGGCTTGAAAATGAAGGACGTTATAATAAAGGTGGATGATCAAAAGATCAGAAACTTAAGCGACTGGGAGGACTTAGTCTATCTGGTCAGAGAAAAGCAGGGCTTGGACATCACTTTTGTGCGGGATGGCGAAAAGACACGTGCCCGATTAGTGCCGGAAATACTTCCCACTCAAGCAAGCAAAGCTTCCCAAACAGAGCTGGGGATTACCGTGGCTAACATAAGCTCGTCCGTTGCCTACCAGTTGGGAATAACTGATCGGAGAGGAGTAGTCGTGATCGGTGTGGACAAAGAAGGCATCGCTTACAAGGCTGGTCTGGAGGTGGGAGATATAATCCGAAAAATCGGCGATCAATTGATTAGAAATATCAAAGACTATGAAAAAGCAATAAGCAGTAAGAAGAATAAAGAAAGAATGCTTTTGTTGATTGAGCGGCATGGTGTTTTGTATTTTGTTTCCTTGGAGGTGTGAGGAGTTTTTTGTGTTGTGTCAGGACCTCAGTCCTTACACCTTTTTTCAAGTATGGGGGAGGTGTAGTTGCTCGATTCCCAGACGGGAGGGCATACGCCCCGGCATACGCCCCCGTCCGGGCGTCTGGGCGTCCGCTCATCAAGCAGGGGAGAGGATAGTTATATTTTCCAGATACTTTAGGACAAAAATCGCCCAATAATGGTCACCAACTATTTAATTTGACAAATTCGCTTTGGAGTGCGTTCCGCCAAAGGCGGAACGCAGCGTCCCGCCAAAGACGGGGCGCACTCCTTTTCTTACTCTTTTCCGAATCGCTAGGATAATTAGTTGATAACCATAATTGGCAACTACGATATTGCAGGTGAAACAAAAAAACAGGGGCAGGATAATTTCCTGCCCCTGTTTTTTTCAAAAGTTTCTTAATGCCTTTATTTAAGGACAACCTGGTGCAGGACCACCCTTGAACAGATAATTGATCAGGTAAACTGCATCACCGATGTCAACTATTCCGTCGCAGTTAGCATTTCCTGCTTCTAAGGGATTAGGAGCGGGACCGTTTTTGTACATATAGTTTATTAAGTAAATCACGTCCTCAATATCTATTATTCCATCGCTATTGCAATCACCGCGAGAAAATATGGATACGGACAACGAATCCGACCAGGCACTTTGGTGATCATGTATGTCCTTGGCTTTTACCTTTACATAATATGAACCACTATTCATCCAAGTATTAGAAGCCGAACAGGTGTCTCCGGACTTATATGATCCAAGCCAGTTACTGTTAGTTTCGTCTCCCCAGTCAAAGAAATAGGATATGCTATCTTCCTCTGGATCAGTGGTACTGCTTGAAAAATCGTACAGAATCCCAGTTTCTCCCTCAGTTATCCCAGATGGTTTAACCGGTGTTAATGGAGGATAGTTGGAAATGATAGGCACCATTCCCAGATCAGGGTTGCCCCAAAGTGCTCCCCACTCAAACATCTCATACTTCACCATACTCCACAATCCGTGAGTGTACATATATCTCAAAGCCGATTGAAGAGCCTCACCCTGAGTGTAATTTCCCGAAGTAACATAGGTGGTGAAGAAGTAGTCCAATGACTGAGAGGAGCCATCGTTGGGATTATTCCAACCGGGCATTCCATATGCAACTTTTGTGGCACCGACAAAACCAACACCGCCCTGATTTAGCATGGCCCGTCCAATATTAGGATAATCAGTATCAGAATTACTGCAGGCATCAGCGAAGATGATGGCTGGATAGTTGTCGTTGAGGTTGGAGCAGTCGCTCGACGTGATGAAAGCCTCACCAGTGGAGTGGTATATGTGACTAGAGGTGGGGGACCCGTGACCAGCCCAGTTTACAAAGGCGAATTTGCCGGTTGACCAAACCGAGACCACATTGCTGTGCCTTAAGTCGTAGTCCATAGGATACGTGGAGTAACCCAACTCATACATCCGGGTCATAGTCCAATCAGACATCCATATCTGATCAACCTTTGCTTCCATAAGCACAGCATTATCAGTTCGCGGATTGGGATCATTATCCCAGAAGAAAGCTCCGAGAAGTAGCATGTTTTTCTTAAATGTGGGATCATCGTTCTGTTCATAAGCAACAGATTTTTGGCAAATGCCTAAAACAGTTGCAGATTGGCTCCATGGAATTCTTCCAACGTTTACCTCAGAATAAAAATCGATCGGGTCAGAGTTTTCACCCCAGCGATGATCCCCATCAGCATCCCAGGACTCGTTATCGGGAAGGGAGAGCTCAGCATAGTATAAATCAGTCTCTGGTTGTCCGTATCCTACATCCTGCCATGTGCGGCGCATGGGCACATCATCGTAATCACCAACCAGCAGAACGTCCTCAATGCCCCAAACACCTGAGGGGTATTTATCTCTGAGAAAATTTCTCATTTTCTCAGCCAGATCGTAGCCACTGTAGTTGGAACTGATCCAGGAGGTAGTCACCACTTCAACGGTTCTGCCTTTGGAGGTTTCCCAGTTCACCAAAGGCGTTACCGATGATGTCAATGCATCAAGAGTAATGATAACAAAATCATGAACACCCTTACCCATATTTGTATCTTTTGGGTACCAATTCTTAGCTTGATGGTAATTGAAGATGATTTCCTCTGCGATCCGTTCCTTCCCAGAAAGGTTATCGATCATTATGTCTTCTGAAGAAAAATCTTTTGGAAAAGTATAACTTATGTGGACAGTGACTTCAGGATAATGTGTTAATTGACCAGATATGGGACGAAAGGTAAATGGTGTGACTCTTACATCTACTAAATTATACTTTCTGAAACCCGCGGTGCGAACAACTTCCCCAACCGAAGCCGGGTATGGTTCATCGCTTCTGTAAACTGAGTTAAAGTTCTCCTCATACATCTGCCGGTCTCGTTCGTAAAGAAGTGGATCCTCCTGGCCAATTACTCGGGGTAAAGGCGCAGGGGATATCTCATAGATTCCAGGAAGAATTATACCCTCATAAGTATCAAAGGTAACCTCAGCCACCTTAGCTCCCGGGGGTATTGCTATGGCAAAGATCTTTGAAGGTAAATTTGGCTTTCCCGGAACCAGCAGACGACCAAAGCTTTCAACAGACATCTCTTGCCCCTGTTGGGTGGATTTAATCTCGTATGTTCCGATAGGGATGGTTACACTGACTTTTCCGTCGTCAGCACTTGTTACCACACTGCCCATCATCAGCACTGCTACTAAAAAAACCACTACCCTTCCGCACTTTTTCATTCTTTCCTCCTTTACGGTTAGTGAAGGATCCCAATTTCGTGTGTTTTCATACACACAACACAGCTTTATTATAACTCATAAATGAAAAAAATCAAGCTGTTTTTAATATAAAGCAGAAGACTTCTCATCTACATCTCAAAATTACAGACTTCGAACAATCCTTTTATGATCCAATTTAAGAAAAATATTCTCACTGTTTAAAGAGCCACAAGCGGGAAGCCATGAAGTTTAGAGTTTGATTAGCAAAGAAGAAATAAAACGGAAACAAATTGCTATGGTGGAGAAGTAAGATATTGGAAACCAAAAAAAGCGGGAAACGGGGCTTGAACCCTTTGGATACCTGCCAGCAAGTTGTTAACGGATGGGCTATTGCAAAGGCGCACAAAGAGTTGTTGGTTTTGCAATAGCCCATCGTAACTCATGAAAACCCCTAATAACCCAACCCTAATTGAAACAAAATTGAAACAGGCAGTTAGAATAAACTCAAACCTTATTCTCTCGTTAGCCACTTTAGAGCAGAACCCTCTCTTTAATAGATTATATCCGAGTCTTATCTTTTTGCCCTTCATTCTCCTAAGAATGACTTCTTAATCTCATCGTTTTTGAGGAGATTCTGTCCAGTATCCTCCAAGAATATCTCGCCGATCCTAAAGACGTAGGCTCTGTCCGCATACTCTAAAGCCATTCTGGCATTTTGCTCAACCAGGAGTACAGTAGTACCGTCCTTGTTGATCTCTTTCAGTTTCTCGAATATGGCCTCTACATAGTTAGGCGATAGACCCAAAGAAGGTTCATCTAACAAAAGCAATTTGGGTTTAAGCATCAAGCCTCTGCCTATTGCCAGAATCTGTTGTTCGCCGCTCGATAGTGTGCCAGCTTTTTGTTTTCGTCTTGAGCCAAGCACCGGGAAAAGGTCAAGAACTCTATTCAACGATGCTTCGGTTGTCTTCCTGTTGTTATTTGTGTAACCGCCCATCTCAAGGTTTTCCATAACCGTCATCGTGGGGAAAACCCTTCTTCCCTCAGGCACAAGCGAGATTCCTTTTCTGACCAGATCATGCGGGGGGATGTTTTTGATCGACTCTCCTGAGAAAAACACCTCTCCCTTCGCTATTCTTCCATCTGAAGCCTTGAGCAACCCACAAATCGCCTTCAAAGCTGTTGATTTTCCCGCACCGTTGGGCCCAATCATCGCAACAATCTCACCTTCATTCACAGTGAGGGAAATATTATTCAATGCCTGAACAGCGCCATAATATACTGTCAGGTCTTTTACCTCAAGAAGCAACTTTTTTCCTCCCCAGATAGGCTTCGATTACCTTCTCATCTTTAGACACCTTGTCAGGTGTGCCTTCGGCAATCTTCTCTCCATAGTTCAATACTATCACTTTCTCCGATATCCCCATCACAATCCTCATGTCGTGCTCAATGAAGAGAATTGATTTCCCCTGGTCTCTTAGTTTCTGGAGAAGATTGAGTATCTTTACCCTCATCTCAGGAAAAACCCCGGCGGTAGGTTCATCCAAAAGAAGCAAGTCCGCGCCCGTAGCTAAAGCTCTTGCAAACTCGAGTAGTCTCCTCTGACCATGGGACATGTTCTCAGCCAAAGAATCTTTTTTGTCCACCAAACCGACAAGTTCAAGATAGCCCAGTGCCTTCTCCGTGTTTTCAGTTTCTTCTTTTTTCATCGACCGTGTCTGGAATAATGCAGCCGACAACCTCTCTCCCGTCTCATACCTTGTCGCCAACAACATGTTATCCATAACGGTTATCTGAGGGAATAATCTGATATTCTGGAATGTTCTACCAATTCCCATCTTGGCTATCTTGTGAGGTGCAACTCCAACGATTTTCTTTCCGTTGAAATAGACATTCCCTCTATCTGGAGAAAGAAATCCAGTCAGGATATTAAAAACAGTTGTCTTGCCAGCTCCGTTAGGACCTATAAGGCTGGTTATCCTCCCCCTCTCAAGTGAGATGGAAAGGTTGTTTACAGCCAGAAGGCCATCGAATTCTTTGGTAAGATTCTTTGTCTCAAGTATGTTCATAGCTCTATCTGAAACGATATCTTCCCAATAGTCCCTGCGGTCGTTTTATCATTAAGATAACCAACAAAAGACCATAGATCATCTGTCTTGTTGGAGCCTCGATGGAGCTTGGCATTCCCAGGAATCTCAGAAGCTCGGGGAACACAACGAGGACTGTAGCTCCTACAATAGAGCCCTGAATACTTCCCATCCCGCCGAAGATCACCATTAACATGATGGTAATTGACTCCATCACCGTAAAGCTTGATGGGTCGATGAAGGTGATGTAATGAGCATACAAGCTCCCGGCAATTCCAGCAAAAAATGCTCCTATCATAAAAACGATCAGCTTATATCTGGCGGTATCTTTGCCTAAAGCCTCAGAGGCGATCTCATCCTCCCTGATCGATCTCAAAACCCTGCCGAAAGGTGACTCAACCACTCTTCTCAAGACGAAGATGGTTATCAAAACGAAAATGACGACCAGGAGAAGATATGCCCATAATGGATCAAGTGAGAAGCCAAAAAGCGAAAATCTTGGAATTCCGGGAAGCCCCATCGGTCCTCTGGTTAGCGACACCCAGTTCTTTGCTATAGAATAAACAATAACGCCGAACCCAAACGTTGCCAACGCAAAATAGTCCCCTTTCAGGCGGAGAGAGGGAAAGCCTATTATGACTCCGAGCAAAAGGGCAGCCAGGGCACCAGCTAAAAGACCTATCCACGGTGAAAAACCGAGATTCAGCGCAAGTAAACTCGAAGCGTATGCACCCACGCAGGAGAAAGCCGCATGACCCAGCGCAGGCAAGCCGGTATACCCGACTATGAGATTGAGGCTCAAAGACAGGATGATGTAAATTCCGGCGATGATCAGTATATGTAAAAGATACTCCATCCTTAGATCTTCTCCTTCTCAGTTTTCACGCCAAAAATTCCGCCCGGTCTTAATAACAGGAAAATGATGAGGATAAGGAAAGCTATCGAATCTTTCCAGCCAGCCTGGATTTTCCAGATACCTAAGTTTTCGGCTATGCCCAGAAAGAAGCCGCCGACCATAGCACCTGGAATGCTTCCGATACCTCCAATGATGGAGGCTATAATTCCTTTGAGTATGGCTGAAAAACCCATTGTGGGTTCAATGTTTGTCTCCAAAGAAATCAAAATACCAGCCGCACCTGCCAAAGCAGAGCCAATAGCAAACGAAGCAAGTATGGTCTTATCTGGATTTATTCCCACAACTGATGCGGCAATCGGATCATCCGAAACAGCCCTCATGGCTTTGCCTAACTTTGTGTACTTGACAAAGCTCCACAGAACAGCCAGCAACCCACAACTCACAACTAATATCCAGATCTGAATTGGGGTGATGACAGCAGAGAGAATATGGTAGCCCTCTCTAACCGGCCCGGTTCTTAAAGTAAGAATCTGAGCCCCGTAGATAAGCTGGATTAGATTTTGCAGAAAAATGAAAACACCAAAAGATGCAAGGAGAAAAATGAGATTAGGAGCTTTCTTGACTCTGAGCGGATAATAAACGCTTCTATCAATAGCAACTCCAAGAAGCGCACAGAGGCTTATTGATAAAAAAAAAGAGATTATGGGATCGACGTGGAGAACGATAAAAAAAGTAAAGGCAAGATATGCACCGACAGTATAGACTACGCCGTGAGCAAAGTGAAAGAATTTTACCGTGCGAAAGATGAGAGTGAAACTTAAAGCGACAACAGCATAAATGCTGCCAGCGATGAGACCGTTGATTGTCAGTTGTAATATCATGAATTCTGCTGGAAGATTAGACTGATCATATTGTCAGGCGTTATAGGATAAGGTAACGGTTTTTGATATTATCTTCTTTCACTCCTCGTCTTTCTTATCCTGTAAAAGCTTGCATACAGAAGGTCTTTCCATTCCCATTTCTTTCAAGGCACGGCAGATGTGGGACATGTCTACTTTTACAATCTCTCTGTCTTTGTTGACATATCGCATTACAATAGGAGCAAATGTTTGGAGGTGCCTTACGTTGCCTGGCCAGTTTAGCTCAGACACCGCATCAAGTATCTGAAAAGGAATATAAAGACGCTTTTGGGAGTCTTCATTTTCGCTTTCGAGTTCATGATTGCAGAATAAGTAAAATAGAATAGGGATGTCTTCCTTTCTTTCTGCGAGGGGGGGCAACACTATCTTCCCTCCTCTGATAAAGCGGTAGTACAGATCCTCTCTGAGCCGTCTTATTTTGCGGAAATGTTCATACAATATCTCGCCAATTACCCCACCAAAGGATCCACCCTTGTCTTCCTTTGTTAGTCCACGAAGAACGCTCTCCTTGGTAAGCCGTTCCGGGTCTTCGTTCATTTCCCCTATCAAAAGGCAGCCCAGTTTTACTTTGTCATCTTTTGCTTTCGCACCTCCGACAGGAATGAGCTCGCCGTTTTCAAGAAGATTTAATAAACTCCCCTGCGTATCGATATCCAGACTATTGAGTTCATCTAAGATAATCACTGGACTTATTACCTTTTCTTCTTTCGCTTTTTCCTCTCTCTGTTTCTCTAACTCGATTTCTACGATCTTCTGAAATATCCCTTCCAACGAAACCGAGAGGTGTTTCTCTTTGTTTGCGTTTTCCTTCCTTTTGCGTGGGATGCCCATCTCTAGACCCATTAGCAAACTGGGTGCAATTTCGGGAGGTTTTAAGGACGCAAGGTTGATCGGATAGACCCTCTTCCTACGATAAGTCTTGCTGAACAGAGGGATCATCTTCGCAATTGTGTCTTTTCCTGAACCCGCACCGCCTATTATAAGAACTGTCGGCAGCTTCTCGCCGCCTGCCGCCTTCTTAGGCTTCAGCCGCATTACTTGCTTTTGCATGATATCGATCATCTTCTCAGAAGCAACGAGGAACTTTTTGAATAGCAGACTACGTTTAACCCAGTCTAGGTCGCTTTCCCACGCGCTCTGCCTTTCCCTCCAAAGATCATGCAATCTTGTTTCAAGCGGCGTCTTGGAGCTCTTTGTGTGCAGGAAGACCATGGGGATTTTATAGTCACCAAGCACAATTTTGTTGCCTTCCGTCTCAGCTGATTCTTCACTTAACACCTTTTCTTCCCAGTGATTTTCAAACAAGATAAGCACGGGCAAGAAGTACTGTTTCGCATTTTCTTCGAGCACGTTTCGAACCTGTTTCAGAGTCTCATCTTTTTTCTGCCATTCTTCATAAATAGGTATGCCACAAATGAAGTAGCCGTAGAATACCTCACTGGACGCTATCGGGACTCCGACTAAATCTAGTTCCTTGAGTTTCGCATAGGCGTAAATGTGATCGCATAACAGATACTCCAACAGAATCGCCGGTTTGTCTTCCTTTTCAATAGAGGTGCTTGTTACTATCTTTGAAGGGCGATCTCTCAACTCTTTTTGAGTGCAGATCTTAGGCTTTGATGGAATCCCTTCTCCTTTTTCCCAGAGCCGGAACAATTTGTGTCCCGACTCAGCCGCTTGCTGAGTGAAACGAGTGTGTACTGACCGACGGAAATAATCTTTCAGATGCCCGGACGACTTGGGGACTAACAAATTAAACTTCTGTTCTTGCGAAATGTCTCCGCGATTACAAGTGGCTACGACCTCACTGATATTCGGTACTGTCTCGGATTCTATCTCGGCGATTCTTCTCAAAAAGGGGGCGTGAACAACCCCTCGTTCAGGTTTTCCATTCTTACATACTGGCGGGTCTGTAAAATACTCGTACAGCCGAAAGTTGAGTATGCCCTCTTTTTCCAAGACATTCCTTACTGCCTGCAAAGTTCTCTTATGCGCACTATACGCCACAACACAGAGCAGGTCCGACTTTTCTTGTCTCTTTTTGTCTGACTGAGCGTCGAATATCATTCTTTTAGTGAGAACCTCTCTGAAACAAATTTGGTTAACGTTTCTAGTTGGGTTCGACCTTGCGTGCGTTTCAAGGTGTCCAGCATCGCTAACACTCTAGCACCCAAGGACTTCAACTCCTCCTTGCACTTGGCCACTGCATCATGTTTAAGATATGCGATAATTGCCTTTTTTGCGTCCGCTACATCACGTACTCCCGCAATTGCACCGCCGTGCTGGACTGAAGCGCCGTTCGGTAGCTGCAGAGTCCCTTGCGAAGGAATCCTTTCAATAAGATAGATAATGGGTAGAGTCTTCTTGGTTTCTTTAAGTATGAGTTTTAGTTGGCCGCCCTCTGTCCTAATCGTTATGTCCTCCGCTATCTCCTTACCAAGTGCTTTTTTATCGCCTATTATGTCAATAATGTCATTCCTCAATTTGAACATGGTACCTAACAAATACCCACATTCTCCTAGTGTCCTGATTTTCTGTTCACTTCCTCCAGCATAGAAAACTCCTGTTTCTATCGCTAATTGCAGAGGTTTACCTTCTAGAGTCGAAATCATTTGGAAGTACTCAACTGTGGACGCCTTCTCTTGGCGTAGCAAAGTCAAATCCATGATTTGCCCCAGATAGTTTTCCTTAATTGTCTTCGATAGCCTCTCGATGATTGGGCATATCTTGTCAAAAGTGTCTCCCGATTTACATATCTCCGTGACGTTCTCGATTGCTAGGCTCACAAGAACTTCTGCTGCGCTGAAAGCTTGGTCTTTGTAGAATTCCTTCCAGGTTGAATTCACTTTCTTCGGCGGTTCACCGCCGTCTTCCATCCCGCACGTTTCTGTTTCGTCGAAGATTTCATCTGCAAGAAGGGTAGCAAGATGAATCAACTCTATTGATGAAGATAGGGAAATATTCGTGGGTCCCACATCCTTTTCCAAACATTGCAAGCTCCATCGCATACAATTAGCTCTGTCCCTTGTATTAGGAAGCCTCACAGCATATTGTATGATTTCTTTGGCTGGTTGATAATCTATGTTTTCAACTAATTCTTTCATCCTTTGGTTTACTTTTCTGTTACCATCTATCATTTCTGACAATAAGTGCCTTACTTTGGGATGCATCTTTCCAACGGGGCTCTCACTAGCTCCAAGCTTAGCAGGACACAGTTCGGTGCCGGGAAATTCCTGCTTTACCAACAAATAGTCATTCTCATCAACACAAAGATTTACGCTCATAATACACCTCCCGTTTCATATGCTTGATCTGACCCAAACATAACTGCCACCTTCCACTTTTTTTATCCCTATCGGTTTGATAACGTCTCCATTTTCGTCAAAGCTTGTTTTACCCGTGACCCCTTCATATCCTTTTATCTTATATAGGGCATTCTTTATTCCTTCAGCGGTTACGCCCCCTCTTTCAATTGCGAGACCGACTATTTTCAAAGCATCATAAGAGAATCCTGCTTCCGGATCGGGCAATACTCCATGTTTTTCTCTAAATCTCTGGGCGAATTTTTGAGTAATTTGCTCTCCCGCTTCGGGATCATAAGCAGGGTGAGTATAAACGACGCCATCTGCAGACTCCCCAGCAACCTTGGTAATATCAGATATCTCGGCCATAATGCAGCTTAAGAAAGGCGTGTGAATCCCAAGCTCTTTCGCTTGTTTCAGCACCTGACCCATTTCGCTGTAACCTGTGAGATATATAGCATCAGGCGCGGACTTCTTGACCTTAGTAAGATGTGTCCGAAAATCCGTAGCCTTGCCATCGTAAGCTTCCTCTATTACAATTTTACCACCGAGTTCAGTGAATCTCATCTTGAAAAACTCTTTAAGGCCCTGGCCGAAGTCATTATTGATGTAAAGAAGTGCCATCTTTCTGTATCCCAGTTCTTTGAAGGAATACTCGGCCATTTTGCTTCCTTCCAAAGAATCCGAATAGGTGACTCTGAATATATAATCTCCAGCATGCGTAATTTCTGGGCTGGATGCCGTTGGTGAAACTAGAACCACATGGCTCTGTTCAGCGATTGGTGCCACAGCCAGTACGGCGGAACTACCCATTGGACCAATTATGACAGGAACCTTGTTGACGGTAATCAGTTTTCGTACAGAGGACACCGCTTTGGGTGGGTCTGCTTCGTCATCCTCATAGATGACCCGGATTTTCCTGCCTCGTATCCCTCCGTCGCCGTTGATTTCCTCAACCGCCATTTCTATTCCCTGTTTCGCACTCTGGCCCGCCTTGGCGTGTGGCCCAGTAAGAACTAGTACAGCCCCAATTTTTATCTCCTTCTCATCCTTTGCACATCCGAGGATCAAAAAAACCAAAGCGATAGTGAGAATCAAAATAATGGTTATGAACTTCTTCACCCGTTCCTCCTTGTTTTTCAGTTTCTCTGCTACTTTTTATTGTTTTCGGCGCTATTTACAACATCTTTTAAAAGTCTCTTTTCAAGTTTTCATTCAGGTCTTAATTTAACTAGTCCCGAATTCTTATGCAAGTAAAAAAGCACAATAGGATTTTTAGAAAACCCTCATGTATCTCCTTTCTGCCTTCAAAATATTCCTGAGGCCACAGAGACATTTCAAAAAATATCTAATGCTTGCCTAACCTTTGTCAAACAGAAAGATTAAAGGCTCAAAAAGTAAGCCAAGTTTAAAGAACCATTTTTAATCGTCGATCCTGAAGTGCTATCATGTCTCAGCCAAAAAACTCAAAAGAGAACGACCTTCCAAGATGGGTGAAATTTATCTCTTCTCTTCTGGAGCAGGGGAGAAATCAAGAGCCGCTCCCACGCTGAAAGACTGATTAGTTCCCTGAACTATGGTGATGCTGCTGTTGGATGGTGAGATTCTCCAGATTGATGGCGGATTGCTGGGAGGCTCCTCAACCGTGATTTTCCACCATGTGAAATCATCCTCGGTGTAAATGTTGTATGCGTATGCATAGATCCAATAGGCGCCAGTATCGTCGAAAGTGTGAGCCCACGTCTCCTCATCGTAGTAGCCGGACATATCGTGGTTTTCCTGGAATTCAGCGCCAATGTACCATTCAGAGAAGTCCAAACCGTAGGGATCATCAGCCCCTATCGAGAATGTTATGCCCTCACCCTGAGTAATCGTTGTGTGCTCATCAGGACTGTATCTGTAGACATTCACCGAGTTCGCTATATCCGGCAGAAGAAGCGACGGTAGTGCTAGTAGTAGAAAGCACCTGAATACTCGCATTTCGCTTCCCCCAGAAACACAGCTGGCGATTTCCCTCTATGTAAAAATAAGCGGCAATAGCTCGGAAGTCAAGAGTGAACGAGGGAATATCACATCAGCCTGCGTCAGTGCGACAGAAGGGGTGCCTTGGGCGCTCCAACAACGAAAACCGCTGCCTGGGCGACACCACAGAGAATGCTATTCGGACTCCTCACTCGCAGATCCGTTTTCTGTTCCACCTTTGACCAGTTCTTCCCGCAGAGTTTGAGCTTTTCTCAAGAGCTTTTGCTGATTGTGCTTTGCAGCGACTTCAATCACCTGTTCAGTCAGCTGTCTGGCTTCTTCAATCTCCCCAAACATTCTGAGTTGGATCGCTAAGTTGTGGAGGGTATAGGCAACGCCAAGCTCATCACCAACCGAAGCGTAGAGGTTCTTCGCCGACAGCAACGCTTTTTTGGACAGCTGTTTCTCCTGCTCCGCTCTCGGCACCCCGAAGTAACTCAAGTGCATGTAGCGCTCTCCTGCTGCCTGGCCAATCAGTGACCTCACCAGAGCAAGAGCTTGGACGTTTTCCGATTCAATGGCTAGATTCTCCGCTTCAGCAAAGGACTTCTCGGCCAGTTCGTCAAGCTGGTGCAATCTTCGAACAGTCTGCTCTCTCTGTTGAGGCGTAATCAGTTGGATTCCGGAGAACTCAGAGGCTTGCCTTATTGAGGCACCCTGCGTATCTTCCATGGAGAACTGGGCAGAGAGATATCTCCCCCTGTACGCCAACAGCAGCACCTTCTCAGCTTGGGCTTTGACAGACTCTGCTATCTTTATGCCTTCATCGCAGAGAGCTATGAGGTCGGTCAGCGAATCTTCGGGCAAAACAACCCATTGAGCCAATGAGATCGCAGCCTGTAACCGAACGACATTGTCAGTAGAGCTATAGAAGAGCGCCCTAAGTTTGCTTCTTTTCTCCGGTGTAGGCTCACTCGAAATCAGAGCCTTCATCTTTTGCAAATCCTCAGAAGGGCTTTCAGCCTCACGTTTGCCTCCAGCGTTGGGTTGTCTTACTTCTTCCAGATGTTCCGCCTTGGCTTCAAGGGTTTCTTTCTGTCGCTTCTCCAAGTCAGATATGTTCAGTTTTTCGATATTGATATTGACTATATTCACATTCTCACTAGCTATGGCATCTCTCCCCGTCCTAACGTTACCGGCAATTATGCTTGAGGAACTCGAGTTTTTAGGCGAGCCGAAGATCAGCCTCCACAGAAACTTGAACAAACCAGTGATCCACCCGAGGATAACGACCAATGCGCCGAGGGCTGCGACAAAGCCCTGGTTCTCATTCAGCCAGTCCATCATCTCTTTCAGCATATCCATCTCCCTGAAAAAGTGCACTAATCAAATGAGACAAACCTTGACAACGGGACCACGGGACTCTATAATCAATATAGCTGTTGACCCCACTTAGGTCAATAGAGGAAATCTAGTTCGGATAACATTTACTTTTCGGCAACCCAGATGGCATGTTGTCCGGTCTGTCTATCCTGTATGTTAGGTTCACAGAAACGGGGGGAGGAGTAAGCTTATGAGTTCGTCTAAGGCAGCAGCGACGGGCATAAAGGGTTTTATATCTGACTTCGAGTCTTCTCCAGAAGCTTTGAAAGCGAGGCTAAGGAAATGCCAGGAAATCCATCAGCGTTTCCTTTCGAAATTCCCAAGAGAAAAACTGAAAGAAATACTCACGTTGAGGAGATATGTAATCGGTAGGGGAGATACCGACACTTTCTGCTATTGGGTCGAGAGGGCCACAAGGCCTCTGGGTAGCATACTTGGGGCAAGGGCTGATAAGTTCAGGGTCTATTTCTCCAGGAAGGAGCAAAGGTATAGATGGGTCAAAGGATTCACAACGGCCCAGGTTGCTCTCCGAAAAACAAAGTCAGAAATCCTCAACCTACTCAGCGCTGCAGAACACGATGACCTTCAGGCGATCAAGAACAATCGGTTCTTTAGGAACTCGCATCTATATAGAGGCAAGCTCCTGTACCTGTACTACCCGAATAAGTTCCTGAATGTGTTCGCTGAGGACGACATAGACTACTTCTTGGATCGGCTGGGGATCGAGTATGAAGAGAATGACCATGTCTTGGACAAGCAGATGAAGTTGTTGGAATACAGAAACAACACTGTTCCCAGGAAGTCATGGTCAAATCTGAAATTCGGCTTGTTCCTGTATGGTCAGTTCGAACCACCTTCTCGAAGGACGGGCAAAGCATCCTCAAAAAAGCGAAGAATGACCCAAACCACGAAAGACCTAATAGGAGAAGAAGGGGCGTATGGCTTGCCGCAACCGGAGGAAGCCAACCTCACAGAGGTAGATCTCAACGATATCCCGGAGGTGGCAGGAGGAAGTGGGAAGGGCAGGGGCAAGCGGAGAAAGGTCAACTACCTCGTCGAAGCATTGCGAAACCAAAAGCTTGGAGATCAAGCGGAGGAGATCGTTCTGCTATATGAAAGACAGCTTCTTGCTCGAAACAAAAGAAGGAATTTAGCCAGGAAAGTGGAGAGGGTGTCTGTCGACGATGACAATCTGGGGTATGATATACTATCCTACACGGTAGATGGCGACCCAAAATATATTGAAGTCAAGGCAACCAAATTAGGAGTCGATCAGAGCACACCTTTCTATCTAACAGACCGACAAAGACAAACGATGCTGGAAAAAGGTGAGCAGTATTTCATCTACAGAGTGTTCGCAGCACACACGAAGAACCCTCAGCTGTTAAAAATCAAGTCGAATTTGCTCAAGAAGCGTTTCAGAATGAAAACCCACGTGTGGCAGATATCCGTCAGATGACAGCTTAAGTGGGTTCGGTGATGACCGTATCAGCTCAGCAAATCCCCAGTACTATCTTGGGTCTAGCCAGAACCCTGATTTTCCTTATCAGTCTGTGATTGTCCCTGAAAAACGAGTGCCACCAGACACAAAACGGATGCAACCGGAAGCTGTAGATCGGAAAGTTATTGAAGGCAAGTTAGTTGATTGGAGAAACCTTCGGGCTTAGAACCCGACGGTCCGTGAGCCAAAAACTTCGAAGCTGTTGCGGCCACGGTCATTTGACTTCGCAAATGGAGTCCTGTTGAAGAGGACTGCGTTTTCTCAGACTCCCCCTAAACTCAGATAGCTTGTTTGCTGGAAAGCGTATGACACAGAAATACTTGACACGCACGTGAATTCTTCTTAACATACGCGGGAAAGATCGAAAATCTGTTCTGGCCAAGTACCGTTCAGGAGCCAGGAGGTGCTCTATAACGACGGTCAAGAATGTCGAGCGACATATCTTTAGAGTAGAAGGGTTCGAGATTCGGTTCCTCCACGAAGATGGCACTGACGTAAGGGGCGACAAAACGGGACTCCCCTCGTACCCTTACTCGCGGGCGGCAACCGATGATATGACGGTTGAGGCGTGGAAACGGGTGAGATTTAGACAGGAATATCTTGGGTATGGGGTTGAGGTTTTCCGTCGCAACAACCAGACAGCGCGAGGCAACACGAAGTTGTCAACAGTGCGGGCCTCGTACTATGAATGAAGGAGACCAAACGGCCACTTGGCTCCAAGTAAAAAAACAGATATGGTTCAGGAGCATTCGTCATGATTAGAGGTGTCACTGCTTCAATCCTTTACAACCTTGTTCAGTGTCCGCATCGTGTTAATCTGGATCTTTTCGGAAATCCTGCTGACAAGGATCCAATCAGCTCATTCGTTCAACTCTTGTGGGATAAGGGTAATGCTTTCGAGAAAGAGGTAATAGAGGATTTGGAGATCCCGTTTACGGATCTTAGTGCTTACGTGGGCGAGGAAAAAGAGGTTGCCACGATCGAGGCGATGCGTCGCGGTGATGGATTAATCTACTCGGGCCGAATTAGAGCCGACGACCTGATTGGTGAACCTGACCTTTTGCGCAGGAGAAATCAGCGTTACGTTGCAGGCGACATAAAAAGTGGAGCGGGGGAGGAGGGTACGTCAGACTTGGAGGATCGGAAACCTAAGAAGCATTATGCCGTCCAGCTTGCACTCTACACTGATATTCTTGAAAAGCTCGGATTTTCTGAAGGGCGTACGCCATTTATTTGGGATGTACATGGTGAAGAGACTATCTATGACCTGGATGCTCCCAAAAGCAAGACCAACGCGAACACTCTTTGGGATCTATACCAAGAGCATCTCGTCAAGGCCCTTTTGATCATCTCAGGAAAAGAACAGACCTTACCAGCATACGCAGGCACTTGTAAACTCTGCCACTGGCGAACTGTGTGCACAAAAGCCTTGAAGGAAGCAAACGACCTCACGCTGATTCCAGATCTGGGCAGGGCGAAACGCGACGCAATGCTGCCTTATTTCAAAGACCTCTCCGAACTCGCCAAATCAGACATCGACCCTCTGATTAAAGGCAAGAAGACCGTGATCCCTGGTGTTGGCCCAGATTCTCTAAGGAAATTCCAATCTCGCGCCCAACTGCTACTCCAGCCCAACTCAAAAGGTATTTTGAAGGAGCCAGTAAACTTACCAGCCTCAGACGTTGAGATCTTTTTCGATGTTGAGACCGACCCCATGAGGGACATTTGCTATTTGCACGGCTTCGTCGAGCGCAAGAATCGAGGCGGTGGTAGCGAGAGATACCTTTCATTCTTTGCCAATGAACCTGCGCCGCAGGAAGAGGAAAGAGCTTTTGCTGAAGCTTGGAGATATCTAAAGGGCTCACGGTCCTGCCTTATCTACTATTACACCAAATATGAGCGCACCTGGTGGAAAAAGCTCCAGAAGAAGTATCCTGACGTAGCTACCCAAGAGGAAATTGAAGACTTGTTCTCGTCCGAGAACTCAATTGATCTGTATTACGATGTTGTAAGAGGGAAAACTGAATGGCCAACACATGATCACTCAATCAAGACTTTGGCATCATACCTTGGCTTCTCGTGGCGAGACCCTGACCCATCTGGCGCGTCTTCAGTGGTGTGGTATCACCGATGGGTTGAAAGTAAAGACGAAGAGATTCGGCAACGAATATTGAAATACAATGAGGATGACTGCAAGGCTATGAGAGTTCTGTTGGACGGTGTTAGAAGTCTGTAATCAGCGGGGTCTCTTCCACAGTGCGTTCACTATGGGCCGAGACTCTTGACTTTTGCGCCGAATTCCAGTAAGTGCGGGACCGTGCGTCTCAAAAAGGCGAAGTTGGCTCGGAAACTTACGGAACAGCGGTCTTCTTTGTTTAGTGGGTCGATCAGCCTATCTCTTCCCACGATTCAGAGCACCAAAACCTCCACCTCAACCTTCTCAGTTAACATTGTATTCACACTGAAACTCCTCAGCAGGAATTCATCGAGGGTGTCTTGTCGCCAAAATCATACTGTGTCAAGCGGCATCTTACTCTCTTCCCCCGCACTGTGTACATATGAAGGTATACCCTCGGGTTTTGCTGAGTAAACTCAACTTTGACCACGGCAAAGTTTCGTCTGCGAAATCGTTTGGTGATCTTCCCATGGACTGGCCTTTTGTCACCTTCTTCGAGGTGAAATTTGAATTTCTTGCTGAACAATGCCAGAAAGAGATCCAAAAACCAAGCTGGCTTATTGGTTATTGGTGAGGAGGTAATCTGATGAATCTTTTTTCCTGTTTCAATTTCTGTCGCTTCACCGATAGTTCCAACGTGAACATCGCCACCCAGAATAAACACGGGTCGTTTCTTTGGGCCAGACCACTGATACAGTAAATCCAGTAGAAGTCTGCGTTCGCCTTTGTTATGCGAGGTTGACCATTGATCCCGCACGTCATTCTTGAATCTTCCCAGACTTCCCCATTTGCGGCTCAGATGAAATGTCGGAACAGAGGTAACCACAAACAGCATCTTGCTCTCCTGAACGATCTCACTCTCAAGCCACGCTTTTATGTCTTCCCATTGCATCTTTCCCGCCAATGGGTAACCATTCCCGGGCATCTCGCTGTTGTAGCGCGTAAAATCGCGGTGCCCTCTGAGGTCCAGAAACAAAAACGCAACAGTGCCGTAGTTGAAGGCAAAATAGAACTCTCCTTGACGGAGGGGATCAGGATTATGACTGTGCTGGAATTCCACATAAGCTTGGCGAGCGACCTCGAAAACCTGCCGGCAAGTGGGATCCTCTGAATGCCTTTCATCCGATCCCCAACCATTTGTGATCTCATGATCATCCCAGATCATGTATTGAGGAAATGCTCTCATAACGTCCTGAACGTTCGGGAAATCCCAACTCTTCAGGTATGTCTGGCGATAATAGCTTAGCTTTTCCTGCTGCGAAGCTGTTTTCAGACTCCTCTCCCAAGCATTGAACTGGTCGTGGTCGGCGTACACTTGGTCACCTGCCTGGATGAGAAAACGACAGTCGTGCTTCTGCATCTCATCACCAAGGTGCCGCCACATGGTGGCGACTATCTTCTTGTCTTTGTCTGGCCTGAACCAAGGGTGATGACAAGAGATTAAACCAAAGGAAAAACTGTCGACAGTCAACCCAATTTTCGGGAAAGGACGAATCGAATGGACCTGATTATTTTCAGATCTGCCTTTGGGATCAAAAGTTATTTTGAAATAGAATTCCCCTCCCTCCGATGGGAAAGAGATTTCGGCCAGGCTGGCTATACCGTGAATGCCGTCGACTTCATGAACTGACCTGGAAACGGTCTTGAACTCCGATCGAGAAACCTCTTCAGTGCAACTGCGATCCTTGAAAACACGACATTGGGGCGAGATCTCGTTATCAGGATCACGATTCCAAAAGATCCAGACCTTGGCGCTCTCTCGGGTGACGGCTCCTAAGATAGGACCCAGCAAGATCTTCATTGTCCGACTCCTTTCCCTTTTCTAATTCTGCAGGTGCTGAAGTTCGTGCGCCATAAGACCGTCAGCTTTGTCGCCATGAAATATGCTCTCACTCTACTCATCAGGGCTGGCGACTACCCTGTCCTCTCTGTTACAGTATCATTGCCAGCACGTAAGTAATCCCAAGAATCAGAAGCAAGATGAATCTGAACGAGCCGTTATTGGGCGTCAAGCGGTTTAGTCATCATCCTGAAGTAAGTTCATTTCCACCGTCACGGGGAAATGATCGCTGAAAACCCGCCGAAAGCTCGCATAGTCCTGGTTCGCCAGGTCTTGATGGACAGTGGCCTGAGACGTATCTACTTCGTTGTCCTGACCTCTCATCTCATCGGTCACGATAATGTAGTCTATCTTACTCTTAGGCTCGAGCGGAACTCCGGACAGTCTCGTGGCCGGGTATGGGTCGTCGGCCAAGATGTCATATCCCCCGGCTTCCATCCTCTCCAGCACACGCTCCCTCTTGTTGTCAAAGATACTCAGATTAAGGTCGCCGGTTATGATTATGTCAGTCTCCCCACTGGGCAGATTTTCACCTTCTTCAAGCAGGAAATCCAGATTGTCCAGCAGGATCTGCATGGCTTTATCGTGATTCTTGTGGTTCTTCTGACCCGATGCGAGATGAAGCCCTACGATCACGAAGTCATTCAGCCCGTGATCGACTCCCTGGACCAAGAATGTAACATGAGCCACTAAAGGATCTCGCGCAAAGATGTCCTTGTTCTGCTCCCTCTCGTAAGGCACCTCTATCTCAAAAACCGTGTTGAGCCGGACCTTGCTCTCGTCATAGAGTATCGCCACGTGCTGTTGGTGACCCGAAGCTGTTATCTCATACTCGAAATTCTCTCCCAGATGAGAAAGTAGCCGATCCAGTTCTGGCGATTCAATGCATTCGCCCTCCTCCCCTGTAGCAGTGAAACCGTTTATTTCGGTGAGCACCAGAATGGCCGCCTCCAATTCCTGAGAGATCACCTCGGCGATTGCAGCGTAGTCTTGATCAGTTCTCGGAGGAAGCGTAGGCCCGCCATACGTGTTTTCCGGGAAGCCCCGCGTTTTGCCGTCTTTTAGCCATTCCAGGTTCCTACCCTGTAGGTCGGTAAAGCTGTCCCTGGAATAACCGGTTCGACTTCATCGCCGAAGTACTTCTTGACTATCCATGCGCTGTCATCCTCCACTTCCACTTGATACCAGCCAGTCTGCTGGTCCATGGCCAGAACCCGAGCTATGGAACCATGTGGGAACCGGATGGAGATAGCATGCATTCCGGGTCCAGGGTGACCAGGAATCGTCTTTCCAGGACGGTCAAGGAAATACTGCTTCCCAACGGTCTGGCCAAAGGCAGTTGCGCTCAAGACCGACACTAAGGACAGAACGGTGACAGACATTATCAGCCATGCTCGCTTCATTCGGACCTCCCTTGTTGATAGTGGAATTTTGCACAAGCCGGCACATTCGAGCACAAAACAACTATGCCTCTCCTGTACCCTCCGAACTCGCTATCTCGATCTATAATATCTCAAAATACTCGTAAGAATCGTCTTGTCAAGCACCAAAAACCGTCGGGTCGGTAGATCCCCCCAGTAGCCGGAGAGAAACTCCGACCGCAGTTATCAGTTAAGGCCAGGCCAGATCAGGACTCCCACAGGTAGACCACTATGAGCCAAGGGAAAGAGATTTGCGGGTTTCACCCCATTGTTATTCCTGCAGGCCCTCGGTCAAAATCAAGAGCTGGGGTGATGGCCTGAGGGTTGCGGGATGCAGGACCCTTCGAGGAGACGTTAAGGTGTGATCAAAGAGTTTTCTCACGACGAAATAGAAAAAACCCCCTCCCGCTCAATCAGAAGGGGGCCTTCGGGCTGGCACCCCTCTATCTTTCGTTATCCAACAGTGACTTAAGTACGAACTGTTTCATTTTTGTTTCAAAAGCGCTCTTTTCACTTCAGCCTCTTCCCGCCTCTTCCTGCGCAATTCCCTTCTCTCCCTTTCCTTTCTGATCGCCTCTTTCAGCTCATTGTACTTCTTCACCAGCCAATTTCTCTTCTCAACTACCACAAAGTCCGGGTGTGTCGATATCCGGTAGCCTCCTCTCCCATCGTTCTCAATGAATTTCTCACCATTCCTCTCTAAGAGCCCCAGAGCAAGCCTCTTTCGCAAGCGGTCAATCAACCGATGCGGAATATCTTCCTCGGTAATCTCTTGTTTGTAAAGCTCGGCTGTGGTCACCCAACCTCCCTTGACCTTCTTTAGCTCCATCACCAGGCAAAGCAAGAGAAGCATCTCGCTGTCCGGCACTCTGATCTCTTTATCATTCACCCGAATCAAATTGCTTCTTTTTTTAGGCACTTTTCCAGTAATGAAAAGCCTGTCTTTACACAGGTAAAGATACTTCTCATAATCCCTCTGCTGTTTTGATGTTTTAGGAGGATACTCCACACCAACTTTTGGCTTTCTTCTTCTCTCCAGCCGTGCAAAATCTATGACAAGATCAGACTCTAAAAAAGCCTCCTCAAACCTCGCCACCATGATATTCTGTCTTTCCAGGCTCGCTGAAAGTCTTTGCGGAGTCTTATCAAACAACGGCAGCAAGACAAGAGTCCTCTCATAGGTAGGAATTTGATTGCTGAGTCCCAAAAGCAGCGAATCCGCCTCTCTTTTATTCCTCAGGAAAGCGAGAAACACCCCGACGCGCTTCTCCCCAACGCTCTTTTCGCCCACAAAGGAAATCCGTTCGTTAATTGAATAAGTCGATCCCACCAGCTGATTCTTCTTCTTTATAATGCTAACCAACCGGCTAACATCAAAGATGTATCTATTTAGATCGCTCTTTGTAAGGGAAATCGGCTTGACGCTCGAATATTCGGGGCATATAGCCTGATAGCCTTGGACTATCTTGCCAATAGCCCTGTCGCACCCTTTGTCGCACGGAGTAGGGCAGGGAAAGGTCTCTTTATCAGGATCGCTCTGTTTATATTTGAGCAACTTCTCTTTCAGCAAATAATCAAATCCATCAGAGGAGATCTTCCTAAGCTCAGCCTCCGTGAAGGTCGCTTCAGGAAACTTCTCGACCCTTCGTAACACGTACCTGAATAATCGATCAGATAAGCAAAACTTCATTTTCTCTCAAATAATCCTCAATGATGGTTATATCCCGCTTCTTATTCAGATTAGTCTGTTCTGGCGGTTTCAATTCCACGGTCACAGGTCTTTGCAACTTCCCATCGTGTTCAAGCTTGAACTTCAATCTAGCAGAAAGCAATTCGCCATCTTGAAGCGAAATACCCAAGACCCTTTCCAACGCTCCAGCTAAGTCATTTGAATTTATCTTCAATCTTATAGGAGCCCTCTCCTGAATCCGCATCTGCACTTCCACCAGCTTCACCCACTTGATATGCTCGTTTCCTTCATAATTGAAACTAC